>Ga0310123_10002225_pt1 | contig 15636 bp, 19 predicted proteins | sample CB6_AW_1057_MG_FD_203505 | JGI IMG/M metagenome (GOLD analysis project Ga0310123, IMG submission 203505) | Marine microbial communities from Western Arctic Ocean, Canada - CB6_AW_1057 | ecosystem: Environmental > Aquatic > Marine > Oceanic | place: Canada: Western Arctic Ocean | collected... | reverse complement strand
CCGACCAATCCGCGGAGCTCGTCGCCTATATTCTCAGCGGTCACCGTTTTCCGGCCGGGGAGACGGCTCTGACGACCGACCTGATGGCGTTGATGGAGATCCCGTTCGAGCCATGACTATGCCCAGCCAGACAAAGACGACGAAGTCGATCTTGAGGAGGTCCTAGTGAAGCTCATGAGGCAGGTGTTTGTCGTGCTGGTGCTTCTGCTGCCGGTGACCGTTGGTGCGCAGCAGGAAGAGCGCTATGACTACTGGCGAGGAAACCGTCAGATGATCCGGCACGGCCAGCAGGCGGTCTTCATGTGCAATGGCCTGTTCACGTCCAACCGAACACTCGAGCAAGTGTACGACCAGGAACTGGCCTTTCTCCCGCAACCGGTCGGGACGGCGGCCGGGGGCGACTACACGGTCGACAGGGAGCGACGCGCCGTGACGATCGGCGCCACGGGCGCCGGAACCCCTCCGATGCGGGCCGTGTTTCGCGAAGGGATCGGCTGCGTGGTCATGGCACCCGACCAGACTGTGAGCGATGTCGACATCGACAGTTTGCCCATCTTCGATCTGGCGCCACCTCCGGGAGACCCGGCAGTGATCGCCTGGCCTGACGGCGACCTGCACGCCTCGGGTGCGCTGCCACGATACGTCGATGGCGAGGCGCTGAACGCAGCCTCCGACTGGGTCTTCGATCGCGAGTCCCCCGAGCAGGTCACGCTGAGCTTCCTTGTGGTCCAGAGTGGCAAGATCATCCACGAGCGCTACGCGCCAGGCGTCGACATGACAACCAGAACGCGGACCTGGTCGACGGCCAAGAGCATCGCGTCCACTCTCATCGGGACGCTCGTCGACCGGGGGCGGATGTCGCTCGACGAGCCTCTTGGATTCGAGTGGTTGCCGACGACGGCTTCACCAGAGAGCGATCCCCGCGCCGCGATTACGTTGCGTCATGTGCTCAACATGTCGAGCGGGCTGTATCCGATCGACAACGGGGGACTGGAGTACGCGACCGGGTCGGGGCTGTCGTACTGGGCCGGTGCCAGCTCGGTCGAGGGCGCGCGTCATCGGGCGCTGATTCGGGAGCCTGGCACGAACTGGGACTACGAGAACTACGACACGCTGCTGGCGATCTACGCGATGAAGCGGGAGCTCGGCGACGAGCGGACCTATCGCGAGTATCCGCGACGTGCGTTGCTGGACAAGATCGGTATGCGCAACACGCTCGTGAGCACCGATCGTTTCGGCGACTTCATCCTCAGTAGTCAGGTCTACACCAACGCCCGCGACCTGGCGCGGTTCGGCATGCTCTATCTTCAGAACGGCGTATGGCACGGCGAGCGTCTCGTCTCCGAAGACTGGATCGACTTCGTGCGGACGCCGGCGCCGGCGACGGCGAACCGTGGCAACTTCTACGGCGGTCAGTTCTGGCTCGTACCTGACGACCGCACCGACGTTCCCCAGGACGCCTACTCGACGTCTGGAAATCGCGGGCAGTTTGTTGTGATCATCCCCTCACACGATCTTGTGATCGTGCGGCGCGGGCTCGATTACGGGCGGCAGGGCTTCGACCGCTGGGCCATGACGCGGGAGGTGCTGAAGGCGGTCGGGCAGGTGCCGTCCCGCGAATAGACGTGGCCGCACACCGTTAGGTCACGGCGCCGTCGTCTTACGTCCGAGGCGCTGGACGATCCCGAACTCCCGCTTGGTCACCGGTTGTACCGAGAGGCGACTGCCTTTTCGGGTCACCACCATCTGCTCGAGACCCGTCGTGGACTTGAGGGTCGCGAGCGGGACGGTGTCGGCGAAGCGCTCGACGAACGAGATCTCCACCATGAACCAGACCGGTGAGTCCTTGGTGCTGCGTGCGTCGAAGTACTTGTGCCCCTTCTTCCACGCGTAGTGGTCAGGATGGCTTGTTCGAGAGATCTCGGCGAGGCCCGTCACGCCTGATGGGTCGGCGTTCGACGCGTGGAAGAGGACGCCGTCACCGAGTTGCATCTGGTCACGCATGAAGTTGCGTGCCTGGAAGTTCCTGACGCCCTCCCAGCTGGTGCTCCCGTCCTTGGCCAGGTCGTCGATCGTGTAGGCGGCCGGCTCGCATTTCATCAACCAGTAACGTCGTGGCATGAGTGTGTTCTCTAGGGTCAAGTATGTCGAATGACGCGCCGGGGCGGATTCGCCACTATATGCAGAGATCCGGGACGGGTCCAGGCCATTCTCCAGCGGTATACTGAGCGCTGATCCTCCACGTTCATGACCCTTTCCCGCAGATCCTTCGTTCACCGGTCAGCCGCCGCGCTGGGCGGCACACTGTTCTGGACCCAGACCGACCTCGTGGGCCAGACACGCGTCCGTCCTGCGCCGTCGATGCCCCCCCATCGGTTCATAGAGACCAACGGCATTCGGATGGCCGTGTATGAACAGGGGGAAGGCCTTCCCGTCATCTTCGTGCATGGATTCCCAGAGCTGGCCTATTCGTGGCGGCACCAGATGGAAACGTTCGCCGAAGCAGGCTGTCGGGTGGTCGCGCCGGACATGCGCGGCTACGGCTTGACCGACCAGCATCGAGAGCTATGCGGTGCCAAACCTGTGCGGTGACCTGGTTGGGCTTCTGGACGCTCTTGACATCGATCGGGCCGTGTTCTGCGGGCACGATTGGGGTGGCGCGATCGTGTGGCTCATGCCACGGCTCTATCCCGACCGGGTAGCAGGCGTAATTGGGGTCAATACCCCCGCGGGCTCGCCGGAGGTTCAGCGCCAGAGTCCCGCGGAAGAGCCCCTGATCATCCTGACAGAGAACTACTACGCCACGACCTTCCAGGAGCCAGGCTACGCCGAAGCGATCCTCCAACGAGATGTCCGTCGAAGTCTCGAGGTCATCATCCGCCGAGGGTGGTATTGGGACGCCGATGGGCTGGCGACCTTCGCGCCGAATTCGGCGGAGCGGACGATGGACTTTCTCCGGATGATCCAGTCGGGCGACCTGCACGGTGAGCCAGAGGTTCACGCACTGATCCAGCCGACTTTCATGTAGTGTACGGGCTTGGCCCACTCGATTCGCTTCCGGCGCACAACTTTCTGGCGACACAGCGCGTTCTTGCTGGCGGTCATGACGATGGCGGCGCTGCCGGCGTCCGCGTCAGAACCTCCCGCTGAGTCCTCCCTCCCCCGTCGTATTGTCGTTGTGAGTCCAGCGGATGACGACCCGCGTCTGGCTCCGCTCCGAGAGGGGATTGCCTTCTGGAACACCGTCCTTGCTGACCTGAGGGTTGACCTGCGCCTTGTCGAATCCGACCTGCTGATCGGTTCGGCACATGGGCTCGCGTTCGAGAATTACACCCGGCAGATCTGGCAACAGGCCGGCCGTCAACGTTCCGGTGAAGTTGGACCGAGCGAGCCACCGGCCCTGCGATCGGTCGGCGGGGACACCGTGGTCTTTTTTTCAGAGCAGCCCACGATGGCGTTTGCGTGGCCCCTCCAGCAGTCGCCGCGCTATTTCATCGCCATTCCACGCGAACCTGGGTCACCACTGAAACGGGGTGGCACCACCCGGAACGTCATCGCCCATGAACTGGGCCACTCGCTCGGCCTGGTGCATCTGGGCGACCCGACGGTCCTGATGTGTAGTCCGTGTCGGACACACGAAGCGAGGACCGACGACCGCGGCTTCCTGCTGCTCACCGACGCCGACCGTCAGCGGTTACGAGAGCGATACCAGCACTCGGGGCGCTACCGGTAGGAACTGACGGGCGGTAGCCTAGCGCCGTTCTCACCTTCGGGCTTGTCGCCAGCCACCACTTTCAACCGCAGCGTGCCGATACCGTCGATGCTGGCCTCGATTACCTCGCCGGGCTTGAGGTACCGATCCTCTTCGCCACGCGTCGCGGCCGAGCCGGCCGCCGTGCCCCCCGACGTCCCGTTGTTGATCACGTCACCCGGGAACAGTGTGATGATCGAGGAGGCATACTCCATGACCTCCCAGAGCGAGTGGATCATGTCACCCGCCTGCGCTTCCTGAAGCTGGGTCCCACCAACGCTCAGCGTCTGGCGAAGGTTCTGCATCGGGTCGCCATAGAACTCCTTGGGCACGATCCAGGGGCCCTGCGGTGCGAAGGTGTCGTGGCCCTTGCCCACGAACCAGTCCGAGGTCATCCCGTTCCCGCCGGGCGGCCGTCCGCCGCGGTCGGAGACGTCGATCGACACGGTGTAGCCGAAGACGTAGTTCGGTGCGTCGGCGGCCGAGACGTATTTCGCCGTTCGCCCGATAACGGTACCCAGTTCGACCTCCCAGTCGGTCCGGTCGCGTCCGTAGGGAATGACGATCGCATCGTCGTCACCGATCACCGCACCTTGCGACGGTTTCAGGAACAGATAGGGCACGCCCCGCTCCTCGCGCCGCTGCCGTCGCGCGACCGCCTGCTCCTCAGGCGTCCCAGCCTCGTTCACATGGCTGTAGAAGTTGACCGCCGCGTTGAGGATCTTCCCCGGATACATGATCGGCGGAAGTGTGCGGATCTCGCTGGCGTTGTGGACATAGGCGGCGCGACCGTTGCCCGCCACTTGGTTGTTGGCCACAAGGTGGTTGACGATCTCGTACAATCGATACTTCAGGCCGTACTCATACCGACCAATCAGCTCGAGCATGTCCTCTGGCATCGGCACCCTGGGGTACGTCGGGTCTGCCTCGAGGGCCATGTTCGCCGACTCGAGGTCGACAACCAGGCGGTCGCGTAGCACGAGACCCACATGCGGAATGCCGTGGAGCTCAAAAGTTCCGACTTTGAACGGCTCCGCCGATTCCCTCGCCTGGGCCGCCGCGGGTGTCGGGCTCGCCAGCGCGACGAGCACAATGAGAGTAAGGAGCAATCGCATGAATCTCCTTCTGTCGGGTGCTTCCTGATTACACTGAATGCTTGGTGAGCAGATTGTTGACCCCGACTTTTACTCTCCGCCTCATGGCCTGTCAAGCCTGGCTCTGGCTTCTTTTCTGCTTAGCCCTCTGCGTTGCGCCTTTCTCCGCCCAGAACTTGGCGACCCTCACGGTATCCATCTCGGGAATAGAGGGCGCTGAGGGCCGTGTGGGGATAGCTCTATGGGACAGCGGTCTGGGCTTCCCGGAGGATATCGAGCATGCCCTCAGCTCGACCTATGTCGCGATCGAGAACGGGACTGCCCGTACTGATTTCGAGCGGCTCGCACCCGGAACCTACGCCGTCACGGTCTTTCACGATGAGAACGACAGCCGGCGCTTTGACAAGAACTGGATCGGTATTCCCAGGGAGGCGTGGGGGGTGTCGAATCACGTCAGACCGCGGCTTCGGGCGCCCCGCTTTGACGAGGCGCGGTTCGAGATCGCTGGGGGCGAGCACGCCGTCGAGATCCAGATCGAGTAGCTTCCCGACTGGGAAACCACACTAGGAAGGCGCGCGCATTGCGCCGAGGGCGAGCACCAGCCATCCGACGGTGAAGCACAGCCCACCAACCGGTGTAATCGCGCCGAGCCACCGCATCCCTGTGATCGAGTACACGTAGAGACTTCCTGAGAAGATGACGATGCCGGCGACGAAGAGCCATCCGGCCGAGGTAATCAACGTGGTGGGCCACCGAGCCGCCGCCAACGCCACTGCCATGACCGCGAGTCCGTGAACCAGGTGATACCGGACACCGGTCTCGAAGGCGGCCAGCATGTCCGGTGTGAGTCGTTCTTTCAGGCTGTGCGCGCCGAAGGCTCCAAGGAGAACGCCCAGTCCGCACAGCGCCGCACCCGTCGCAAACCAACCCGCCACCATGGGACCTCATCATACATGGGTCGGCATGGAATAATTGGCCGCATCTTCTCGGCGGCAGCCTTGCATAGGAACAGTTCTCATGGCAGAGATCGACGCCGGTCGCCAGACTGGGCGCGCTCGCTCGTACAATTGTGTCGGCCGGACACTCGTCTTCGTCGTGCTGCTGGCCGTCACTGTCTCCGTGGCCCGACCGGCGCGCGCGCAGAATTGGAGCTTTGACGCGAGGCGGATCGTGCTCGGTGGAATCGGCGACACGGAGAACGCGGCACTCGGCATCGTCGCCGAGCAGCGAGGGTACTCGTCGCTTGTCCTTCCGTTCGGAGTGTTCCAGGTGTTCAAAGACCTTCGCGTCTACGACCCAACTGACGTGCGCTTCGATCCCGTACGGGCCGCCGAATACGTCGCCAGCCCTCTCCACTACACCTTTGACCGCGATGGGTCCACGAGTGGTCAACAGTTCGTCTTCGATATTGTCAATGCGCTACTGAGCCGAGACCTCAACACGTACAAGGGCTTCACGCCGTCACCGGCATACGTCGCTGACAGCGCCGACGACGTCTACATACCCAACACGAACCTTTCCGTCACAAGCCAGAGCACACCACAGTTCGTCCTCGCGTTGACCGGGGGCTATCGGGCACGGATTACCGGCCCGAGCCAGTCGGCTCTCGGGTCCGACCGGAACGGCATCTACCTCGCGGCCAACTACCACTACCTGCTGGGGTTTGGGTATGAGGACTACACCATGGCGGTCCGCTTCGACACCAACGGACAGGGTCTGCTGACGCTCGCCCAGACGCCGCCGCCGATCGCCATCGAACGCCAGACGTCGAATCGTGGGCGAGGGATGGCCGTGGACGTGGGGACGGTGCTCGTTGTCGATCGCTGGGACGTCGGGTTCGGGATCAACGGGATCGGTAATCAGATCACGTGGACCGGCCTTGAGCGAGAGGGATTCTTCCTCGAGAGCCTGGTCGCCGGCGGTGATTTTATCCAGGTGCCCTTGGGGCTGATCGATGAGGATCTGAAAGTCGAGCTCCCTGTGAACTACACCACCAGCGTGGCCTATCATGCCGACCAGTGGCTCACGGTCGGGGAGTACTCTCGTGGCTTCCAGGGCAACACGGTTCGAACCGGTCTGGAGTATCGGCTCGGCCGGGTCGAGTTCCGTGGCGGCACCCGCTATTCGGCCGAGCGCTGGCAGCAGTCGGCTGGGGCCGGATTCACTCTGGCACCCGGTGTGGCCCTTGACGTCGCGGCGTTTGGAACCAGCGCCAACCTCGAGCGACGACGCAATGTGGCTCTGGCATTCTCCCTCCGATTTAATACGATTACGCGCAGGTAGAGCCGGTATACACTGTGCGGCGTCGATGCAGTTGCCCGAGAAACGAGCCACACGGGTTGGCGTCATTTTCATGGGCGCCTCACTGGCCTTGTGGGTCGCGTTGCCGATCGTGCCGTTCCTCCCGCTAGAGAACGGCGAAAAGGCGGCCCTGGCCGGCGGACAGGTCATCGTCGCTGAGGTCATCTTCTGGCTGGGTGCGGTTATCGCCGGTCCGGAGGCGGCTCGGCGGATCCGAGGCCGGTGGCTCCGGAAGTCAGACCCTGCGCCGGGGACCTCTCAGCCTGGGGGCGGTGGCGACGAATGACCCGAGCCGTCACGTACGCCGCTGTCACAGCGATCACGCTAGTTACGACCCTACTCATATCCCCCCTGCAGGCTCGCGGACAGCCGATACAGTCGGTTCTGGCGAAGGTACGGGCCGAGCGAGACCCGCTCATCGATACGATGCGCCAACTGGTCTCGATCGAGTCAGGCAGCCGCGATTTCGCTGGACTCACCCGCATCGCCAATGTGATTGCCGGCCGCCTGGTAGACCTGGGCGGCGAGGTAGAGCTGGTCGAGCCGGCGGACATCTATCACATGCACGACACACCCGAGCGGATCGGGAACTCCGTCCTTGCTCGGTTTCGGGGTACCGGGACGATACGGATCCTTCTGCTTGCCCACATGGACACCGTCTATTTGCCCGGCATGCTGGAGCAGCAGTCGTTCCGCCTGGATGGTAACCGCGCGTATGGATTGGGTATCGCCGACGACAAGCACGGGGTCGCGGTTATCCTGCACACCCTCAGGGTGCTCGAGGCGCTCGACTTCGACGACTATGGTCTTCTGACCGTCCTGATCAACGCTGACGAGGAGGTGAGCTCCGCCGGGTCACGCTCGATCATTACCGCCCTTGGCCGTGAGCACGACGCGGTGTTCTCGTGCGAGGGCAGCAGTGGAAACCGTGTGCGGTTGCGGACGTCTGGTATCGGGGCCTTCAACCTCGTCGTCCGTGGACGGGCCGCGCATGCGGGCGGCGCGCCGGAGGAGGGTCGGAACGCGCTCTACGAGCTGGCTCACCAGATCATGCAGACCCGTGATCTGTCCGACCCGGAGGCAGGTCTCAAGATGAACTGGACCGTGGGCACTGGAGGCAACACCCGCAACGTCATTCCTGCCGAGGCACGGGCCACGGCCGACGTGCGAGTGCTGCGGGTCGAGGACTACGACCGGATAGAAACCGAGGTCAGACGCCGGATGCGGAACCAACTGGTCCCCGATACCGAGATCGACCTCGTGTTCGAGCGTCGCCGCCCGCCGCTTTTGGTCAACGGGGCATCACGTCGTCTGGCGGCGCATGCGCAAGAGGTGTATCAAGAGCTCGGCCTCACGTTGACGGTCGACGACACCGCTTCTGGCGGCGGAACCGACGCGGCCTTTGCCGCGCTCGAGACCGACGCACCGGTCATCGAAGGTATGGGGCTCCAGGGGTTTGGTGCCCACTCGAACCAAGCGGAGTATGTGAACCTGGAGTCGATCGAGCCACGACTCTATCTCTTGACACGCCTGATCATGGACTTGTCCCGATAACCTGAAGCACCGTGCGAAGGTTGCCTACCACGTGTCGTGTCGCACTCGCTGGGGCGGTCTTTCTGATTCTGTCCCAGGACGTAGCTCTTGCTCAGACCATGACCAGTAGCGGTGCGAAAAACGTGGCCGCGGCGCTCGACCCGGAGATGGCCGGGCGGTTTGCCCGACTGGCACTCGACTGTGTGCACCGCGAGTATCCGAACAAGATCGCGCATGTATTGAACGGGCCGGGCGATGCCAGGACTCCCCACGACCTGACCCCGGCCTTCTTCGGGTGTTACGACTGGCACTCCTCGGTGCATGGACACTGGCTGCTGGCTCGTCTCGCTCGTCTCGCGGGTCACGCCGACTTCGCGTCCGAGGTGCGTCGTGCGCTCGACCGCAGCCTGACCGCCGAGAACCTCGCCGGTGAAGTGGCGTATCTCGAGCAGCCGGGTCGCACGACGTTCGAGCGGCCTTACGGTCTCGCCTGGCTGCTGCAACTCGCCGCGGAGCTTCGCGAGTGGAGCGTTGAAAGCGGTGATCCCGAGGTGACACGATGGCGTGGCGCGCTGGAGCCTCTGGAGACACTGGCGGCGCGGCGCTTCGAGGCCTGGCTGCCAGATCTCAGCTACCCGATCCGTGCCGGAGAGCATTCGCAGACGGCCTTCGCCTTCGGCTTGGTCCTCGACTGGGCGCGAACCGCGAACAACGGGAGACTGGAGGGTCTGCTTCTCTCGCGAATCGAGGACTACTACGCAGGTGACCGCGGCTGTTCGCTGGCCTACGAACCGTCGGGGCAGGACTTTCTTTCACCGTGCTTGGCCGAGGCTGATCTCATGCGTCGCGTGTGGCCCCCAGGCACATTCGCCAGCTGGCTCGATCGGTTTCTCCCCGATCTTCCAAGAGTCGGTGACGGGACCGCAGAGGACTGGCTGACGCCTGAGGTCGTCACCGACCCGACCGATGGGAAGCTCGCTCATCTCGATGGCCTGAACCTGAGCCGAGCCTGGATGCTCGATGGCATAGCGGCGGGTCTGCCGGCTGGCGATCCAAGGGTGGATCTGCTTCGAACCAGTGCGAGGCGTCACGCCGAGTCCGGTCTGGCATCGGTGACGGGTGAGCACTATGAGGGTGGGCACTGGTTGGCGAGCTTTGCCGCCTATCTCGTCACGGAGCGAGGAATAGGGTCAAGGGGTCCGAATGCCGCGAGATCTCTGGTTGTCCCGTGACCAGTGTTCCCGACTTGGCAAGACTTCTTCAGGACGTTGCGAGAAGACCCCTGATTTCATTGACCTAATGTTCGGCATCCTCGTTGCTCTCTACAGGGCAGAGAGCAACGAGGAAGCTGACCATCCTTTTCGCCCTCGTCACCTCCGGACTCAGCCAGGCTGGCTTCTATCCGATGGCTGAGGTGGGCTACGTCGGCGCCAGTGCGGCAGCCTTCGTTCAAGGGAGCCGCGCAATCACGGACGCGGTCCGGATGGTGCGTTGCGACGGGTCCGATTCCAGCGTTGCCGTTCCCGCCCTCTAGTGCCCTGAGTCCGATATACCTGTCCATTCGGCCGGCGCTATAATCCGCGGGTCCCCGTGAACATATTCATGAAGCTCGCTTTCGCTTTCGGCGCGATCGCCGTGCTCGGCTACCTCTTCGCGGCGACGCTGACCGACGTCGGCTCCGATCCGTACGACGTCCGGAGCGCGGATCTTCAGCAATGGACCATTCAGGTGGATCGGATCCGTGACCCGGACGGTCCCGCGCTATCGTTGCGGCCTCCGCGCGAGCTGCCGATGAGTCTTTTCGACCAGGTATTCCAACGGACGATGGAGTCCTACACGACACCGGCCGAACCGGGGATCCCCTTGGTACTTCACGAGGAGCTCGCGGGGAGTCCGATATCGATCCCGGCGACGACCCTGGTCGAGATGGCCCATGCCGCCGGTCTGGGCTCCGCGAGACTGAAGCCGACGTGTATGTCGGTCTATCGAACCCAGGACGGGAGAGAGCAGCGTCGGTTCTTCGTACTATTCGACCTACCCCAGTTCGAGCAGTTTCGTCTGGCGGTTCAAGACCAGCTCCGTGCGGGGGACACCGACACGACGTTCGACCCCGGCGCCTTGGCCCCCGCGCTTCTGATTGCCTCGTCTGATCCCCGCCGGCTTCGCGCTCTGCCGACTCGAGCTGCGCTCGAGCAGTCGTGCCAGGCGTCAGTCGAGTCGTCCTAGTTCTCTACCCTAAACTCGGGCGGACACCGGGAAGAGGTGGAGTTTTCTCAGGTTCGTGCGGTAGACTCGACAGCAGTCTAGAGAGCGGAGTTCCATGCCCAAAACGACGTCCTCGCGGGTTGTCGGCTTTGCGTTCGCGGTGATCGTCCTGTTGCTGGGCGTGTTGAGCGCCTACCAGGCACCGGACACACGTGTGCGCGTTGAGCGATTGCTGGACGGGCCGATCATCGGGCCCGACCTGGACCGGAGTATCGGTCAACATCCAGGGCCCTTCGCTCATCCGCGTCCCAGACTGGGTAGAGAACCGGCTGGGCAACTACTATCTCTATTTCGCCGACCACAAGGGGCGCTACATCCGGCTCGCGTAAGTCGATGACATCCTCGGCCCCTGGCGCGTGCACGTTCCAGGGAGCCTGCAGATCGCGCACTCGCACTTCCTCACCGAGCCCCCTGAGGTGTCGCCCGAGGAGCTCGAGCGTGTCCGGATCGCTCCGATTTCTCACGACCTGCTCACCGAGGTGACGACGCCGCACATCGCTTCGCCCGACGGTATTCACTTTAAAGCGCGGCCCGAGGTGCTTGGTCGAACGTACATGCGGGTCTTCCCCTACGGTGGCTACACCTACGCCATCTCAATGCCGGGGCAGTTGTATCGATCCAGTCATCCGCTTGGAGGATTCGAGGAGGGCCCACTTCTGTTCAACTCGAATATGCGTCACTCGGCCGTCCTGGTCCGCGATGACACGCTGTTCGTGTTCTGGACCCAGGTAGGCACGGTGCCCGAGCTCATCCAGGTGAGCACCATCGATATGTCTGGCGACTGGCGCGGATGGACGGAGGGCGACCCGGTGGAGCTGCTCCGACCGGACCACGACTGGGAAGGGGCCGACGCGCCGCTCGAGCCGTCGGTAAGGAGCACGGCCTACGGTCACGTGAATCAGCTTCGCGACCCCGCGATCTTCCAGGATGAAGGTCGGACGTTTCTGCTATACGCGGTGGCGGGGGAGAGCGGCATAGCCATCGCCGAGGTACATGTCGACGATTGATCTCCGAAATGCCCTCGGGCAGATCGACATCTACCTGCTCGACCAGGTGCTGCGTGGCCGGATCGCTTCAGGTGACACGATTCTTGACGCCGGTTGTGGTCACGGGCGAAACCTTACCTATTTCCTCAGGGAAGGGTTTTCTGTCCATGCCGTTGACACGGACGAAGATGCCGTGTCGGAGGTCAGGAGACTGGCGGCTGCTTTGGCTCCTTCATTGCCGCCGGAGAATTTTCGGGTCGCGTCGCTCGAGGCGTCGTCTTTCCAAGATGGGTTTGCAGATGTTGTCGTCAGCAGTGCCGTCCTGCACTTCGCCCGTGACGACCGGCAGTTCGAGGCCATGCTGGCCGGCTCCTGGCGTCCGCTTCGCAGCGGCGGTGTCTTCTTTGCGCGGCTGGCCTCGTCAATTGGAATGGCCGGCATGGAGGACCAGGTCGTCCAGGTCGAAGGTCGCCGCTACCGGCTTCCCGATGGCACCCTTCGCTATCTCGTTGACGAGCCACGCCTAATGGAGTTGACTCAGGAGCTAGGAGGTCAACTGGTCGACCCGCTGAAGACGACCGTGGTTCAGGACCAGCGTTGTATGACCACCTGGGTCGTGCGCAAGAATTGAGCTTGGCGCGCTGAAGCGTCTCGCTCGTCCGGCGAACGTCATGATCGGGAATAGTCGCCCCCTGGGCCGTTGTGTCTGTGCAGGCGTCGTGGCTTTCCTCGCGTCCACAGCACTGGTGACCGTCGCCGTGGCGCAGCCCGCCGGGAACGCGCCGCCAGCCGAGCCGGAGGCGCCGGCGTTCGTGGAGCTATCTGATGCCCAGCTCGAGCGGCTAGCCGCTCGAGAGTCGGTGAGTCTGCTCGACCTCAACTCGTATGTGATCGTCGTGGGTCTGGCGCCCAAGCTTCCCCTCTTTGGAAGCAAGTCGGACCTCGGGTCTGAGACCGCCACACTCGGGATGCCCACTCATGCGGAGATGATGGCCGTCGTGACGCCGTCGCCGGTTACGCAAGCCGGAGGCGCGGACACTCTCGGGATCGTGACCGCGAGAGCCTTCGGGGTGCTCGCGCCTTTAGCCGTCAAGACGGTGGCCGGCTGGCTCGGTGGCAATGACGATGACGAGCCGGAGGCTGTGCGGTTCGCCGGCTACACCCGGACGGTCCAGATCGGCGGCGACGTGGACGGGCGTGTCGTCGGTTTCGTTTTACCGCAGGGGCGAGCAACCGGTGGTTATTTCGATGCGCGTGGCAGAGTCGTATACACAAGGTGTCCAGCTCGAGATGAACGGGCACGCGCTTGGCGTGTTCGACGAGAGCGTCAACGACATGAGGGTGCCGGACGAACTGCTCGTCACGGACGGCGCGGCCTACATCTGCTCACCGTATCTCCGGCGTCCGATGCGGTGCTCGACCGGCCAACAGTGGTGGATATCGTCGTGGTCGCATATGCCACGGACGGTTGACGTTCCCCACCCGACCGTGGCCAACGACCGGGCGTGAGAAGTAAGATGGGCCTCTTGACCACTTTGGAGGAAACCGATGGCACTACGAATCAACGACGAGGCTCCTAACTTCACCGCCGAGACGACTGAAGGCACGATCACCTTTCACGACTGGATCGGAGACGGCTGGGCCCTGCTGTTCTCGCATCCCAAGGACTTCACCCCAGTCTGCACGACCGAGCTCGGGGCGGTGGCCGGTCTCAAGCCAGAATTCGAGAAACGCAATTGTAAGGTGCTGGGCGTCAGCGTTGACGGTGTCAGCAATCACGAAAAGTGGTCGAAGGACATCGAGGCGTCCCAAGGTCACGCGGTGAACTACCCGTTGATCGGTGACCCCGAGCTCAAGGTCGTCAAGGCCTACGACATGCTACCGGCGGACGCGGGCGACACCTCGGAGGGGCGTACACCGGCCGACAACGCCACCGCTCGCTCGGTCTTCTTGATCGGTCCCGACAAGAAGATCAAGGCGACGTTGACCTATCCGATGAGCACCGGGCGTAACTTCAACGAGATCCTCAGGCTGATCGACTCGTGCCAGCTGACGGCCACGAAGAAGGTCGCGACGCCCGTCAACTGGCAGCAGGGTGACGACGTGATCATCCTCCCGTCGGTGTCGAACGACGCCGCCAAGGAGACCTACCCGGACGGCTGGAAGTCGCCACTTCCCTATATTCGGGTCGTCCCGCAGCCGAAGTAGCAGTTGGAGTAAGGTGGAGACGTCCTTATTACGTCTCGGTGACCGTTACAAGGTGCGTGTCATGACGGACGTCGAGGACGGCGTGTTGAACGACCCCAGGCGCTGTGATTTCGCCCCGCCCGTGTTGACGTGTGACGCCGGCGACGATCCGGCGACCTGCTTGACACCCAAGCAAGTGACGGCGGTCGAGGCTCTCTGGTCCGGGGTGAAGGACTCGTCCGGCGACCTCGTGTATCCGGGACTGGTACCCGGCGGAGAGGCTGCCCCAGGCGGCTGGGCGCGATGGGTCACCGGGAGTGAGGCTTTCGGCAGCATCCACTGGCGGGCCGGCGAGGGGTTCTTCAAACACATGGTCTTCGAAGATCCCGAGTGGGACTTTCGCACGTTCGACTACGACACCGACCTGGCGTTCGCCATCGAGAAGCTCGGCCCGGTTCTGGATGCCAACGACCCCGATCTCCGCGCCCTGAGAGACCGGGGGGGGGGCAAGCTGCTCGTCTATCACGGGTGGAGCGACGCCGACATTTCGCCCCTTGCGACGATCGACTACTACCAGCGGGTCGTGTCGGAGTTGACAGGCGCCGAGGAGCCCGCAACGGGTCTGGCCGAAGTCCAGGAGTTCTTCCGCCTATTCATGGTCCCGGGCATGGGGCACTGCCGGGGCGGACCCGGCCCCGACCAGTTCGACGCACTGAGTGCGCTCGAAGCCTGGGTCGAGGACGGAGTGGCACCCGATCAGATCGTCGCCTCGAAGGTTGAGGATGGCGAGGTGGTGGTCGCGGCCCCTGTGCCCCTTCCCGCAGGTCGCCGAGTGGACTGGTTCGGGCAGCACGGACGATGCCGCCAATTTCGTGTGCGCGGCTGCGAACTAGTGTGTTGAACTCACCACACTAGTTCGCGGTCCGGCTCGGGACCCGAAGGCGCTGCCCGATCCGGATCGTCGTGGTCCGTCCGAGGCTATTGGCGGCCTGGATGGCCCGCACGCTGGTGTCGTATCGACGGGCTAGCCCGATCAGAGTGTCTCCGCTCGCCACACGGTGTGTCACATAGGTTGGGAGCGCTGGTGATGGCCTGACCTTGAGCGTCATCCCTGGCGTCAACGTCTCGTCCCAGAACAGGTTGTTGTCGCGAATGATTCTCCAGGGACGTGATTTCATCGCGTCCGCCACCGACTTCAGGTTATCGCCAGCCGTGACGCGATGCTCGTTGAACTTGCCCTCCCACGCGAGCGGGATCTCCAGCACCTGACCCGCCGGTAGATACTGCAGCCGCCAGAGTCCGTTGAGATCACGCAGCGCATCGAGGTCGACGTCCAGTACGAACGAGAGCAGCAGGTAGTTGTCACCGTGCCGTGTCGTGTACGTGAGTTCGTCGCCCGAGGGAGCGAGCAAGTCGTTACGGGGTGACGGTGGATACGCGATGAGCTGCCCGACCTGAAGCGCGCGGGTCGACAGAAACGGATTGTGTATCCTGAGCTGGAGCACCGATACGCCGACGC
>Ga0310123_10002224_pt1 | contig 15637 bp, 7 predicted proteins | sample CB6_AW_1057_MG_FD_203505 | JGI IMG/M metagenome (GOLD analysis project Ga0310123, IMG submission 203505) | Marine microbial communities from Western Arctic Ocean, Canada - CB6_AW_1057 | ecosystem: Environmental > Aquatic > Marine > Oceanic | place: Canada: Western Arctic Ocean | collected... | reverse complement strand
TCTGACCTTGCACCATCAGGTGCACCACTTGTTGGTTATTCCAAAGAAATTGCCCTTCAGGAACTGTTTCCCGCAACATCTCACATAATTCTTCCAACAGGTCCAGGTCCCATTGAATTCGCTTGCCAGGAGGAAATCCTTTCCGCGACCAATGCCAACGCTGTCCGAGCTTTTTCCAAGGCATAATGTCATCCGGGTTGCTGGCTGCGCGCTCGGTCATTTTTTTAAATCCCGCCTGGGCTCGATCCAGGAAGTGCCAGAACTCTGGCGTGTCTATTTCTTTGAAGGAGTGGGCCTTGATCTGTACTTCCTGCCAGGGGCCGCGCAGATTTTTACATTGCACTCGCGGTTCGTTCCCATAGACCGGGATCTCTTCCAAATCATTGAACGACTTGAGCTTCAGATCCTCTTGCAAATCACCACGTCGAAACGTGTTTTTGGCAACACGAAACTTCAATTTCACAAACCACGTCTCACCCGTAATTGCGTGAATAAACCAGCCATCACTCTTTTTGGAAGCCGCTATTTCGACCACGCTTCGCGCCTTCCAATCAATCGGGCTGAATTCCCCACTTTCCTGGACCCGCTCAACGATTTCACTCAGGATCCTACCGTCCCAGCGGCATGAAAGACCGTCACGACCAACTCGATCCTGCGTGTGCCAACGTTGCCCGTCCAGTTCCCAGGGCATTTTTTGATCTCGTCCTACCTCCGTGATATCGAGATCCCCGTTTTGCTCCCGTGTTTCGGCAGCCAGGTTGTGTGCTTCCCGTTTCTCATAGGGACCCGCAGCCAACACATCGGCTAAAACGATCCCTGTGTAACTAACAATTGATTTGCTGGTACCATTTGACTTCGTGCTTTTCTGATCTTGTCCATTGGTCTTGTTTGTGTCGGATTTTCGTCGCAAGGCAACCCGGCCATGACGTTTGGTAACCCGAACCAGATCTTCAGGAGTGCCGACAGCAACCACCCGGCCTCCTTGTTCACCCGCTCCGGGACCCATATCAATCACCCAATCCGCCGATTTCACAACATCCAGATTATGTTCGATAACGACAACCGTATTTCCTAAGTCGACCAGCCGGTGCAACACGTCAAGTAGTTTCCTCAAATCATCGAAATGCAGTCCGGTTGTCGGTTCGTCCAGCAGATACAAAGTCCGCCCCGTATCGGGACGCGACAACTCGGCCGCCAGTTTCACGCGTTGGGCTTCACCACCGGAAAGGGTGGGAGCCGGCTGTCCCAACGTCAGGTAGTCAAGTCCCACATCACACAACGTCTGCAACGTGCGACGAATTTTTGAAATGTTGTCGAATAGTTTCAATGCTGCACCACAAGGCAACTTCAGTACATCATCAATGGACTGTCCGTGGTATCTCACGGCCAGTGTCTCCGTGTTGTATCGCCGACCCCGGCAGGTGTCACATTCAACCCAAACATCCGGGAGAAAGTGCATTTCGATGCAAATCTGGCCGTTCCCTTCGCACTCTTCACAGCGCCCACCCGGTACATTGAAGCTGAAGCGACGTTGCGTGTATCCACGTAATTTGGCTTCCGGAAGTTGTGAAAACAACTGACGAATCAAGTCGAACACACCGGTGTAGGTGGCAGGATTCGAATGCGGGGAATTCCCCAAGGACCGCTGATCTACACGAATAACCTTGTTGATATGCTGGATTCCCAGAATGGTTTCGTGCACACCCGGAGTGGTGTCAGCACGGTGCAGCGTTCGCGCAAGAGCGTTGTATAACACCTCGTCGACCAGTGAGCTTTTGCCACTTCCGCTAACCCCGGTGAATGCCGTCAAGGTACCGAGGGGTATGCGAACGTTAATATTTTTGAGATTGTTCTGGCGTGCGCCTCGAATTTCGATCCAATCCGTCCGGGGGTTGGAATCAAGTGCAGACGGTGAAGAATCCCGCTTTGAATTCGTGGCCCCGGATTTCATCCGGCGGTCGCTCGGAATGGGAATCGACTTTTTGCCTGACAAATAGGGACCCGTGACGGAGGCGCGTCGTTTGGTGATCTGTTCCGTGGTACCCTTGGCCACCACTTTACCGCCGTGAATGCCCGCCCCCGGACCAAAATCGCGTATTTCATCCGCATTCTGCAAGACCTCGCGGTCATGTTCCACAACCACTAGAGTGTTTCCCAAATCACGCAGTTTTTTCAGCGCTGCGAGCAAGCGATGGTTGTCTTTGGCATGCAATCCAATGGTCGGTTCATCGAGTACGTAAAGCACGCCACAGAGTCCGCTACCCAGTTGACTTGCCAATCGAATTCGCTGAAATTCCCCACCTGATAATGTCGCGGCGGATCGACCCAACGCAAGGTACTCCAGTCCGACATCGCAGAGAAATTGAACGCGACTCTTGATCTCGCGCACCACCTCGCCAGCAATCTTGCGCTCGCGCGAGTCAAACTTCCACCCGCAGATGGTCCGCTGGATGTCGTGCAACGGCATTCGAGACAAATCGGCCACCGTTCGTCCCCGGAATCTCATGGCGGACGCATCGTCGCGCAGTCGGCTTCCTTCACATGTCGAACATTCCACTTCGTCCACTAAATGATCCAGCTTCGATCGAAAACTGGGCGAGAGTCGGGACGCCTCTTCCAAGGCAGGATAGATCCCCTTGAATTGAAAGCGAAACAGTGGCCTGCGACGGGACTGTTTCTTTGACGATCGTGAACCTTGTCTACTCCGTGCCTTCTGTGTCAGCGGTTTTTCCGAAAAGACCTCGTACCACTCCTCCTCGGTACCGTGCATCACCAATCGCCGCTGCCGCGTGGTAAGTTGATCAAAGGGCACATCCAGGGGAATTCCTGTTTTCCTGGAAAACGCCTGCAGCATCCACTGAGACACCGGCATATCCAAGCGAGGCCAGATGTTGAGCGCCCCGTCCTGCAAACTCAAATGCGGATCGTTAAGTAGCGCCGCAGGATTGGCGCCAACCTGTGTTCCCAAGCCTTCACATTCCGGACACCAGCCTAGTTGGCTATTGAAGGAAAAATTATGAGGCGTCAAATGCTCACAGCTACGGCCACAACGATCACACGATAGATGCTGACTGTGGGTGACAACGTCCCAGCGAGATTCTTCTGTGTCCTTTTTCTGGTAGGCCACCCGCAGCAGACCGCGCCCCAGAGCCAATGAGCCTTCAATACTTTCTGCAATCCGAGACCTCGATTGGTCGTTGATCACGACCCGGTCAACGACAATCTCGACTTCATGTTTTCGCCGTCTATCAATCGCTGGAGGATTGTCAAGCGAATGCGTGGTACCATCCACACGAACACGTACGTATCCTGCAGCGCGACATTCCTCCCAAAATGTTTCGTACTGTTGCCCAACTTCAATCTCAACAGGGGCCAGTAAATAGAGCTTCGTTCCCGCCGGTTCCGACAGGACCTTGTCGATAATTTCATCGGTGGTCTGAGTCCCAATCGGCAGATCACAGTCGGGGCAAAAGTATTCCCCCAAACGAGCCATGAGGATGCGCAGATAATCATAAATTTCGGTGACCGTCCCCACCGTGGAACGAGGTGTGTGCCCCACATGACGCTGTTCGATCGCAATAGCGGGTGACAATCCCTCGATGCGGTCCACCTGCGGCTTTGGCATTTGCGAGACAAATTGTCGGGCGTAGGAACTTAAACTTTCCACATACCGCCGCTGTCCCTCGGCATAGATCGTGTCCATTGCCAAAGATGTTTTCCCCGACCCACTGGGACCGCAGAATACCGTCATCTTGTCTCGGGGAATCGTGACGTCCACATGCTTCAAATTGTGCTGCCGAGCACCCTGCACTACAATTTGTTGACTGACGGACAACTTCCTTTTTCCACGGCTTGTGGATTTTTTTCCATTCTTGGGCAACTCGGTTGATTTCAAATCTCCACGCATGTGCCTGCTGAGGGCCACCGAAGTGTGCATTGGACCTTGCCGGCTCGGACCAGCTATGGCAGATTTTTCTGACTTCTCATTCGGCTGAACAAGCTTCACCAGATCTTCAGGAGTCCCCGTCGCCACCACCTGGCCCCCCGCAGCTCCACCTTCAGGTCCCAGGTCAATGACCCAGTCGGCTGTTTTCACGACATCCAAATTGTGCTCCACAATCACGACGGTGTTGCCCACTTCCACAAATCCTTGCAGCACTTTTAACAACAGCTTGATGTCCGCAAAGTGCAGACCGGTTGTCGGTTCGTCCAGAAGATACATGGTGCGGCCCGTACTCCGTTTTACCAATTCACGAGCCAGTTTGATCCGTTGCGCCTCTCCTCCGGATAAAGTGGGTGAAGGCTGCCCCAGTTTGAGATAATCGAGGCCGACGTCGTGGAGCGTCTGCAATTTTTTCTGAATTTTGGGAACATTCGCGAACAACTCAAGTGCCTGTTGAATATCCAGTTCAAGCACATCGGCAATGGTCTTTCCCTTAAAATGGACTTGCAGGGTTTCGCGGCTGAATCGATGCCCTTCACAAACAGGACACTTGACCCATACATCGGCCAGGAAATCCATCTCCAGTCGAGTAGCCCCATTTCCTTCACATGCTTCGCAACGGCCGCCCTTTACGTTAAAGCTGAATCGCCCAGGTTTATATCCCCGACGTTTGGAGTCAGGAAGCTGGGAATAGAGGCTCCGAATCTCATCAAAAACTTTAATGTAAGTCCCTGGATTGGAACGCGGAGTGCGTCCGATGGGAGACTGGTCGATGGCAATCAATTTGTCGAGATGTTCCAGTCCTTCGATGCGGTCATACCGACCAGGTTCACCCTGCCCTCCGTTCAGATCACGGCGCAACGCTTCACCGATAATTCGATTCACTAACGAACTTTTTCCCGATCCGGACACTCCCGTAAAACAAACGAGCCTACCTAAGGGAATTTCAACATCGATGTTTCTCAGATTGTTCTCGGCCGCCCCGAGAATGCGCAAACATTGTTTGTCTTCTGATCTCCTTGAAGAGGGCACCTCGATCGCTTGTTTTCCCGAAAGGTACTGGGCGGTGATGCTTTTACGAGAAGCCAGAATTTCGTCCACAGATCCACTCGCCACAACATGGCCACCGCGAACCCCCGGGCCAGGTCCGAAATCGATCAAATGATCCGCGCTCCGCATCGTCTCCTCATCATGCTCGACGACAACCACCGTATTGCCCATGTCTCGGAGTTGCGTCAGGGTCTGCAGTAACCGTTCGTTATCACGCGGATGCAGACCAATGGAGGGTTCGTCCAGAATGTACAAGACGCCGACCAGCCCGCAACCAATCTGGCCTGCCAGGCGAATCCGCTGGGTCTCCCCTCCCGAAAGCGTGGGCGCGGTGCGCTCGAGGGTGAGGTAGTCGAGTCCGACATTCGTCAAGAAACCAAGTCGTCCGCGGATCTCCTTGAGCGCTTCGCTAGCAATCAGGGAACGCGTCGCATCGAGCTCCAGATCGCTGAAGAACAGGGCTGCATCGGAAACCGCTAAAGCACAGACTTCCGGTAGCGACCGGCTAGGATTGTCAGCAAAACCAGGATGATTGCTGTGAAGACGAACGGCTCGAGCTTGGGAAACAAGCCGCTCGCCATGGCAATCGGGACAACCAATCGTACTCATGTACTTTTCCAACTGCCGCAAATGTATTTTGCCGTCCGTATTCCGATATTTGGACAACAAAGTCGGTATGATGCCTTCCCAGGTACCTCCATACTTCTGAGGCCGCTCTCCACCGCGCCAGGCAAAAGTGATGTGAGTGTCGGCGGAACCCCACAACCAGATGTCCCGCAAAGAATCCGGCAGATCGCACCAAGGAGTTTCGAGCATCTTTCCCGGAGCGATCTCTTGTAACCGCTCGATTGAATCCGCGACTCCTTGATAGATGTGTCGCTTCCACCGACCCAGGTCAGACCAACGCCCCAAAATCTCAAAACATCCCTGCTGAAAAGAACGCCGGGAATCCGGGACTAGCAGATCGGGATCAAAAGTAAACATCTGTCCCAGGCCGTCGCATTCAAAACACATTCCCTGAGGACTATTGAAGCTGAACAGTTGGGGAGAGGGCGGTTCAAAACTCAGACCGCAACTTGCACATGCATAATTCGCCGACAGCGTATAGTCCCCGGGCCGAGTTCGACGGCGTCTCGGACGAGTCCGTCGCGTGTGCCCAGTCGCCTCCGTGGGGGTTCCGCCCAGCGGATCCTGAGGAGCAGCTTGAGATCGGCCTTGATCGACATGGACAATGAGATTCCCCTGTCCCAGCTTCAGAGCCAGTTCAACCGCTTCGGCCACCCGGGAACGAATTCCCTTTTTGATGGAAAAACGGTCTACGACAACTTCAATGTCGTGGCGCATCTGTCGATCCAGATTTAAATCTTCGGACAGAGCAACGATTTCACCATCCACACGGGCCCGCACATATCCCTGTTTCAACAGATCGTCAAACAGATCTCGATACTCACCTTTCTGACCTCGAATGATGGGAGCCAAAATCGCTAATTTGGCTTCGGATTTCGACTGAAGAATACGTTCGACAATCTCTTCACGAGTCTGTGCGGTGATCTGTTGGTTGCACTGAGGGCAGTAACCCGTCCCGACACGGGCATAGAGGACTCGCAAGTAGTCGTAGATTTCGGTGATTGTCCCCACCGTAGAACGTGGATTGTTGCCAGCCGTTTTTTGAGAAATCGAAATCGAAGGACTGAGCCCCCCAATGAAATCCACATCGGGCTTGGGCATCTGACCCAGGAACTGGCGGGCAAAACTCGACAGGCTTTCAACGTAGCGTCGCTGCCCTTCTGCATACAATGTGTCAAATGCCAATGAACTCTTGCCCGATCCACTGACACCAGTCAGGCAAATCAGCTGGTTGCGAGGCAAGACGACATCCACATTTTGAAGATTGTGCTCGCGAGCACCCCGTATGACGATATCTGCAGCAGGCATGAACTGAACCTTGGCGATGGACGCAAGGGTTTCGTGGAAAAACCATGTATTTTAGACCAGCAGGCCCCAAAGCAACAGGGAGATTAAAAACCAATGATGATCTGACCGGAAAAAGCCTTGACAACGACTGCTCGCAACTCAAATCAGCCCGTATTTCCCTTATGTTTCTCCACACCGCTTGGACCCGTTTGGTACTAGAGCACCGTCAAGGATTGGATCACCCAAACTCAACCACACCCGACACCAGCTTCCTGTCGGACGGAAATCTAAATTTCCCCAGCCGGCTTCAGCATGATGACGGACAATCCAGCGATTGTTAAAACCGTCTTCCCAATACAATTGTCACGACACAAGTTCGATCAGAACGCGTGCGTGCCATTGCCGATCCGACATAATCTTCAGATGCCAGACTGCGGCAACACTTCGTCATGACATCCTGGTGTTTCACTGCAGGCCGTTATGGGACCTGTCAACATCACCTTTGGTTCAAAACCTGACGGCGGTCTTCATGGCACCATCAGCCGCGAACATTGCCTCTTCCAAAACATGCGCAGCGGAAACAAAGTCCCTACGGGCCATGAGAGAAGATTACTTGTTGTTTCCGCCTAGCAGTAGTACAATCAGGGACTCGTTTTTTACGTTCAGATGGAGCACTCTTATGTCAATTCGTGTTGCGGTTAATGGTTTTGGACGCATTGGACGACTCACTTTTCGTAACCTGATGGCGCGAACTGACGAATTCGAAGTGGTCGCGGTCAATGACATTACCGACAACAAGACGCTTGCCACCCTGCTCAAATACGATAGTACCCACCGACGCTACCCGGGGGAGGTCGATTTCGATGAGGAGCATTTAATCGTTGATGGCAAGAACATTCGTGCTTTGGCCGAACGCAATCCGGCTGAGTTGCCATGGGGCGAATTGCAGGTGGACGTGGTGGTGGAAAGTACTGGCATTTTCACCGCTCGCGGAAGTAACGGAAAACCCGGATACGCGACCCATCTCGATGCAGGAGCTAAAAAGGTCGTCCTCAGCGCTCCCGCCAAGGACGATCCTGACCTGACCTGTGTGCTGGGAGTCAACGATGATCAACTGACCGCTCAGATGCGCTGCGTTTCAAATGCCAGCTGTACTACGAACTGTCTGGCGCCCGTCGCAAAAGTACTCAACGATCAATTCGGTATCGAATCAGGATTGATGACCACCGTGCATGCCTACACCAACGATCAGCGCGTCCAGGACATGCCACACTCTGACCCCTACCGGGGTCGTTCAGCAGCACAGAATATCATTCCGTCCTCCACCGGTGCTGCCAAGGCGGTCGGGTTGGTGATTCCGGACTTGCAGGGAAAGCTGACTGGCATGGCCTTGCGTGTGCCCGTGGCGACAGGAAGCGTTGTCGACCTGACCGCCAACCTGTCATCAGCGGTGACCGCAGGCGATATCAATTCGGCCATGCAAGCGGCGGCGCAAGGACCCCTGCAAGGTATCCTCTCCTACTGTGAAGATCCCATTGTTTCGACCGATATCATTGGGGATCCACATAGTTCCATTTTCGCTGCTGACTACACACACGTGCTGGGTGACAAAGGTAAACTTGTCAAGGTAATAAGCTGGTACGACAACGAATGGGGCTACAGTTGCCGAACCGTCGACCTGGTCGCCCGCCTGGGAAGCTTGTAATCCGAGGTTCCCGGGAAATCTCACGAACCGCACCTCTTGCTGAGTGCTCAGAAGTCCCTGCCGTCTTGAGCGACGAAGCAGTGGCCACTTACTCAAAAAACAACAATCCAAACCCTTCCGGAATGACTTCCACATCGGCTGGTGAATTCCAAGCTTGGAAACCGACTCCGGGTACCACTCTTTGGATTCCCATGGCCCAAACCGCGCGAGACGAGGGAACCTCTCGAACCAGTTCCGAAAGCGGAATGGCTGCTTCAATGGTCCACTGCGTTCGATCCCGGTCGGCAGCAACATACCAACTCGGGTTCCAGGCGACATCGCCAAAACATTCCTCTCTCGTCCAGCCGCGATGGTCGACTGTCAAACGATAGAAAGACGTGTAGTCACGATCGATGTCCAGCAGGAGTTGCACACGGTCATGAGAATCGAGTGCAGCATCACGCGATCGGGTCTCGGATGTAGCTTCCGAATAAGGGGCCGCAGCTTCCCAGGGGCAGATTGCGGCAAAGTAGAGAAACTCCTGGTCTCTGGCCAACATGAATGTGGCGGTACCGTGTAAACTTTCGTCACGTACGCCATTGAGTTCCAAACGTTGAGCATCCTTCCAGATCGATTCATCAAGCTGAGCATCCAACCGAGGTCGTTCGCCTGACATCGTGCACATCGCGTGAATCTTGGGCGGCAAGCCACGACCATGTCCCAGCCATTGTTCGGTTCGGGCACACAGGTTCCAGGCGCTACCCAAACGGACCGACGCCATTTGGTTGTAGATCTTTTCCGCTTCGCGGCCCAAACCTTGCTCACGGTAGGCGGTTATCAATGGAAACCGGTAAGCGGGTTGGGCCAGTAACAACGTGTAACTCTGCTCAGCCTGCTTGGTGAGTGCCAGGGCGCGGCTCCAGTGACTGTCCGCGTCTTGCCGCAGATCTCTGGCATGGCTTCCTTGCATTCGCTGCATCGCTTCACTACTGCAGTAATACTGCATTAACCACAGCATCGATTTTTCGGCCAGGGCATGTTGAGGATGTCGATCGATCAGGATCTGATAAACTTCGGCAGCCATCTCCTGACGACCGAGACGGGAATAACGTTGGGCCAGATGAAACATGATCTCTCCGGAACTCGTCGCATCCAAACCGCGCGTGAGTTCTGTAATTTGTCCGAACCAGCCACCTCCTTGCTGCTCCGCCCGCTCTGACTGTTGCAGAAGTTTTTGCACGTTGCGCCGTTTACGTCCCATCTGCCGTAAAGCGGCAAAGTCCTTAATCGTGGGCGACCTGAGCGTGCGGCGGGCCTCTCCACCCGGGGACAGTGGGATACCACTGAAAAAATCGCGGCGCGCAACTTCCCGATTCATCACAGAAGAAAGCAGTCGAAAACCGACCACATGGGGCCCCGGAGCGTAACGCTGGTCAATCAGTCCACGTGCGTTCGCCGCGTGTTGGGCGTAAGATGTCCCCAACCTTGTCGATAGCTGAGACGTATCAACATGCAGCGAGCCTGTCTGCTCGTTCGGTAACTGACTAAAAACCTTCTTTACCTGCCAAGGACTCAATCCGGCCACCGTCAACTGATCCGAATAGCTCGTGGCGTCGGCGGATTTCTTCACAGCGGCCAGCACAATCTGGTTCATTAAATGTGAGCTAGGAAAGTGGCCCGCAGGACTGGCAGCCGAAGTGACGACGACATCAGGCCGCCATTGCCGGATGCTGCGCACGACGTATTCTTCAAGCCGGTCGGCCCCGCGACCATCATTTGCTCGATCCCAGGCGGCCAGAATTGCATCTGTAGGTAAACGAAGTGCTGGTGAAGCAAGAGGGAAGTTGCCCGAAGAGGAAACCGAACTCCCGCCCACATGAAGGACTGCTTCGCGCAGGCGATCGACTGACCGGAGATTTGTGTTCCTCCCAGTAGCGGTTTGACGCCGACCAAAAGTTTCGACGACAGCCAAGTAGCCCTCGTCCGCTGACACACGAGCGAACAACTCCAGGGGGACGTGCTCAACTTCAGAATAGTAACCCGCGATGGCAGCGCGCGTTCCACCACTCTGCTGCCTTGTCCAATTCTGGCCTCCATCTTCTGTTACCAGAATGGTTCCTAAATCCCCGACAGCACATCCATGCAGTGGATTAACAAAACACAAATCTCGAATTGGCAAATTTTGCCCTGTCCAATGGCGGTTCCAAGTTCGACCTGCATCCGTGGTATGGAGTACAACGGTTCCTGGAGATCCGGCAATCCAGCAATGGTCTGAATGGATTGCCACCGCCTGGAAGTTGAAATTTTCGGAAATCTCCGCAGGAAGTGAATCGACAAGGACCCAAGTCAGACCACCGTCCTGCGTGACCATGGCCCGCCCTTCTTCCCCCACCAGCCAACCAGTGCTTTTGTCAGAGAACTTGAGTGTGTGAAACCGGGTGGATCCCAATTCCGGAGTTCGCGTCTCTTGAAAACCATTTCGCCGTATCAGGGAAATGTGGCCAGCGGTTCCCACCGCAATGCCATAGCGGGAATCGATGAAATCGCCAGCAAGCCAGGCTTGATCCGCTTGGCCGGGGATCGTGGACCAGCTTCTTCCCCCATCTTCCGTATAGAACACCCCTGCTGCATACATTGCCGATCCGTCAGCCAATGCCCAGCCTTTGCGCCTGTCAAACATTCTGATGCGAATAAAACGGGGGAGCAGCTCACTGCGGAGTTGAGTCCAAGTCCGACCTCCATTCGTCGTGCTCAGAACGACGCCTTCTGTCTCTTCCAAATAGGGACGGTGTGCACCACCCACGGCCCAGCCGTAAACATCGTCGAGAAATTCAACGTCCTCTAAACGAGAGGTCGTCGGAGTCGGTTGCCGCTGCCAATGATTCCCCCCGTCGCGCGTGTGCAAGATCACGCCTCGATCACCAACTACCCAACCGAGCTCGGAATTAACAAAATGCACACTGTTCAGTTGAACATCGGCTTCATCCTCCGTCCCCTTGGAAGACTGTGCGTGTGCGAGAGAAAAGTTACTGGCAACACAAACCAGTCCCACGCAAAATATTTGATGCCACCTGTTCATGCTTCCTGCACACATTCAACAAACCGCGAGTTATCCGTCCGTCCCAACCGGCTGGGGAGTTTAACGAAAGCGGCGATCAGGAACCAGAGCAGGGCCCGGTGAAAGTGCAAGCGGTGTTGCCGCTGAAGAGGTGACTGCGTGAGCGTGGACGATGGCAAACATCGTACGGGTCCGTGCCGTGAAAACTATTACGCACAAACTGTCACGATCGACTGTGGGGCCTGAATCTATTACTCTGCTATTGTTTGACTCCAACACCATCCTTGGACCAACGCACGTCAGAATGAACAGATGCCAACCATCAACAAGGCCCCGACTACAACCAGGTGTAGCGGGGCCTTGTGAACTAACAAACCCTTCCCAAGTCTCCAGAAAATGAGGCGACGCGTTAACGCACGGCCTCATTCAGCATCCGAATGTTAGGAACACTGTGACGATTGAGTAATCCTTCCTCGTCGGTTTCGATGATCGTGGCCACTGGGCCTACGTCTCGAATGGTTCCCTCAAAACCGGCAATGTTAACTCGATCGCCAGCGTGCATTCGTTGTCTCACGTAGTACCCTGCCAGTATACCGGACATCACATCGCGACCACCCAGACCAAACGCCAAACCGAATCCCAGTGCGACGGCACCAAACCCGATCAAAATGGCATAGCTCAGCAACTCAAATTTGATCTCCAGTTGCTCAAAGGCTGCGATGAACACCATCAGTCCCAAAATGTAATAGCAGGCCGCGGCCAACTGCTGAGCGTAAGAGATACCTACCCGGTCGGAGCTGGTAGCAATCACCCCTCGCAGGAAAGTCGCCAACAACAAGCCCACAACCACGATCACGGCTGCGACAAACAACTTGGGAATATAGGCCACCAAACTCTGCATCGTATCGCTGACAGCATCCAGTCCCAGAATCTCGCAACCGGCCATTAAAAATACGCACATCAAAAGCCAGAAAACGATCAAACCAATAATTTGCGGGACGGTACGCTCAATCCCAACCTGCTTCATGGAATCAATCCAACCACCGCGCTCCGCAGCAACTTGAAGTCCTAGCTTTTCACAAATGGCGGCCATCGCACGGCCTGCCAAACGTGCCACGAGGTAGCCCACCACCAAGACAATCAGCATGGCAATCACGTTGGGAGCCCACTGCAGAATCGGACCGGTAACAAGCTCAAAACTTTGCTTCACCGCGTCGCCTGTTTGTTCCACTTGATGCGACAGATCGTTCACCGCACTGGTAGTAGCTTCCGAAACTACTTGTGATTCATTACTCATGATATTTTCCTTTCGGCTTGGTCAAATCGTATTGACCAGTCAAACTGAAGGTGAACACTGCCACCATCGCGACAACCACGTGTGTTACCGCGAGGGGCATGACCCTCATTCCAAATTCAATAAAGTGGGAAATAAAAAGCAAACGGTTCAATTGCAGATGGACCTGCAAATCGATGTCCTCCGGCGGAGGAGGAACTTCTACATTCTTCAATCGTTCTAACATAACGCTTCTGGATATCGTTGTTTCAGTTTGTCCCTGGCCCGACTCACCCTCATCTTGCAGGCGCTAATCGAAAGCCCAAACGTTTCTGCGAGTTCCTCGTAACTTTGCTCTTCCGCATACTTGAGAATCAACAGTGCGCGATCGGTTTCGTCCAACGTGTCGAGCATCTGCATCAAATCAACCGCTAATTCTGACGACCTTTGCGTAGGGGGCGTTGTGTCGAGTGACGATTTGTCAGACAGGGCCGATTCACGACGAATTCGCCGTCCACGACTACGGCGCAAAGTCAAACAAGTATTGACCGCAATGCCATGAACCCAAGTCGAGTATTTGCTCCGTCCTTGAAAACGATCTCGATACAAGAACATCCGAATGAGGACTTCCTGAGCTGCGTCACTAGCATCTTCTGCGTTGCCCATCAGTCGGAAACAGACCCGCCACACTCGCTCGCGAAAACGGCCCACAAGCGCTACAAATGCGGGGCCGTCGGATCGCTCGCTCAACGTTTGTGAGGCGAGTTGCTCATCCGTAAGTTCGCCGGTTTCTTCCAACGTCATCACCATGGATTGCCAACCCTGGGGAAGGCTGAATTCTGTTTCGCTATCCTTGCGTCACACAATGTTAGTTGCCGTCCGTGCAGCGCCGAGTCACTTCAAGTAAGAAAAATTCCGATACTTCCTCGTAAATCCAAACCATTAATAGAGTTGGGTTAACAAAACAGGCTGTTACATACAACCCAATCGAACGATCGGCCCAGGATATTTCAAGACAGACTCAAATCTTTGGAATCGAGCGTCGAACCTGCAAAATAACGCTTTCTGCATCTGAACCGGGCATCGGATAACTGACAAGGCGTCTCAATTCGAGTTCGCGGAACAATCCCCGATGACGTGCTTCGGCGCGCTCTTCGACCCAACGGGGACCTTTGACCAACAACAAACGTTGAAACGAATGCCAGCATGGTTCCAGCCAGCCCAAAACTTTGGCCAGGGACCCGACGGCACGGGCAATCACGGTATCGAAACGAAAGTCGCCAATCAACTCCTCCGCCCGGGCATGATAAACCGGAACCGGAAGTGTCAAATCCTGGACCATTCTATCCACCACCTTGGCTTTCTTGGCCACCGAGTCACAAAGGGACACCTCTAGATCTGGACGCAGAATGGCCAAGATGATTCCCGGTACACCGCCACCGGTACCCAAATCGAGAATCCCTTCATTCGGCTCCAGCAGGTCTGCCAAGCGCATGCTGTCGATCAAGTCTCGTGACACAAAACGATCGTAGTCCGTGTGGCGGGTCAGATTAATTTTCTCATTCCACTCCCACAACAACTGGCAGTAACTTTCAATCTGGTTCGCCTGGCTTGTCGTGAGCGAAAGATCGTAACGTTCTAGGGCAGAGGCAAGTGTCATCGGGGACAAGCCGGCAAGCGGCGCCATACCGGGTGAAAAAATTCAATCCTGCTGGATGTTCAGAGTTCATAACGGTTGAACTCTGAAATTTCAACCCCGAACCGGCCCCTTTGACATTCTTCCAGCAGATCCAACCCGGCCTGGTCTTGAAATTAACACGCCAGTCTTGCAAAGCTGTCGAAATCACACCTTGCGCGATGACCCCGAGAGGGCGGTCATCCCAGAAATTCACTTGTGAACGGTCGATGTGCCTGGCGACCTAGTCCCACCACCACTGGCCGTCTTCCAAGCCATCCAAAGACACTGTCGTGCGTCTTGCTTTTAGCTCGCCATTGTCATCAGCCAATTGATTTCCTTCAGCCAACGCTTTCAAAGGCTGAATGAGAACCCCACCACCGATGGGAGTCAACAGGCGACCACCTTTCCAAATGGCATTGACGGCCGTCTCCACTTGTCGCGGCGCGGTATAATTCTCCACCGGAAATTCTTGCTCGCTGGAGAAGAGTTCCATGGCCCAGTGCGCCTGCCCGTAATAATCCTGGCGCTGAATAAACGCTGCCACCAGGGACAAGTCAATCAAATTCCGTAGTTCTGCAAAAACCGGACTGCGCGAGGCCAGTTCGGGATATTTCTTGGTAAACGTCGTGGTAAACACCTGGCTGGCCCGATCGACTTGACTGGAAGCAATCCGCCCACCGTCGGCAGTGACCATCTCGTCGGAGCTGACCAAACGCACACTCTCTCCCACCAGTTCAAATGCCAAGTCATCTTCGCTCACCCGTACGGATTCGTAATCCGGAATGAAATACCAACGCTGCAAAGCGTTCCGTGCGATCGAGGACGACTTTGCCCTGCTGACCCAGCTGGGTATATTGACGGGTGGACGTTCCAACCCGATTCCGATCAACTTCATACGATAGTCGGCCTCGACCAAAACCTGTGCGAAGTGGGACTTGGCGGAAACGCCTTTGATCGTGACGGTCTGACGCCCCAAACTGTCGCCGAGTGCATCCACAATGGACTGCGTCTGTGCCGAGTTAGGTCGGGGTCCGAGT
>Ga0310123_10002221_pt1 | contig 15645 bp, 15 predicted proteins | sample CB6_AW_1057_MG_FD_203505 | JGI IMG/M metagenome (GOLD analysis project Ga0310123, IMG submission 203505) | Marine microbial communities from Western Arctic Ocean, Canada - CB6_AW_1057 | ecosystem: Environmental > Aquatic > Marine > Oceanic | place: Canada: Western Arctic Ocean | collected... | reverse complement strand
AATGAATTCAACGCGTCGGCTTCATCTGCCAGGAGCGTATGACTGTAGCGGCTCATCGTCAGGTTAATGTCGGAGTGACGAGCCAACCGTTGGGCGAGCTTGGGATGCACGTTGCCGGCAACCAACAGCGAAATGAACGAGTGGCGCAAGGCGTGGAAATCGGCGTACAGCCCGGCATCGTCCACGTAGGGGATTCCAACGGCTTCCAGGTCGCGTTTCAACATCTCGGCCGTCTTGTCGGTCAGTTTGGGCCACAGCGGTGATTCTGAGACAATCTCGGCCTTTTGAAACCAACGTCGCAACTCGGCGACCAGTTCCGGGCGGATGACCTGAATCGTCGTCTTGCGGCTCTTGACGCTCCCGGCTTCGACGCGGACGGTTGTCTCCGGGGAGTCGAAATCGAACGATGACGGCTTCAAGGTGGAGAGCTTGGCACGGCGCAGTCCGGTTTCCATCGCAACTCTGTAGAGCATCGACCGACCACGCCCATCCAGCTTGTGATGTTTCGGACCTTGCACGGTCACTTTCAGCAACCGGGTGAGTTCATCGGCAGTGAGGTTTCTCCGGTCGTGCCGGCGGTCGGTGCGGACGTTGACTCGCGAGAGATGTTGCAGCGGATTGTTGGGTATTCGGCCGTCTTTCACCATCCAGTTGAGAAACGACTTTATCCCGGTCTGGTAGTGGTTGCTGGTCTGGGCGGACATGCCTCGTTCGCGGCACTCCTGCAAATGGTTCACCACTTTAGAGGGGGAAAGGTCGCCGACTCGGACAAACCGACAGGCTTCCATTATCTTGCGGACCCGCGACGCGGTTTGTGATGTCTGTTTCGCTGTCGTCCCTTCGGACAGCATGGCTTGCCCGAACTCGGCCAGGTGCTCGCGCAGCGGCCGCTTGCGGTGCTCTTCATGCTGGTCGATCAAACCAGCCTGCTCACGTTCGGCCTTGCGCACCAACTCGTTTAGCATTTGTTGGCTGGCGGTCTTGTCGGTTGCCAGCGGTATGCGGCAAATGATGCCGTCGCCATCGCGAAACTTTCCGTACCACTTCTTGGTTTTTCGTTTGACCTTCTTGCCCGTTTTGCGATCGGTCGCGTTGTAGGTGCGTTTGAAGAGCGATGCCATGAAGGGTTCCTTTCAAGACTTTTTCTTCGGTCGCTGCACGATTTCGAGTCCGAGATATTCACCCAGCTTGTCGAGGGTGCTGACTGTCATTCCGCCTTTGCCGGACATAAACCGGCTGAGAGTTGCTTCGTCGATACCTGTTTTCTGGGCGATGTGATATCGCGTCACCTTGCTGGACGCAATCGCCTCTCGAATCTGGTCACTGATTCTTGATCGTTTCTTTCCCATGCCGACATTTTAAGGAATACTTGTGATATATCAAGTTATTTCCGCCGAATTCGGGAAGATTTCCCATGATTTTTTTCACGGTTCCAGTCCACGGCAGACCGGGCGTGATCCAACCGGTCGGGGGGCAATTGCACGGTTTCTCAGTTATCTCCAGCGGCGTCCCATACCCGAATCGCCTCAGCCAGATCCCGAATGCCAGTGTGCTGGTATAGCGATTCAACCCCCTGGATCGTCTGCCGTTCATCCCACTCGAAGTCGAGCAGTTCGTGACCGGGGTAGACGACTAACGTCTCGCCCGCCTTCGGCATTTGGTGATGAGGTAGAAAGTGAATCGCCGTGCGATCCTTCAATTCGGAGATGACTTGTTTCAGGGCGAGGATGTCACCTGTGTCAATCGCCGATGTCAGTTGATGGTCGTGTTCCTGCCAGAACGCGGCATGATCGGCCAGCCGATACGCGTCAGGCATCGCCAAGTTCAGCCACTCGGTAAAATCATCGAGGATCACACGGCGTTCTTCGGCAATCTTCTCCGGCGACGGCAACAACCGGAGGAACTCCCCACGGTGCTCCTGAAGTGATGTCTTGATTTTGTCCGTCAGATGGTCCAAATTGCCGATACATTCGAGACCGTCGTCAGCGTTTCGGCGTACCGTCAGCCCTCGGCGACTGAGTTCCGTAAACAATTCACTCAGGGTCATTTCCGTTCCTTTCGAGATTCAAGGGGGCCAACCCTAAGGGTGCATACTTGGCCCCCTTGCACCCTTGACCAAAAACCCCTTGTTTTCTCGACTGAGTTGGTTGGCTCGTAATTCAAGGGGGCCAAGTTCGATAGAGGTTGGCCCCCTTGAATTCCTGCAAAAAACCCTTGTTTCCTAGACTGGATTTGCTTTTTGCCGTTCAAGGGGGCCAAGAGTGCCAACCCTTAGGGACTTGGCCCCCTTGAATTGGAATGATTCCGGTTCCACCTTCTCGCCACCAACCTCTAGTTGCGGTGGAGGGAACCACGTCCAGGCGTCGTCGACTTTTTTTGACATGACACCCAATTCCTTCTTTGCTCGCTTCAGCGTCCTGAAGCCAATGCCGTCCGCCTTGGAAGCCTTCTGAATCGCATTTGCGGTGACCGGCCCCTGTTCCAATTGCCCAAACAGCCATGCCTTGGCCTCATCCTTCGGACCGTCGTCTGGGCTTGACTCAGAAAGATCATCGATCGAAACCAGTACCGGGTCGGGTTCCCAGACGACTCGCCCGTCTTCCAGGCGGTAGGCCAACCCTTTGGCGTCGGCAAGGTTGTTTTTTACGGGCAGAAACAGCCGTCGGTCGTCGTCATCGGGATCCTTGACAACCGCCCATGCCGCTCGCGCTGCCGCCACGAAGGCAAGGCTGCCCATAGTCCTGTAGATTGCCTTGAACTGGGCGGAACCCTTCGTCTGGTGAGAGATGCCGACAACGGCGATGTTCTGTTCCTCGGCCAGCTTCGCCAGCGGAGCGAGCACCCGACGGACGTCGGCGTTCTTGTGGCTGTCGGTATCGCCCATGAAGGCAGTGATCGGATCGAGAACGAACAGCCGAACGTCGCCCATCTCTGAGATTGTCTCGCGCAGCGCAGTGAGGTGCTTATCAAGTTGGAAGAAGTCAAGGACATCGTTCCCGCTTCTGATACCTTCAAAATGAAACACGTTTTCGACGGAGGCATCCATCGCGTCGAGCCGCGGCCGAATTGTGTCGCCAGCACCGTCTTCGGCTGTCAGAAAGATCACCTTGCCACGTTGGCATTTGGCGCCGTCTGGAAAATCCATTCCTCGGGACACGCGAGCAGTGATGTCCAGCAGCACGAACGTCTTACCCAATCCGGGATCGCCGCTAACAATCGTCAGCTTGCCAATGGCGATACGATCTTGCCACAGCCACTTGACGGTTTGGGGCTCGATTCCGCTATACGGCAGCAAGATTGCCTTCGGTGCCGCCTTCTTTTGATCTTGCCGAGCGTGTTTCTCCGCCAACCCAAACACCGTCTTTCGGACGGCCTTTTCGGAGTAGGCCGGCTTGCATCTTCTCCCCCAGGCGACCGCGAGCGGGATGAGGTCGTTGGTCAACCCGATGGTGACCAGATAGGCGCCTACAAGCTGACAGAGAGTATGATTACGTTCACCCTCTGGTGATCCAGGGTGCGATTTCAGGTCATGGCGACAGGTGAAGGACACACTATCGCTATTGATTTCAGCAGTTCCCTCCGTCCCGCCTTTCCCTGTGACGAGCTCCAAAATCCAATCTGGTGGATCGATGGGCTCGAAGTATCGCTGGGAGATCTCCCAGCGATACTCGCCTGCTATATGCTGGCTCGGCGGGGCGACGACATAGCCACCGACGCCTCTGCAATCGATGTTCAGCCCCGCCAGCTTACTGCTGTTCTTAACCTCGGAATTGTCAGCCAGCTTGAAGACTATGTGCCGGCCATCGCTACCAGTGACTGCCTTGGGCGTGTCGTCGAAGCTGTCGTAACCGAAGCTATCGGGGGAGAGTTCGGCAAATTGTCGCGGCCCGTCGATCCCGTTTTTCCGATCCAGGTCGACGACAAATATTCCTGACTCGATGCCTGTCCGCACGCCGAGATTGGCTTCAGGATATGCTGTCCACCAACGCTGAATGAGAGTGGAATCCGTTGTTGCCTGCTTGAACCAGTTTGGCACGAGTTTCGCCACGGGGTGCTTGCCAACACTCTTGCAGTCGCCATCACCGCAACCGCATTTACCGTCCGTAACCCCCCAGATTGGGAACACCAACCATCCACGTTCACCTGCAAGCGAGATCGCGGCTTCACCCGTCTTGCCAATTCGATTTGAAGGTTTTATCATTCCAGCGTGACCCCATCCGTTGAAAAACTTGAACCGCCCGGCGTCAGCAGCGCCGGGCGATTCGCGTAATGGTCAGCGACGAAGAAAGGTTGCGACCCGAGTTGATCCGCCCTCGTCACCACATTCATCCACGACAATCATCCCTTGGACGCTATAGAAGCTTTCCAGGTCGACCTTTTCGCCTGGCTCCACAGGTCCGCCTTTTAACGCTTGCACGAACTTGTAAAGGTTCGATTTTGTGCTTAACTTGGCGGAAACAATACGCGTCGCTTCTTCACCTGCCAGTTCACCACTGAGAACCCTCCAGACGAGTAGAACTCCAAGTCCGTACCTGTCGGCGTTCTGTTCGTACTTCTCCGCACGGACGAATTCCGCCTCATAGGCGGCCGCCGGAATGCCACCGCCGGAATTCATTTCGAATATCATGGTCATGATAATTCACCTTTTTTGCGTGCCTGTGCAATAAAACCACCACCCATCGGCACCGATTGGGGGATGGCAGCCATCGATCACTTGCCGGCGGCGGAAACTTTCATCGATTCAAACTCTTTTCTGTGCGGGCAACCAAGCGAAACCCACAAGTCGAGGTCCGAACGACGCCACCGAGTCGTTCCCTTCGAGAGGCGCAGCGGTTGGGGAACTTTGCCGGCGGAGTCCCAGCGCCACCACGTCGCGACGCTGACGCCGCAGGCGGATGACGAGGCGTGGGCCGAAAGTAAGAGTGGGGCAGAATCGGCAGCCGCAGGCGGCGTGTCACTCGGCACGGGACACCTCCTCGCCTGTCAGCCAGCCGCGTTCGCGGAGCGCATCGACAATCGCCAGAATCAGTGATCTTGGAATGATCCGGCGGTTCGAGACTCGCGGCGGCTCGTCAAGAATTCCCAACTCGAACAGCCGGGCAATGCGCCACGATTGCACACCAAGGGTCTCGGCGAGCTCGCCGATCGAGGTGACTTGTGCAGATGTTTTCGGCATGAGTTTTTCTCCACGACCAACAAATCTCGTTGGCCGTGGGAATTCTCACGCCGGAGTGAGAAGAGACTAAGAAGCGGGGGATTTTGCGCGAATTGTTCCGAATCCGTTCGTAAACTGTTCACATTTTGTTCGTGGACACTTGGGACGGATGCAAGGGAGCGAAAAACGTCATCCGTCTTATTTCCCACGCACGAGAGTCTCTAGGTCTGATCTACTGAAGACCCACAATTGTCCGCGTTTGTACATGCGTAGTGAATGATGATCTCGCCATTTCTGGATTGAGCGCGTGCTCGGCATGTGGTCGTAATGCTGGCTCGCGTACCGGGAAATCACATCGAGAGTCTTCGCAGTCTCTTGGTCTTCAGAAGGTATGTCCGGTTCCGCCGCTATTGCGATTGCGTCAGGAAACATCTCACGCAACCAGTCGAGCATTTTGCCGCGAAGTTCGACTAGCCGGAGTGACTCGGACTCGCTCCTTTCATCCTTCCAAGAAAGCTGCACCATTTCGATCCACCATGTACCGGCAGGGTGCGGGAGACGGGGTGTTTTCCCTTCGGGCGTGACCAGCCGTTCCAATGCGCACTCATGATCAAAAACATCGTTGCCTGGCACAAGCGGATCGTCGAAATGTCGATCCGACCAACTGACCTGCCCCCAGTCATCCAACGCCTCATAGAGCAGCCGGGCAGCTTCGTCGGGGGTTTGAGCGGGAAGATCTGTTGTTAACAGCTTGCCGAGTGTACCCGCCGCCTCCGCCGGCTGGGCCTTCGGGGGCGACGATTCGGGGGCCGCGGTCGGCCTGCTCCGCCCGTCGCCGCCGTGCCCCAACGGCACAAGCATCCCCGCGTTGGCCAGAATTGCCGGGTAGTCTTCCACCAGCAATTCCCACAGACGGGCCGTTGTGCCGTCGCGGTCCAGTTCCCGGAACTTGGGAATCATCCACAGCAAGTCCGGTTGCCCCGCATCCGTCGTTCTGCCGCCCGGCCCCGTAAGAGGGTCCATTCCCCGTAACCCCTGCGGCGTAGTGAGCCGAAAGGCTGCGTCCTCTAAGTCGTGACGGCTTATTCCCACTCGCTGTTCAAGCCACTCGCACGCCCGCACCAGAGGGTGACAGAAATAGGCGTCCGATTGCTCGCGGGTCCACGGCGGGTTACCGTAGGTTTGCCCGTGCACCGCGCGACGATGCGCCCCGAGTCGCTTTAGAATGTCGACCAGTTCGAGGGCGAATTGCCCGGCAGGATTGGAAGAGTCGTTCGTCGCCATGATGTCACCACCTGAATGTGACGACCTTGTTCTGTTACGCGGCATCATCCTCGTACGTGAGTCCAAACACCGTGTCGGCCAGCCACCGTTTGAATCCTTCGTTGTCGCTGTATTGCTTGAACAGTTCGGTGTCGTCTTTCAGCAGGCTTACCATCACGCGCAGCAGGGCCGCGTCGTGTTCGATGCGGGCCTTGCTCTTGTCTCCTTGCTTCTTGGCGTTCTGGTAACCGGATCAGGTCCAGGCACTGCCCGGTATACGAGCTGACGTAGCTGACCGACAGCACTCGGGTGTGTTCATTCAGCGCATCCAACAGGTCTGTCTCGGAGACGGTCCAATTGCGGTGCGGCACCATCCGCACTTGAACGCCTCGTGCGATTCAGTTCTTCCAGGCATAGGCGACCGAAGGGAACTCGATGTTGGAGGTCACGACGTTGTCCCCCGGGCGCCAATCGAGGCCTCGTGCCAGCCAGTTCATTGCTTCGGCTGCCGAAGGCATCCAGACGATCCGGCCCGGAGCAATCCCCCAAAGCTGTCCCATTTTTTCCCGGCATTCTTCGGCAAAGGCAGACACGCCCTCACCTCCCAATGGACCAGCGCTTTTGAGGTGGGCAAACTTTGCGTAAACCTCATCGTGCGCTTTTAACCATGGGGACTCTCCTCCAGAGTACAGATGCGTGACCCCTTCCAGCTCAGTGAACGCCTCGGGAGATAGTAAAGGCTCAATCGGCATGCAATTTCCTCAATCGGTTTTTAGGACTAAACTATAGCGCAGATTGGCAGTCGTTCATTGCTTGTTTGTTGGTCCTCGCGGCTTTATACATTCGCCACTGCTCGCCGGCGGTATCATCGGACTTCGTTCCTATCTCGGACAGTGTGGCTCATGTGGTTTCGAGGTGGGTATGCGATCCGTCTGCTAAACCTCAAAGTTGTAAACGCGAAGAGCCTCAACGACATCCTCCTTGGCAAGCAGTTCGCGAACTTTATTCGGCGAAAGACGTTCGGCAGGCAAGGATTGCGGATCAGTCAACATACGCAGCAGCATCAAAGAGAAAGCCATGGCATTGCGATGAAGCGACTGTGTGGTGATCTTGTCCGGCGTATCGAGACGCGTATGAGACCACGGCGGAAACTCGACCTTGTTCAGATGAGCGGGGCGAGCGGTAGGAACTCCTGCCAACATAAACGGCAGGTAATCGCTGGACATGCAGAAAAGGTTGCGGACATCGACCTGACATTGAGTCTGTTGAAATGCCCGATCGATGTAATCTCGCATGGCGGGTGACCACATAACGGCAACGCCTTCAGCGGTTGAGTCAAAGAGCGTGTCCATGTTGAAGACAAAGCGGATGCAGTCGAGTTGATCCGCATGGCGCTCAACATACGACTTACTGCCCAAAAAGCCGTACTCCTCACCGGTGAAAATAATCAGGCGCAACGCGCGCTCAAAATCACGGCGCAGGCCGGCAAGGGCTTGGACCATCTCCATTAGCGTGACGACACCGGTGAGATTGTCTAGTGATCCCGCATTCACGTGGAACGTATCGAGGTGGGCGCTGAGAACGATCGTTTCATCCGGTGGCTGCGATGGTCCGAGGTCGGCCACGAGGTTCGTGCATTCGGCAGGTTCGCTCTTGCCGGCCGTCTGAATCCGCAGTTTTACCTGTTCACGACGCGACAGCGCACTGAGTTGTTCGGCATCTTCGAAGCTAATACCGACCACTGGCACCGGCATGTCTTTGGTAATACCGCACAACTCTATCGCTGGGCAAGCGAGCGGGTACTGGTTTCGGATGATGATCGCCACCGCACCGCATCCCACAAACTGACGAATACGTATCTGAAGGGGAATGTATTTGGTTCCTGAGATTTCGTGGCCGTTTAAGAGCACAATTTTTCCTTCAATCTGCTTGCCGAGGCACGCCTCGGATTCGTTGCTTGCCACGCCGGCATCAAGCAGATCGGCCGTCACATCACCTGCGGCAGTGTTGACATGCTGAATGCTCTCGATGGATCGTTGCCGCGGTAAGAGCAACTGCACCTGTGAGGGCGCGTCGTGCCACGCGAGCAGAGAGACTGGCTCGGTATGGATGTTGTCGGCCCCGAAATCACGCAGCATATCACCGAGAATGATTTGGGCCTGACCCATCGCTTCCGACGCGGGCGGCCGTGGGCCGATGTCGTACGACAGCTTCTCCATCAATTCGTTCGTGAGTGGACTTGTCCAGATTGTTCCGCACAGTTCCCGGTCAGGAGAAACATGTTTTGAATGTGTCACCAGTACAACCTCATTGCTTGATTGTGGCAGGCTGGGGTGTCTTCAAGGACACACACATCGTCGATGGAGTCGCGAACATGATGTGGGTAAAGGTGGCTAACGCAGTCGTCGTGACCGAACGTGATAACCAATTCCAGCTTCTTTACGACTAGACCTCGATTCGGTAGACATGGATCTCATACGGTTTGAAGTGGTCGCAAATAGCATTGCCTTCAACGTCAATCGTTCGGTCTTCTTGTTCAACATGGGCGACGTGACCTATCCCTACCGGCAACGCCATGCGCACCTGGGCCGGATCGAAAGCGGTGTTGGCGGCAAACAGGTAAACCTCGTTGTCTTTGCGGCGTGCCATCGTGCGCACGCCATCCCAGATTGTGAATCCCAAGTCCTGATAAGTCATCTCGATGGGTTTGTCGATTGGTAGTGCCGTCAGCGCGTCTTGCAAGGCACCTAACTCCGCGACCAGCCGTTTGATGTCCTGCCAGGGCTGGCCCTCGATGGGTGTTTTACACATGGCCAGGGCCAGACCTGTCGCCCCGGCGATGATCGCGTCGTAGGCCATGAAACGCATCTGCGCGAAGCTCGGGTAGAGAAATTTGGATTCGTCGATCCCCTGTCCGGCCATCTCGGGTATATGAACGGGGCTGTACCAGTTCTCGTTCGCCAGCGCCTGGATGAGCATCCAGACGGGGAGCTTACCGCCGGCGATCTTCATCATCTTCTCGGTGTATTTCCCGACGGCGTGGACGGACTGGTCCGGACAGTCGAGCATCTTTCCGTCGGGGCGGACGCCGATGTGTTGGCGCATTCCCGGAACGTAGAGGGGATAAGGGTTGGCGCCGACGATGTCGTGGCACGCGCGGAACCGCTGGAGGGTTTCGACAGTGTTGAGGCAACAGTGCGCCAGCCAGATCGGATGATGGGGATCCAGTTCTCGCAGCAGGGCCGTGCCGGCAGCTAGGTTCTTCGGCTCCGCCTTGAAGCGATCGCTCTTATAGAGAAGCGTGGGTTCGTTGAGGTTCTCATAGCACAGCAGGGCCGGATGGTCCTTAAGTTGGCCCACCCTTTCGCGAAGCGCTTTCTCATGGTGCGGGGACTTGGTAAGGTCGGCGCGGTTGTAGATGTAGGACCAGAAGCGGATGCCCTCGAGATCGCTGGGAACATCCTCAGGCTCGCTGTTTTCATGGCCGAAGGCAAGCGTCCGGTAGGCGTTGAAGCCGGCATCGCGGAGCAACTCGGGCGTTCCGCCCACGGGCATGTGTCGCGCGCCGATGAGGAAAAATGGTTTTCCGTCAACGTGCGTAATGCGGTTTTCGTCAATGGTCACATGAGTCGGCATAGTGTTCTACTTCTTTCCTTAACCGTTCTTCTCCAGATGCCACTGCGCAGAGACCTCGCGGTGCATGACGGAGAGAGGTTGCTTTGACTTCGCCATGGCAGCAGTTTTTCAGGCAATGGATAAACGAGGTCTACGTGGCCCCATCGTAACGCGCACATCTTGGCGGCTCTACAAGCCGAGCGGTTGTCCAAGGCTCGTCCGAGACGAACAGCCCGAGAATCAGGTGCAGCTATAGGAGCACCAAGGCCCGCAAAAGCAAAAGACGACCCAAACCCCGTCTTGGCCACTCGAATGCCTTAGGAGGGATCGTTAATCGCCCTGCATTCAACGTCGTATTATTTTTTGACTTTACGGTGTGCTGGTTAGAGTCTTACGTCGTGACTTCTGCGCACGCTGCGCGTATGTTTTATGCGGCGTTGCTCAAGCCATGATAATGCAAGTGGATGATCTTCCCCTGGCGATACTCGTACGGTCGCTGGGCTCGGTGGGCGATTCTTTTGGCGTGATCGACGATCGCTTTCGAATGTTTCTCCAAAAGAGGAGAAAATCTTTGCGTCGCAGTTTGCGGCCGAGCTTCGCTCGGCCGCGTTACGAAATAATCGCCGAAATGGGGTGCCCGAAATCGACTTCCAACCGTTTACGTCCGGGCATTTCAAGTTTGTGTGGGTCCAGCCCCAACTGTCGCAGAACGGTGGAGTGAAGGTCGGTCACGTAGTGAGGATCGTCGACCGCGTGAAAGCCGAGTTCATCAGTGGCCCCGTGGACCGTTCCCCCCTTGATTCCTCCGCCGGCCAACCACACGCTAAAGCCGAAAGGGTGGTGATCTCGACCACCGTTATTCTGCCCGCCGGGTGAACGGCCGAACTCGGTGCAGCAGACGACGAGTGTTTCATGCAACATGCCTCGTTGTTTCAAATCGCTCAGCAAAGCGGCGATAGGCTGATCGACCTGTGCACAATCTGCTGCGTGCGATTTCTTTAGCTGATCGTGCGCATCCCACTTTCCGTAGAGGTAGATTTGCACAAACCGAACCCCTCGCTCGACCATTCGGCGGGCGGTCAGACAAAATCGGGCCGCTGTCCGTGTAGTATTGTTATCCAAGCCGTAGAGATTTTGCGTGGCCGGAGTTTCCGTCTTGAGGTCGAGGGTACCGGGCACGGACATCTGCATCCGAAACGCCAGTTCATAAGATCGGATGCGCGCTTTGAGTTCAAGATCGTCCGGGGATTCGAGTGCGGCAAGCTTGTTCAAGCGGTCGATCAATGCGTACTTGTTTCGCTGCTCGCCCGGCAGGATTCCAGGTCCGCGCGTTCCGAACGGCAACGGATTACCGCTTTCGATCGGGAGATGAACTGCCGCATGCTCCGGACCTAGATAATAACCCTGAAAATTCTTTTTGTTCTGTGGGTCATGACCCGGATCGTCCCCCATGGCAATGAAGTGCGGAAGATTCTCGTTGAGGCTTCCGAGGCCATAGTGCACCCAGGCGCCGACGCTGGGCTCGGTTTCATCCAGCTTGTGTCGGCCCGTATGAATCTGGGCCATGGCCGAGTGCTCGTTGTCGGTGGTGTACATCGAGCGGACGATCGCCATGTCGTCCACACACCCGGCCAAGCGAGGCCACCAGTCGGCAATTTCGATCCCGCTCTCGCCGTGTTTATGAAACCCAATTTGTAAGGGAAGGAGTTTCGCGTGGACTCGCCGATCACCGGTGAGTGACCTCAGCCGCTTCAAATGGCGTGACTTCACCGGATCGTCAAAAGGGGTGTCGGAATAGGTCTTCCCGGCGAACTTATTGAGGGCCGGTTTGGGGTCAAACGTCTCCATCTGGCTGTACCCACCCGGCAGAAACAGCCAGATTACGCTTTTAGCCCTGGGAGCGAAGTGCGGTTTTCCGTTCGGTGGCGTCCCGTCAAAAGGGGACGCGCCGCGAACACTTCGGTCGCGATCGAGCAGGGCGGTCAGTGCCAGCCAGGGAAACCCTATTCCCACGCTGCGCAACAATGATCGCCGGCAAACGGAGCTATCAGCGAACTCATCTAATCCTTGAGCTGTCTGCATGGCACCATTTCTCTCAACGAACCGACACAAAATCGTGATGATTGAACAGCACGTGAACCAGACTCTCCCGCGCACGCATTTCCGGATCGTCGGCTGGCGGTACGTAGCCATCGGCTTTCTCGCTGGCCGTCGGCTTCGCAGCTTCCTTCACAAAGAAGGCAGCTTGCTGATGAAGGAAGTCTTCGCAGCTGGATTGTTCCATCGCAGCGGGCGCGCGAGAAAGCAGGTGGTTGAACGCCTCTTTGACAAACGCCTCCTCGCGCTCTGTTGGATCCGTGAATTGCGCAGCAATGTCCTTCCAAAGCCTGCCAGCCAACAGCCGGCTTTGATTCAATGCGAGCGGGCTATTGGTCAGGCAAAGCGCCTGTTGGGGAACGACGGTTGCCGTGCGACGGTAACAGCCGTGCGGATTGGCCACGTCGAACAGTTCGAGCAGCGGCATGAGAATCTCAGGATGATGGCTGAAGTACAAACTTCTCCGCGGGGAAGTTTGACCAAGGCTGTTATCAATTTCGGGTCCGCCTTGACGGAAGTCCAACTGGCCCGAAAGAAAGAGAAGACTGTCGCGAACTGCTTCCGCCTCCAAACGGTGGCGGTTCATCCGCCACAAAAAACGATTGTCGGGATCGACGGCGAGATTCGGATTGTCCGGACCACCGATGCTGGACTGCCGGCGGTAGGTGCTACTAGTGACGATCAACCGGTGTAGCTTCTTCATACTCCAGCCGTTATCTATCAACTCGACCGCTAGCCAGTCGAGCAGTTCCGGGTGTGTCGGCCGTTTGCCGTTTCGTCCGAAATCGAACACGGACTGCACGAGCGGCTGGTCGAAATGCCTGAGCCAAATATGATTGACGGCCACGCGGGCGGTGAGCGGGTTGGACGGACTCGCGATCCATCTGGCCAAGGCCGTTCGCCGTCCGGTACTCCAATCATGATAGGAAGGGCTCAACAACGAATACTTGGTACTCTTCGTCTTGAGGGATTTCTCTGCCGCGACAACTCGTTTTTTGGCTGAAGCGAGTTGTGCTTCGGCTTTCTTGAGTCCGTCCTTTGCCTTCGCTTCCGATGGAGATGCATGTCGAGCTTTCAATAGCGACAACTCTGCGCGCGCAAGGCTTTGCCTGGCGGCAGACAAAGCAGCCTGACGTTCAGCTTGACTCGCCGCTTGCGACAATTCATCCACGACTTCTGATGTTGCTTTATTATACTTTGCGTCGTCAGCCGAGCTTCGGGCGCGAATCGATGCCATCTGCTCCTTGGCGTTGGCAATCTGAGATTCGAAGATTCGAACGGCCAGACGCACCTGCTCAACCTCAGCGGTTGTCTTGGCCAAGGCTTGCGAGCCGGGCAGCTTGGATGCCGGTCGTAGCGGCGGCTGCTGGATGGAACTGCGTTTGAGCCGTTTTTCAGCGGCAGCGAGGGTGCGTTTTGCCTCGATGAGTGCCGATTCGGCCGACTTGGCTGCAGACTGCCACTTTGCCAGTTCATCTTCACGGATGAAAGGTTTCAGTCCCGGATAGTAGGCGGACGGCGGCAGATCGATCCGTTCGGGTTTGAGCTCCTTGCCCCCCAAAAAGGCCGGTGCGCCCGGCTGCACCGGCGACTTTTCCGGAATCCGGTTCCGCGGGTCGCCCAAACGGTACATGTACGTCTTGGCGTTCAAGTGCTTATCATACACGCGGATCATCCCCGCTTTTATCGGATGGAATCGCTCGCTCAAATTGACCACTCTGAAGGGTCCGGGATCCGGCAGGCCGGGCACGCGATCTTGTCGAAGCTCCACAGGCTCGAAAAAGGCGCGAAACTTGAAGAACTCCTCCTGGCTAACAGGGTCGTGTTTGTGGTCGTGGCATTTTGCACAGTTCATGGTGATTGCAAGGAATGCCTTTCCCGTATGTTCCACAAGATCATGAATCCACGTGTCTCGGCTTCCGCGGAACCAGGACCGGGCGATGAAACCGGTGGCGACGATGGTTTCGTCGTCTTCCGGAGTCACTTCATCGGCCGCGAGCATTTCCACGATCATACGATCGTAACCCTTGTCGTCGTTGAGTGACTTAACGATCCAGTCTCGCCAACGCCAGATTTGCGGATAGCTGTACTGAACATCATTGGCAACACGTACCCCGTACCAGTCGCTGTACCTCCAGACGTCCATCCAGTGCCGACCCCAGCGTTCGCCGTACAGCGGACTGGACAGCAACCGGTCAACGACCCGCTCGTAGGCGTCTTCAGCAGGGGCCATCAAGAAAGCCTCTAACTGTTGCCGGGTGGGCGGGACACCGATCAAGTCGAGAAAAACCCGGCGAAGCAGTACGGTCTGTTCAGCGGGCGGCCGCGGTTTGAGCCCGCGCTTGATGTGCTCGGCTACGATGAAGGCATCGATGGGGTTCGTCGACTGGTGCCTGGTGGCAACCCGCGGGACGGCGGCGTGAACCGGTGAAGTGAAGGCCCAATGTTTGGGGGGATCGACTTCTGGCTTTTCGTCCGCGGGAAACCGCGCACCTTGATCGATCCATGCTTTGACTATGTTGATTTGTTTTTCGGAAAGTGGCTTGCCTTTAGGCGGCATTCGCGACGTCTCATCGCAGTCAGAAATGCGTTCGAACAGCAGACTGCCCGCGCTATCCCCCGGGATTATCGCCGGGCCGTCTTCGCCACCTTTGCGGATCAGCAGGCCGCTGTCCAGGCGGAGTCCTGATTCCTGTTTCAAGGCGCCGTGACAGGAATAGCACTGGCTCCTCAAGATCGGCTTGACGTTGCGGTTGTAATCGACCGTCGTCTCAGCCGCATACCCGGCCGCGGCTGCGAGCAACCAGACCAGAAAGGCCAGGTGTAGTTTCATTCGGCGCTACCTTTGCTGATCCCGCACCGACAACCTAGTCGTTCCGGCACCCTCATGAAGTGTGGTCGCTGTCAGTCGGTTGGCGTTTGCGGTTCCCATTGAGCCCTCATTCGCGGTTAGCCGCCTAATCCGAGGTTTCCCAGATTGAATCTGCTCTCGACCGCACAAACGGTCGGTTGAGCCGATGATAACCCCAGATGGGTGTATCATTCCACGCCTTGGCGCCACTCCCACCGTTGGCCGGCTCCGGGACGGGTCGGACGCGATGGTGAAGCGGCTTCGTCACACACACAATCAAGCGGAGATTTCTCAAATGACTCGCCCTGCTGGCCGGAGCCAGCCCAAACGACATCAATATAGCCACTCTCGGCGGCCCAAGCCATGATTGTCCCCTCCGTTGAGACGATTTTCGCGCTCAGCAACGCGTGCCGGAGCCACCTTTCGCCGCCCGTGAGATCGCCAGTCGCAGTCCGCGCAGACCGTTCCCCGCAGATAGGGGTTGTCGGCCTTGGCCACGCTCATCCAGATGACGGCTGGAAGGCAAGCGACCGCAGCCGCCCGATCCTCGCAACCATCTTCCACGCACTTTTCAATTACGGCGAGGCCCGGTTGATTCCCGACCTCCCGACCGATTTGAAACGAGCCCTGGAAAACGTCGAGAAGAATCCCGGTGTCCTCGGCG
>Ga0310123_10002219_pt1 | contig 15647 bp, 15 predicted proteins | sample CB6_AW_1057_MG_FD_203505 | JGI IMG/M metagenome (GOLD analysis project Ga0310123, IMG submission 203505) | Marine microbial communities from Western Arctic Ocean, Canada - CB6_AW_1057 | ecosystem: Environmental > Aquatic > Marine > Oceanic | place: Canada: Western Arctic Ocean | collected... | reverse complement strand
TCTCGCTTCTGCTGCGCCTCGCGTAGCCGTGCCAGCATCTCGGCCAGCTCGCCCGCGCGCAGCGCGTGCTCTTCCTCGAGCGTGGCAGCCTTGCGCTCGAGCACGTCGCGCCGCCGCGCGTACCGCGCCGCGTACTCGAGCGCGAGGCGCGCGGTGTCGTCGTCCCCCACGCGCTGCGCCAGCTCCTCGCGGCGGCGGCAGGTGGACTCCTCGGCAGACGCGCGCGCGGCCTGCGAGCGCGCCTCCTCGACCTGCGCGTGCAGCGAGTGCAGCGCGGCCTTCGCCTCCCTGATCTCGTTCTGCATGCCGAACAGCAACCGATCGACGGTGCCGGGCACCTCGTCGCGGTTCAGCTCATCCCTGAAGTTCTGGACGGCCTCGCGGAATGCGTCGCGCAGACTCTCGAACATGATCGAAACTTAAGCGCCCCTGACGAAAAAGGCCCGGGCGGTGCTCCGCCCGGGCCCCCTGTTCCTGCTTCGCGGCCGCTCAGTTGAGGAACGGCTCGATTCGCTGGGCGAAGGAGTTTCGGGCGCGGTGCAGCCGGCTCTTCACCGTGCCCAGGTTCACCCCGGTGATCTCGCTGATCTCCTCGTAGCTCTTCCCCTCGAGCTCCCGCAGGCGGAAGACGAGGCGGTGATGCTCGGGCAGCTCCTTCACCATGTCCTCGACCAGCCGGCGCAGGTAGCGCTTCCGGTACAGATCGTCCGGACGCATCGAGAAGTCCTCGAACTGGAGGGGGCGGTGGTCGTCGTCCCAGTTCGACGTGAGCCTCTGGAACAGCACGAGCGGGCTGCGCGAGCGGTTGCGCAGCTCGTTCTTCGAGAGATTGCTCGCGATCGTGTACACCCACGTCGAGAACTTCTTCGACGTGTCGAAGCGATGCAGGTGCCGAGTCACCCGGATGAACGCCTCCTGCACCAGATCCTGCGCACGATCCGGATCCCCGGTCTTGCGCGTGATGAAGTGGATCAGCCGGTCACGGTAGCGGTTGTACAGCTCCTGGAACGCTCCGGGGCGGCCGGCCAGATGCGAGGTCACCAGCTCCTCGTCCGCCAGCTGCGCCAGGCTGCGCTCGGCCGCGTCTCTATCGGGGTTCGGCTTGACCATAACCCGTCGTCCTTTCGGCTCGTCGTGCTGAAGCTCCATCGGCGATCCGGGCAGAGGGACAAAAAAAGGCGCTACCGCAAACGGCGGTACCTGCCCCGGTGCTCTGCGCGGATGGTCACAACGTTGTCGTCTTTCCCTGTGCCCGAAGATGGGGTGGGGGGGTTTCTTTCACAAGCCCCCGCAGGCTCAATCTGCCCGTTTCCTGGACCATCCCTCCATGCCCTGCCAGCCCGGGGAGGCGGAGCCTCCCCCCTCCTCTACGGCCGTCCGCGCCGCCGGTGTCACCGCCTGCATCTGGCCCGCGGTCCATCCGGCCTTTTCGAGTCCGATCAGATCCCACTGCCCCTGGTTGCCCAGGATCGGAGAGACGGCGGGCAGGCGAAGCGCAGCTGCAAGGTTCAGGCCATGGGGTGCCAGGTTACGGGTTCCCACGCCGTGGAGCCCACGCCGTCGACTTGGGTCGCGGCGCGTTCAGGTTCGTATCCGCCATCCGCCGCACGGCGCGGGAAAGGGGGCGTGGAAGGCGGGGGGAAAGAGGCGCGGGAAAGCGCCAGAAGAGGCCGCGGGAACGCGCGGGAAAAGAGGGGGTGGGGGAAAGGAATGCGAGGGGAGCCGTGCGATAGACGGAGAGCTCGCGCGAGGAAAAACGGAAGAGAAGACGCGCAGGGGAAAAGAACAGAACGGGGGAGGTCGAAGCATCTCGGGGCACGATACCAGCCCTCCCAGGGTGGCCTCGCGAGGATGCTTCGTCTCCCGCCGCTCTGTCTGCTCCAAGTAAGCACCGCCCGTGCGCGGTGTCACTCTCATTTTAGTACGTTTGCGAAAAAACTCCGCCCCCTGGGTCCCCCCTTCCAATGAGGCTGTTGCCCCCCGGCGTGTGCTGGGAAAGATTCCCGCACATGTCGACGGAGTCTGCCACCGCCCGAGCCGTCCTGGAGAAGACGTCCCGCCGGATCGCTTCGGTGGTCGCGCTCACCCTCCTGGAGGTCATCAAGCACCAGGACCGCCCCAGCGAGGTGCTCGAGTCCGAGGACCCCTCGATCACCATGCCCCGCCGGCTGGGGCTGTCGGACGTGATCGACCGCCAGATCCGCCGCTACCGGGAGGAAGTCAAGCGCAAGGAGCGGATCTCTGACGACGAGTTCCGTGACCTGGTGCGCCTCGTGATCCGGCGGCCGGACTCGGAGGAGGTGTTCTTCCAGGCCGGCGGGATTCTGGCCGGAGACGACCGCCCGGCGGGATGGCGGCGGGGACTCCCGCGCTCGCTCGGCTACGGCCTGGCCCGGCGGCAGGCGCGCCGCGGGCTGGTCAAGCTCTTCGGACGGCGGATCGGCGGGCTCGGCCCGGGCCCCTTCGTGCTCGAGGCCCGGACCCATCTGTTCATCGAGAGCGATCCGGGCGGCGACGCGTGCCACGTCCTCACCGGCTTCTGCGAGGCCGTGACGCAGCGCTACTGTGGGCGGCGGGTCCGAATCGCGCACGCGCTCTGCGAGGCGCGCAAGGACGCGCTCTGCCGCTGGACCGTGTTAGCCGAGGAGCGCACCCCCGAGGAGGCGCGGGGGCTGATCCTGAACCCCGAGATCGGATGAGCATGGCACAGATCGAGACGGGCGACGTGGCCCCGGACTTCACCCTCCAGGCGGACGACGGCTCGACCGTCTCGCTCGAGGACCTCCGTGGGAAGAAGGTCGTGCTCTACTTCTATCCGAAGGACGACACGCCAGGATGTACCACCCAAGCGTGCGACCTGCGCGACGACATGGCGCGGCTGAACGACGTGGGCGCGGTCGTGCTCGGCGTCTCGCCGGACTCGGCCAAGTCGCACGCGAAGGTCAAGGAGAAGTACGGGCTCAACTTTCCCCTGCTTGCCGACGAGGACCACCGGGCCGCCGAGGCATATGGCGTGTGGCGCGAGAAGTTGAGCTTCGGCGTGAAGTCGCTCGGAATCGTGCGCAGCACCTTCCTGATCGACGAGCAGGGGCGGGTCACCGATGTGTGGAGAAAGGTGAAGGCCGGCGAGCATGCCGGCTGGGTCGCGGAGAAGCTCGGGATCTAGCGGGCCACTAGTCCCGCCGAGACCCGCGGCGGAGGGTCCCGCCCATCGCCCGGTGCACGTGGTAGATGCACAGGTCCTGCACCACGGTTCGCCCCGCGGCGCGCGCCTCGGCCGCGGCCTCGTCGTCCCGGATTCCCTCCTGGAGCCAGATCACCGGCGCTTCGGGCCGCGCCGCCGCTGCCCGGACGAAGGGCGCGACCTCGCTGGAGGGACGGAAGATCAACACCATGTCCACCGGCTCCCGCACGTCCTGGAGGGTGGCGCGCGCGGTCCGGCCCAGCATTCGCCCCGCGAACGGATTCACCGGGATGATCTCCGCACCCATCGCGGCCAAATAGGAAGGCACGCGGCGCGCGGGCTTCATCGGGTCGCGCGACATGCCGGCCACCGCGATCCGCTGGACGCGCCGGATGAGGCGGCGCATCTCGTCTGGCCCCGGGTTGCGGGCGGTGTCCCCGCTAGCGCGGAGGACCCGCGCCAGCCGCTCTTGGTCACCGGTAGCGAGCATTGACGTTGGACGGGTAAACGGTGCAGGAGGAAGAGGATAGGCAGGGGCGCCGAGCGCCGGCGACCGTGCTGCCGCCGCCCTGCTGCTGCCGCTGCTCACAGGTAGCCGTAGACCTGGTAGAGGAGGAGATAGACTACGATCCCCGTGACCGACACGTACAGCCAAATCGGATAGGTCCAGCGCGCGAGGCGCGCGTGATCGGAGAAGCGCCGCTTGCGGAGCAGCCAGATGAGGCGTAGCACGAGCGGCGCGAGCGCGACGGCCAGTACCATGTGCGAGAGCAGGATGCCGAGGTAGGTGGCCCGGGCCGCCCCCGTTCCGGCGAAGCGATGCGTGCCGGTGAGCGCGACCCGCGTCAGGTAGAAGGTGAGGAACAGCCCGGAGGCCCAGAGCGCGCCCGTCATCGCACGGCGATGGCGGTGCAGGTCGTGGCGCCGGATGAAGACGAGCCCCGCCACGAGCAGCAGGAAGCTCGTGAGATTGAGGCCGGCGTTCACGCCCGCCAGCAGATCACCCAGCTCGGCCAGGTTCACCACGTGCTTCGGTGGAGCGCACCGACGGCTGCAGCTGAAGCGGCCGTCTCAGGCGGCTGCGGGGTCGGCGTCACGCGTCCCCAGCCCGCCAGCGCGATCGCTGCGGCGAAGAGCAATGCGGCCACGAGCGTATGCAGCGACACGGGCGCCACGGCGAGCCGCCCCGCCACCGACCAGATCCCGAGCCCGATCTGAGCGACCACTAGCGCAGAGACGACCGCCGCGAGTCGGGCCACCGCTCCCCGTGCGCCGGCGCGCAGGATCGCCCCCGTCGCCGCGAGCACGACCACCGCGGTGATCACGCCGAGCACCCGATGCGCGAAGTGGAGCGCGACCAGCGGGTGCACGAATGGGGGCACCACCTCTCCCAGGCAGAGCGGGACGTCTGGGCAGGCGAGCCCGCCCTCCATGTGCCGCACGAGCCCCCCGGCCACGGACTGCACGAGCACCGTCGCGGCCGCCGCGTGTCCCCAGCGGCGGAGGGCGCGCCGGAGCCCTGGGGCAAACGCCTCGGCCTCCCCGCGGCGCGGTGAGCTCTCCACCGCCAGCGTCACCACCAGCGCGAGAAAGAGCAGCGCGAGCACGAGGTGCGTGGTCGAGACCGCTGCCGAGAGCCGGAGTAGCACGGTCACCCCCCCGACCACCGCCTGCACCACCAGGAGCGCGAAGCCGAGAGCGCACCCGACCTGCACCCGCCAAGACGCTCCTTCCCGGCGCGCCAGCCACCAGGCGAGCCCCCACATCAGGATCAGCCCGCCCGCCACCAGCCGGTGCAGGTGCTCCCAGAAGACCCCTCCCTCCATGGCGGGAAGCATGCTGCCGTAGCAGGTCGGCCAGTCGGGGCAGGCCAGGCTGGAGCCGGTCGCGTGCACGACGCTCCCGAGGAAGAGCAGGCCGAGCGTCCAGACGGCGCTGACCTGGAAGGCCCGGTGGTGCTGGGGGGTGGGGCTCATGGCGCCCCAAAGATAATCGGCGCGCGCGCCCGGGCAGATCATCCCCCCACGCGGCCGGGCGCCATCGCTAAGTTTCCTTGATGCCGCCCTTCGAGCGTTTGAGCCCCCGCCGGGCCGTCAGCTTCCTCCGGCGCCTGCTTCCTCGGATCCGCCCCTACCGGGGGCGAATCCTGCTGGGCGCTGTCCTGCTGCTCACGAGCACGGCGATCGGGCTCGTCTTCCCGCTGGCGGTGCGCTGGCTCCTGGACGCTGCTTTCCTGGCTGGGAGCGCGCCGCTGCTCGACCGGATCGCGCTCGGGCTCCTGGGGCTGTTCGCTGTCCAGGCCATCCTCAACTTCGGGCAGAGCTATCTGAGCGCGTCGATCACCGAGCGGGTGATCGCGGAGCTGCGCAAGGATCTCTTCCGCCACCTCGCGCTCCAGCCGCCCGGATTCTTCGCCCTGCGCCGGGTGGGCGAGCTGTCGAGCCGGATGGCCGCCGACGCGGGCACGATCCAGCAGGTGCTCCGCTTCGGGATTCCGGAGCTGCTGCGGCAGGGGCTTTTCCTGGTGGGCGCGCTCGTGCTCGTGACGCTTACCAACCCGCGCCTCACCCTGGTCACCCTGACGGCGATCCCGTTCGCGATCCTGGTCGGGTGGTTCTTCGGGCGCCGGGTCAAGCGGATCTCCACCCGCATCCAGGACACGCTGGCTGGCGCCGTGGCGCGCGCCGAGCAGGTCTTTACCCAGATCCGCGTGGTGCAGAGCTTCACGCGCGAGGCGTGGGAGGCGGAGCGGTTTGCCACCGAGATCGACAAGACCCGCGACGATGGGCTCCGCCGCGGGGTCGCGCGCGCGGCGCTCACCGGCGCGGTCACGATGGCCGCGTTCGGGGCGATCGTGGTCGTGCTCTGGGAGGGCGGACGGCTCGTGCTCGCTGGCGAGCTGTCCCCTGGCACGCTGGTCGCCTTCCTGCTGTACGCGGTCACGATCTCGGGCGCGATCACCTCGCTCGCGGGCTTCTGGAGCCAGCTCCAGGAATCCGCTGGCGCGGCCCAGCGGATCTTCGAGCTGATGGACTATCCCCACGAGCTGATCGAGCGCATCGACGCGCGTCCGCTGCCCCGGCCCGTGCGCGGCGTGGTCCGCTACGAAGACGTCTGGTTCCGGTACGCCGAGGACCAGCCCTGGGTGCTCGAGGGGATCGACTTCGAGATTCCCGCGGAGAGCACCTTCGCCCTGGTGGGGAGCTCGGGCGCGGGCAAGACCACCCTCGCTTCGCTGCTCCCGCGCTTCTTCGACGTGGACCGCGGCCGGATCCTGGTGGACGACGTCGACGTGCGCGATCTCCGCCTCGAGGACTTGCGGCGGGCGATCGGGCTGGTGCCCCAGGAGCCGATGCTGTTCGCAGGCACGGTCCGGGAGAACCTGCTCTACGGCGACGCGGGCGCGACCGAGGAGGAGGTGATCGAGGCGGCGCGCGCCGCGCACGCGCATCGCTTCATCACCGGCTTCCCCCAGGGCTACGATCAGATCGTCGGCGAGCGCGGAGTGACCCTCTCTGCCGGCCAACGCCAGCGGATCGCGATTGCCCGGGTCATGCTCAAGAGGCCCCGGCTGCTCATCCTGGACGAGGCGTCGAGCAGCCTGGACGCGGAAAGCGAGCGGTTGGTGCAGAACGCGCTCGAGCGGCTGATGGAGCGGTGCACCACGCTGGTGATCGCGCACCGGCTCTCCACCGTGATCCGCGCCGACCGCATCCTGGTCCTCGACCAGGGTCGCATTGAGGACCATGGTTGCCACGCCGAGCTGCTGGAGCGCAGCGAGGTGTACGGTCGGCTCTACCGGAGTCAATTCGAGGACGCGCTGGCTTCGATCGAGGGCTGACGCGCCCGGGAACATGGCCATCCTTCCGAACCCGCTCGATCTGGTCCCCAAGGAGCTGCACCCGGTGCGCCAGCTCCGCGTGATGGGGCGCTTCGTGCGCCGGCAGCTCAAGAAGCCGGGGCTGCCGCCCGGTACGGGTCGTGCACGTCGGGGCCAAGAAGGAGGAGCGGTCGCGTGTTAGCTTCATCGACTTCGACCCGGCGCAGCTCACCGAGCGCGAGGACGTCCAGGACCTGTCCGTGCTGTGGGCGTTGCGCGAGTCGACCACGGTCAGCTGGGTGAACGTGGTCGGGCTCCACGATACGGAGTTGATCGAGCGGCTCGGAGAGCGGTTCGGTCTCCACCCCCTCGTACTCGAGGACATCGCGCACGTGGTACAGCGTCCCAAGCTCGAGGAGTACGACGAGTACCTCTACATCGTGCTCTATCAGCTCGAATGGCACGGCGAGCACGAGACGGTCGCGGAGGAGCAGGTCAGCCTGGTGCTGGGCACCAATTGGATGTTCAGCTTTCAGGAGCAGCGCGGTGACGACTTCGATCCGACCCGGGAGCGGCTCCGCTGAGGCCAGGCCAAGCTCCGCGATCGGGGTGCCGACTATCTCGCCTACACGCTGCTCGATGCCACGGTCGACAACTACTTCACCATCCCGAATCACATCGGACTGGTGACCGAGCAGCTCGAGCTGGAGCTGCTCGATGATCCTGGCCAGCACACGATGCGGAAGCTCCAGCAGCTCACGCGCGAGCTCCTGGTGGTCCGGCGAGCGGTCTGGCCTCTCCGGGACGTGCTCACCTCGCTCATGCCTACCGAGTCGGCGTTGATCCGGGAGGATACCCGGTTCTACCTGCGCGACCACGCCCTGCGCGTGCTCGAAGCGGTCGAGACGCTGCGCGACGTGGTGAGCGGGATGATCGATCTGTACCTCTCCCAGGTCGCCCATCGCACGAACCAGGCGATCAAGGTACTGACCGTAATGGCGGGCATCTTCATTCCGCTCACGTTCATCGTCTGCGTCTACGGCATGAACTTCGTGTACATGCCGGAGCTGGAGAGCCGGTGGGGCTATCCCGCGGTCTGGGGCGTGATGATCGTGACCACGGTCGGGCTCTGGACCTGGTTCCGGAAGCGGGGCTGGGTGTGAGGGGCGCTCCGTCCCGCCCCCGCCGCGTGCCGGGTTGGGTGGTGCCGATCGCCGCGGGGGCCGTGGGGTGGGTGGTGGCCGGCTGGATGGGCGCGCTCTTCGGCGTGGCCGCGGGGGTGCTGATCTGGCGGAGCCGCTAGGGAAGCTCTGTCGCGCTGCCTAGGATCAGGGGCTGTGGCACCCATAACGCGGGGCCCCATACTTGTGCAGAGCTTCCCTAGAGTCATTGGCCGGGGGGACGCGGTGCGTCACAGTCTCCGGCGGCGGGCTCGACGTCGCGCTTGCCCTCCGGCGTCATCGCCCGCTCCATCGGCAGGTCCAGGTACGCGTCCATGCTCACGATGCCCTGCTCGAGCCAGCCGAGACCGCCGTACTCGCGCGGGATCTTGATCCCGTACGCGCCCAGCGCCGCGAGCCCCTGTAGCACTTCGTCCGGCACCCAGCTCTCGCGGTGGATCGCGTCGCCGTCGATGTGGTCGCGCGCGAACTTCTCGAGCCGGCGGAGCCACTCCTCCGCCCGCTTGCGCTCGGTGGGATCGGGATGCGGGGGAGGCCAGAGCAGATCCAGATCGAAGCGCCCGCCGAAGAGAGCCCGCGCAAAGCTCCGGCGCTCCCATTCGGCCTCGCGCGCCGCCTCCGCGACGTCGCGCGCTTCCTGCTCGCTGGCGAGCCTGCTCGTCTGTTCCACCATCTCGCTGCTCCCGACGGTGTGATCGGCGCGTGCTGCCGCCGCGCGCGATTGGTCTTCCGGCAATGAACGAGCCGCCTACGATCGTACCCGCCGGCATGGGGGGTGCGTATCGGGAATTGTCCTCGCGACGGGTCGGGATGCCTCTCCGCGCGGGGCGTCGCGGGAGCGGCCGGGGGAGCTACGCGGCGGGCCCGAGGATGAAAGCGCGGATCTCGTCCGCACGGGCGAGTGCGTCGCGCTCCCCGATCTCCATCAGTGCCCGGAGATAGTCGGGCTGGAACAGGATGAAGGAGAGCAGGTCCGGGCTGTTGGTGGCCCGGGTGCCCAAACCGCGCAAGAGGAACCGGAAGGCGCGCGGAAGCTGGGGCTCGTAGTCGGACGCGAGCCGTCCCAGGTCCACGGAGGGGCGCAGGACGAGGAGCTTCAGGGGTCGCAGCCCGTGCCAGCGCTCCGGCGACAGCTCGAAGAGCAGGGTATTGAGCCGCTGCAGCTCGACCGCGTCGTTGTCGAGCATGTCCAGGAAGATCGAGTTCATGATCGCGCCGGCGACCTGGGCGGGCGGAGGATACCCCAGCACCTCCGGGCTGTCGGCCTCCTCGTCGGTGCGCTGGTAGCGCGTCGAGATAGCGATGATGCGCCGCGCGCCCAGGTGGACCGCGGGGGACAGCGGCGCGGTGAGGCGGACGCTCCCGTCCCCATGCCAGCCGTTGTCGAGCTGGACGGCCGGGAAGAAGAGCGGAATCGCGGTCGACGCCATCACGTGCTCGACCGTGAGCGCCGTCTCCCGGGCACCCCGGTGCGGACGCTCCCACGTCTCGATGCCCCGTCCCTGCACCCAGGTGATCGCCTGCCCGGTCGTGTAGCTTGAGGTGCTGATCGCGACCGCCTTGAGCCGCCCCCTCTCGATGTTGTACCGGACGCCGGTCAGCTTGCCCCCGACCGCGTGCAGCGTGTCGTTGAGGTACGAGCGCAGCGGATCCGTGTCCACCATTCCGCGCACCAGGCGCGTCGTCGATGGGACGCCCCCCGAGATGAGCTGGGAGGCCCAGCGCACGACGTTGCCGGCCAGCGTTCTCATGTCGGTCCGGAAGACGTCCTCGACGGTGAGGTGCCCCCAGAGGTGAGACAGCTCCTCGATGGCCTGGATGAACCGGCCGTGGTGCGACGCCAGGTGCGCGGCGTTGATCGCGCCCGCGGAGACACCGGTGACGTAGGGAATGATGAGGTTGGGAAAGAGGCGCGCGGTCGCGCGCAGAAATCCGACGTGATACGCGGCGCGCGCCCCTCCGCCCGAGAGCACGATTCCCAGGTCGCCCGGGCCGGACCCGCGGTCGGCGCCGGGCAGCTCGCTCAGAGGCTTGAGCTCGGGGATGTGGGGGGGGGAGGGGGAAGACCTCAGGCTCAGCCTCCCGAGCTGCCGAAGGGACCGCGGCCGATCGCCAGGACGCCCGCCACGATCAGCGCCAGCGCGACCAAGGTCCCGACCACGTGCGGCGCGTAGCCCCGCTCGGCCGGGAGGCGGCGGCGCATCACCGAGGGCACGACCTGCGCCGTGACCGCAGCGAAGACCGTGAGCAGAATGTGGCCGCTGAGCGCGGGATAGAAGCGCCGGGTGAAGAGCAGCAGGATCCCGAGCAGGATCTGGAGGTGGATGAGCCCCGCGAAGGCGGAGGCGAGAGCGCGCATCGCCCGATCATAGGGCCGGCGGGTCGCGAGACCGAACACCGCGTAGCCGAGCGCCGCCATGCCGGCGAGCAGGACAAGATAGCGCATGCCAGAATGGGCGTAGAAGAGCATCCGCGACTCCTCAGTTGGGGGGCGGCGCGCCCTCGGGCGCGACCGGTGGGGCGATCTCGAGCGCGGCGCCTTCGCCGAGCGCCTCGCGCACCACGCTCTGCACCTCGCAGTCGATGTCCTCGACGCCGAGCATCCAGACAAGATAGTCGGATTCGTGCGCCGCGACCTCCGCGAGGGAGCGCCCTCGGTGCTTTCCCCTGCGGAAGACTCGGCCCCCGTCGGATTCCTCCTGGAACCAGCGCTCGAGCTCGGTCTCGATCGGCAGGTACTGGTCGCAGTAGCCGTGCAGCCCGTCCAGGTCGCGCGGAATGTGCGGGTAGCGCTCCAGCTGCGCCGCGAGCACCGCCGTGGAGGTGCGGATGTCGCCCAGTGCCGAATGCGCCTCGGGATGCTCGCGTCCCAGATAGAAGCGCGCGGCGGCGGACAGGTCGCGCCGCTCCTCGCGGTGGAAGATGGCCTGGATGTCTACGATCCGCCGATCCCGCGGATGGAAGGGCACCTCGGCGCGGCGGAACTCCGCCATCAGCATGGGAAGGTCAAAGCGTCGCAGGTTGAAGCCGGCGAGGTCGCACCCCTGGAGCAGCGCGGCGAGCGAGCGCGCCCGCCGGGCGAAGCGGGGTTCGTCGCTGATGTCCTCGTCTCGGATGCCGTGCACCGCGGTCGCCTCGGGCGGGATCGGCATGCCGGGGTTGAACCGCCAGACCCGCTCCAGCACGTCTCCGCGCGGGGTCACCTTGATGACCGCCAGCTCGACGATGCGGTCGTGCGAGGGGGAGAGCCCGGTGGTCTCCAGGTCGAAGAAGACCAGCGGCCGATCGAGCACGAAGGGAAGGCGCATGGTCGTACGAGGGTCCCGTGCGGCTGAGTGTACCCGAATGATAACCGAAGAGACAGCGAACGTCAGCCCTGGACCACCATCCTGTGGTCATGAACTACGAAGGAGGAGCTGGACCGGCCCGCCCCCCGGGGGACCGCATGCGCGCGATCGTGATCCGGGAGCCGGGAGGACCCGAGGTGTTGGAGCTGCGCGAGCTTCCCCTCCCCGAACCGGGACGTGGCCAGGTCCGCGTACGGGTCGCCGCCTCCGGGATCAACCGCGCGGACCTGCTCCAGCGGCGGGGCGGCTATCCGGCGCCCTCCGGCTGGCCCGGGGAGATCCCGGGGCTCGAGTTCGCGGGCACGGTGGAGGCGCTGGGGGAGGACGCCGCCACTCTGGGGCAGGTCCGTATCGGCGACCGCGTGATGGGAATCGTGGGGGGCGGCGGCTACGCGGAGGCGGTCGTGGTGCACGCGCGCGAGTTGGTCGCCCGCGTCTCGCTGGCCGAGGCCGGGGGTATCGCGGAGGTGTTCATGACCGCCTTCGACGCGCTCCTCAGTCAAATGAAGTTGCGCCTAGGCGAGACGCTGCTCATGCACGCGGTGGGGAGCGGGGTGGGCACGGCCGCGCTCCAGCTCGCGTGCGCGGCCGGAGTGCGGATGATCGGAACGTCGCGCACCCCGGCCAAGCTCGCTCGCGCGCAGGAGCTGGGGCTGCACGAGGGCGTGCACGTCAGCGACACGAGCTGGCCCGAACGGGTGCTCGGGCTCACTGGTGGGTGCGGCGCCGACGTGATCCTCGACCTGGTCGGGGCGCCCTATCTGGCCGGGAACCAGAAGGTGTTGGCCGCCCGGGTGCGGATGATCGTGGTCGGTGTGACCGGCGGGGGGCAGGTCGCGATCGACCTACGCGCGCTGTTGACGCGCCGCGCCTCGATCACCGGGACAGTGTTGCGCGCGCGGCCGCTGGAGGAGAAGCGCGCGCGCGTTCACCGAGCGCGTCGTACCGCTGCTCGCCGCTGGCACGGTGCGGCCGGTGGTGGACGCGATCTATCAGCCGGAGCAGGTGGCCGAGGCGCACGCCCGTCTCGAGGCCTCGGATATATTCGGCAAGCTGCTGCTGAGCTGGGGCTGATGCGCGGAGGCCGAGCCGGCCCTCAGCCCCCGCTACTCCAGCTTCGCCGTCAACGCTTCCCGCACGATCCGGTCCTGCTCCTTCACGTGGGCCGAGGACTTGCCTTCCGCGGTGCTCGCCCGCTCCGGGCGCGCCACGTAGCGGAGCGGGAGCTGCCGTGGCGCGACCGCGCGGAGTCGCGGCCCCACGAAGGTGAGCGCGCCCATGTTGCGCGGCTCCTCCTGCACCCACACCACCTCCTGGAGCTTCGGGTAGCCCGTGACCAGCGCCTCGAGGGCGGCGCTCGGGAAGGGGTACAGCTCCTCGATCCGGCCGACCGCGACGTGGTGTGTCTCGTCGCGCAGCTCGTGACCTTGGAGGTCGTAGTAGATCTTCCCCGTGCACAGGAGCAGCCGCCGGACCTGGGCGCGTCGCTCCGCCGCCGTGGGATCGTCGAGCACGGGCTGGAAGCGGCCCTCTGCCAGCTCGCGCGCCTCCGAGGAGGCTGCGGGCAGCCGGAGCAGGCTCTTGGGGGTCATCACGACGAGTGGCCGCTCGGGCTTGGCGAGCGCCTGGCGCCGGAGCAGGTGGAAGTACTGCGCGGGCGTGGTCGGGTAGGCCACGCGCATGTTGTCTTCGGCGCAGAGCTGGAGAAAGCGCTCCAACCGTGCCGAGGAATGTTCGGGGCCCTGTCCCTCGTAGCCATGCGGCAGCAGCAATCCGATGTTCGCGAGCTGCTCCCACTTCTCACGTCCCGATGCGATGAACTGGTCGAGGATGGGCTGCGCGACGTTCACGAAGTCGCCGAACTGCGCCTCCCAGAGCACCAGGTCACGGTCGGTCGCGACGCTGTAGCCGTACTCGAATCCAAGAGCTGCAGTTTCGGAAAGCGGCGAGTTGTAGATCTCGAAGCGCCCCTCGCCCACGTGATCGAGCGGAATCCAGTGCGCACCGTCGCGCGGATCGTGCAGCACCAGATGGCGCTGACTGAAGGTCCCGCGCTGCACGTCCTGCCCGGTCAGCCGGATCAGGAAGCCCTCCCGCAGGAGCGAGCCGAGCGCGAGTGTCTCGGCGTGCGCCCACTCCAGCTTCGTCTCGGGTCCGAAGCCCTCGCGCCGCTTCTGGAGCGAGCGCGCCAGCTTGGGGTGCACCTGGAAGTGCACGGGCCAGGTGAGCGCTGCTTCGTTGACCTGCGCGAGGGTGTCGAGTGGAACGCTCGTCTCGAGGGTCGGCGCCTCGGCGCGCTGCGGCTCGGGGAGCCGGTCGTCGTCCGGGTTTGTTTGGCTCGCCTCGGCCCTGATCTCGTCCTGCAGCCGGCGGAGCTCTTCGGCGACCGCGTTCTCCATCGCCTTCGCCGCGGCCTCGTCCAGCACTTCCTCCTCCATCAGGGCGCGCACGAACAAGGTGCGCACCGTCGGGTGCCCAGCGATCCGGCTGTAGAGCTGCGGCTGCGTGTACGACGGCTCGTCGGCCTCGTTGTGGCCGTGCCTCCGGTAGCCCACCAGGTCGATCACCACGTCGTCGCGGTACTGCGCCCGGTACGCCATCGCGAGCCGCACGGCCGTGAGGCATTCCTCAGGGAAGTCCGCGTTGACGTGGATGATCGGGAAGTCATAGCCCTTGGCGACGTCGCTGGCGTAGCGGGTCGAGCGGGCCTCCGCCGGATCGGTGGTGAAGCCGACCTGGTTGTTGATGATGACGTGGATGGTGCCGCCGACTGTGTAGCCGTCGAGCCGTCCGAGGTTGAGCGTCTCGGCGACCACGCCCTCGCCCACGAACGCGGCATCGCCGTGGATCAGGATCGGCACCACCGAGGACACATCCTGCACCGTCTCGCAGCCGTGGCTGCCGTGCTGCATCGCCCTCGTCATCCCGACGACCACCGGGTTCACGAACTCGAGATGGCTAGGGTTGGGCGCGAGCAGAACACGGATGCTCGATCCGTCCGGGAGCGCGTGCTCACCCTCAGCGCCGTGGTGGTACTTGACGTCGCCCGTTCCCGCCACGTTGAGGGCGCTTCCTCGGGCCTTGACCGCACCGAACTCACGCAGGATGTCGCGCGGCGAGATCCCGACCACGTGGGTGAGCACGTTGAGGCGGCCGCGATGCGCCATCCCGAGCACGGCCGCGCGGCAGCCGTCCTTGGCGGCCTCCACGAGCGCGAGATCGAGCATCGGCACCAGCATGTCGGTGCCCTCGATCGAGAAGCGCTTCTGTCCGAGGTGGGCGCGGTGGAGGAAGTGCTCGAATCCCTCCACCTCCGAGAGGCGCTGCAGAAGCCGCACCTTCTTTCCGGAGGGGAGGGGCTGCGTGTGCACACCGGACTCCACCTGAGCCCAGAGCCAGCGCACCCGGTCCGGATCCTCCAGGTGCTCGAACTCGTATCCGATGTGGCCGGAGTAGGCCGCCCGCAGCCGCTTGAGCGCGGCCCATACGGTCTCGCCCTCGCGTGCGCCCTCCCGCATCACGGCCGAGGAGGAGATCTGATCGAGCTCCTCGACAGTGGCCCCGAAGAACTTCGGATGGAGCTGAGGGTGTCCTGGGGGCGGGCTCCTGAGCGGGTCGACCCGTGCGAGCATGTGGCCGTGGTCGCGGAACGCCTGCACCAGCGCGGTGGCGCGCGTCACCGCGGAGAGCAGCCTCGCGGTGCTGGGCGGCGCCGCGGCGGGCCCGGGCGGGGTGTCGGCGGGAAGGCGGTGGAGCGCCGCGGGGGGCGCGCCCTGGCCGCCGTTCAACGCCTCGGGAATCAGCAATCCGGCGCGCACCGCCTCTTCGGGCCCCCGGGCGAAGAACCGCCGCCAGGGCTCGGGGACGGAGTCGGGGTTCCGGGCGTACTGCTCGTACAATGCCTGCACGTAGCCGGCGTTTTGGGCGTCGAAGAGGGTATGGGTCACGGGAGGCCGGAATCGGGCTCCGGAGGCGAGCCAGGAATCAGATCAGAAGGCGTCCGACCTCGGAAGATACGTTGGGACGACAGGTGCTTCCACCGGCAATGAGCAGCGTGCGCGAAGAAGAGCGGATCGGCGCCCAGGGAGGCGGCCCGGTGGGCCGCCCGGTGACCG
>Ga0310123_10002217_pt1 | contig 15657 bp, 16 predicted proteins | sample CB6_AW_1057_MG_FD_203505 | JGI IMG/M metagenome (GOLD analysis project Ga0310123, IMG submission 203505) | Marine microbial communities from Western Arctic Ocean, Canada - CB6_AW_1057 | ecosystem: Environmental > Aquatic > Marine > Oceanic | place: Canada: Western Arctic Ocean | collected... | reverse complement strand
GCTCTGATCGCTACGCAAACATTAGCGGTACCACTAGGGTGTTTTTGATTGCGAGCTTTCTTGAGTCGACCTTCAATCGATCATCCTTTGACCTCAGGGACCGCTCGTTACTTGAATTTACTGGGCCAGACGTTACGGGTCTGACTATTGAGCAGGACGCCTCAACACTCAGATTTAGTAAGGCTGACGGTGCGTGGCGCCTCCTTGAATCAGTGCGCGCACGCGGTGATTTTGGCATCGTAGAAGGGCTCTCAGGTCGTATAGGTTCTGCAGAAATGATCGCCGTTGAGATGGAATCTGCTGACGGCAGTCTTGAACCATTTGGTCTTGATAATCCACGTATGACAATAACCGTGGAAACAGACAACGGAAACCACGTTTTGGTAATGGGGAACGAGAGCCCTGCGGGTACTGTTTACGGTCGCGATGCGTCTCGCTCTGTCGTATTCACCGTAGACGCTGCGCTCTTCGACGAATTCGATCGAGGCATAGATACCTACCGAAAGAAAGAACTCTTCGACTTCCAACCATTCAACGCAAATGGCATCACCGTAACCAGGGATGGCGAAACATACCGCTTTGAAAAAAGATCCGATAACGATGACAACTCAGACAATTCGAATGAACAACTCTGGCAGCAAGTCGAACCTGACCAAAAAGCGATCGAAGCACTCGCGTTTGACGACCTGCTCTCGAAGCTGTCGGGGTTACGTGCGGAGTCGTTTGTCAATGGCCGTGACAACACTGGACTCGATATCCCACTCGCAATCTTTACCGTCACCTACGGTAACGAACAGCAAGAAACGGTAACAATCGGTCAGTCTGATGACACCTATCACGGCATTCACGGTGAAGAAGATGGTGCCGCGGTCATCGATAGCACGTCCATCAATGGCGTATTCGAATCAATCGATATGGTTCTCGGTACATCAGTAGACACCGAGCCTTAAGAAGGTTCAACATAGCGAGGTGCCATACAAACTCGCAGGGCCGATCGACTGGTCCCGCCTGCTCGCCATCACGACAAGCATCGCCGTTGCAGTTCTTATTGTTACCGGATGTGCATCTCGGCTTCCAACGGCAACGGCATTCCCTGGCACAAGCACCTCGTCCGTCTTAGACACCCCTGCTCTTACACGGCTGAATAGGCTACTAGATAAAACCTTGGACTCGGCCCCGCTTGAAACAACTCTATGGGGCGTCGATGTCCGGTCGATCGACCGTCATGAACAGATTTTCACCAGAAATCCAGACGTTTTACTGACACCAGCATCGACCCTGAAGATCATTACTCTTGCCGTCGCTTCCCAACAGCTTGGCTGGAATGATCGATTCGAGACGGTTCTATTCACCAACGGCCACATAGAACGAAATGTGCTCCACGGCGACCTAATTGCGAGAGGTAGTGGAGACCCAACGATCGACAACGACGTACTGACCTCATGGGCACAGAAACTTCGTAATCAAGGTATACATCAGGTCAATGGGAACATCATCGGCGATGACCGCGTCGCTATAGGGGAAACCGTCAGACGCGGCAGCACAAGCCCGCAACCACGGTTAGGATTCGGGTGGTCGTGGGATGACCTCGCGTTCGGATTTGCGGCCCCAGTTGGTCCCCTCCAATACCATGAAAACGTCGTGGCTATACGCATCACGCCTAACCGCGCTATCGATCTACCAGCTGAAATTTTTATTCAAAATGCTGGCTCAGGATTAACGCTCCTTAACCAGACCACCACCACTTCTCGCCGCGAACCGAGTCTTATTCAGCTTCAGCGAGCAGCTGGTAAGGCAGAATTAGTGGTATCAGGCTCAATCGGCGGCGGGACTAGTGCCATTATCCGTCCAGTATCCGTAGCCAACCCGACAAGCTTTTTCGTGCAGGCACTTCGTGAGTCTTTGGAAGCCGAGGGTGTCGTCGTGAGTGGAAATGCTGTTGATATTGATCACTTAACTAAAACCCAACAAGCATCGGCTACAAATGGACTGCAACGCCTCCTGGAAAACCAATCAGAACCGCTATCAACGATAGCGGTTGACATGATGAAACGGAGTCAAAATCTCTTCGCAGAATCAATATACCGACGACTCGGTTTCAGCTTTGGTGACACGGGTTCTGCCGTTGTCGCCCAGGTACTCGATGATTGGGGAATCCAGCGAAACCGTGCCATCGTCGTAGATGGCTCAGGATTATCACGCTACAACTACCTCACAGCCAGTGCGCTGACAGACATCCTCGTCCAACTACATCAAAACGCGTTAGACCAAAATCTTTTTTTAGCTACACTGCCAATCGCCAGCCAGGACGGCACCCTGCGCAATAGATTCAAGGGAACAGCAGCAACGGGCAATGTTCACGCAAAAACCGGGTCTATGTCCCATGTCCGATCATTAGCTGGGTATGTTAAAACAGCTGATGGCGAACGACTCGCATTCTCGATTCTGGCTAATAATTTTAGTGCTGACTCAACAGATGTGGTCAACGCAATCGACGATTTCGTCTCGGCACTGGCAACAATGTCGCGTGGTTCTTTCTGACCGAAATTATCAACGTGCACATTGATTGCCCGAACTCGACTCAGGACTTACCGGTCCGCGTCACACCAATGCGCGGACAAATTGATTCGATAACACATGCACCACATTTAGGATAAACAGGGCGGCAAATATTTTGACCCCATGTCACCAAATACAGGTTGATTAACGCCCACCAACGCCGCGGAGCCACTACATAGAGCGCTTGCTCTGTTTGTTCCGGTGTCCTGGTCGTGACCCAGCCGAACCGATTTGAAATCCTGTGAACATGCGTATCGACACAGATATTTGAAGCACTCTGGTGAGCAACAATCAGTGTCAGATTCGCCGTTTTCCGTCCAACACCAGGCAATGTCAACAGGTCGGACATCGTGCTCGGAACAATCCCCCCAAACCGCGATATGATCTGTCGGCTGGCCTCTTTTACATGACGTGCCTTATTGCGGTAAAAACTCACCGGATAAATCAGTCGCTCTAGCGTTGGAATAGACAAACGTGACAGCGTCTGTGGTGTACGTGCCCGACGAAAAAGCCGGGTCGACGCTTCAAGGGTCACTGCATCTTTCGTTTGCGCAGACAACAGTGTTGCGATCAATATCTGGAATGGGTCACCCTTCTCTTCTGCAGCTAACTTTTCAATCGCGGGATTGTCCATGCGATCAATGGCTCGAGCAAGTCGACGCATGACAACACCTACAGACGGTGAACGCTTAATATCCATGGGACCGGCAGTAGCCGCAATGCTCGCAACGAACGGCCGATTCTATGATGCAAAGCCCCTCCGTCGAATCAACGGACGTACTGTCCGCATCATACTGGCGCTGACTCGAATGGGTAGCTACCACGTCGACCGATGAGGCATCATTGCCCCGCCCGTGAGATTTGCTCGTAAGATAACGACGGATGGCCTGCTTAACAGCCATGGCCGCACGTGTATCAGTCGCGCTCATAACGAGTCACCGAATCGATCACGCCGACAATAGCGGCATCAACCGGAGCGGCTCGTCGGCGCACAGCTTGGCCAGCTGCACGACCTTCAATGACCAATAACACTTTGTCGCCAATGCCGGCCTGAGCCGCATCAACAGCTAGCACCGTGACGCCTGATGCACGACCATCAGGGCTGATCGGTTGAACAAGCAAAAGCTTGGCCCCGTGGAGCTTTTCATGCTTTTGTGTCGATACAACAGCACCAGTCACACGACCAATTCGCACTATGGTTCCTGCGTTTCAGGCTGGTACGACCACTGGTCAACGATACCAACGACGTTAGCGTCAGTTATGACTTGGTCGGGCAAAAATGGGAACGTCGCTTCTCGACCTCGTACAAAAAACACTTCTTCACCGACACCAGCCCCAACTGAATCGACCGCCACTACCGGATGCCCGATCTCCTTTCGCAGCGGGCTAACCGGCTGCAAAACCAAGAGCTTCTGCCCTACCAGACTCTGGTCTTTGTGAGTAGAAACGACGTTACCAATCACTCTGGCCAGCTGCATTAGTCGGAATCAATCTCTACCGCGTCGACAATGCCCACAATCGCCGCATCAACTGGAGAATCCTTAAGATCGGCGGCCATTCTTGCTGAGCTTCCACTCACAATCAGTACCGTTTCGCCTGCACCAGCATCCACAGTATCCACCGCCACCCAATGATTGCCCTGTGGTTTGCCAGTTACGTCGAGTGCCTGCACCAAAAGTAGCTTCTGACTAACCAGGCGCTCATCCTTAAGCGTGGCGACTACGGTTCCGACGACCTTGGCAAGAATCACTGACTATTTGCCAGCCTTACCGATCGGCAATGCGTCCTCAAGATTGGAGTGCGGACGCGGAATAACGTGAACGGAAACAAGTTCCCCAACCCGTCGTGCGGCGGCTGCTCCTGCATCAGTCGCGGCTTTCACGGCGGCGACATCACCGCGAACAATAGCCGTAACGTAACCCGCGCCAATTTTCTCCCAACCGACGAGGGTTACCTTTGCTGCCTTAACCATTGCATCTGCCGCCTCAATCATTGCGACAAGGCCTTTGGTCTCGACCATTCCCAACGCTTCATCCATGCTGTCCCCCCGCGCGTTTCTATCGTAAATGGTTGACGGCATCTTCTATCAAGGCCGCAAGTTCGCGGTATGTTAAACGAATTTCACCGTCACCGCCCACTGGTATTTCACTGGAACGTGATTTACCAGGCACCTCATCAACAACCTGCTTACCAGGTACCACCGGTGCATCGAGCACCTGACACGTCTCATCATTCTCTGTAATGATGCCATCCGGACAAATCGGTGCAGGTGCTGAGATGCCGTACATACCCCTCAAATCCTGCAAACGATTTACTTCTTCCCGTGAGAGTAATCGTTCCCGTCCTAGTAACCGTGCAACAACACTAATTCGTGCAAAATGTTCGACAGTTTCCATCTTGTAGTAGGCACTCATCAAACTGTCCGACACCGTTATGGCGCCATGGTTTGCCAACAGTAATCCATCATGGATTTTGATGTACTTGCCAACTGCATCGGCTAACTCATGGGTCGACGGGGTACCGTAATCAGCAATCGGAATGCTACCTAATGTTGTAATAACTTCGGCAAGGACCGCGCGATCAAGCGGGATTCCTGCAACGGCAAATCCAGTCGCGACGGGTGGATGCGCATGAACGACTGCGGTGACATCAGGACGCCGTTCATACACCGCAAGATGCATGAGTAATTCCGAAGAAGGATCCCGTTCTCCAGAGATCTTTTGGCCTTCAAGATCCGTAACAACAAGCATGTCCGGGGTCATGAACCCCTTTGAGACCCCTTTTGGCGTCGTCAAGAGACGTTCGTCGTCTAGCCGCACACTGATATTACCGTCATTCGAGGCAACGTAAGCTCGTTCGTGCAATCGCCTACCAACCTCAACCACCTCAGACCGTTTTAACTCTTCTGTGCTCATCTCACGCCGTCTTCAAAAACGCCTGCTGGCATCGCTCCGAACAGAAGTAGTGAGTTTTTGCCCCCGCCCGTGCACTCAAAGCATCGACCCGCCTAATGTAAGTCCCACATACGGGGTCTTTAACAAGAGCCACGCTGCCCTCCGCCGACTTCCGCGCCGGCCCCCGCACGCCAGTGACAAAACCCGACACAAAGTGCCAGGCTACCCGAATGACCAGCACCACAAGTAAAAGACGTATTAGCCATCCCAGTAGCATAAATATCGATGATACATCTCGCGGCTTTTAATTGCCGAGATTGTCCATTGCGGCCAAGTTCTAATCGAGTAGACGACGCATCTCCTGAACAGCTTGTTTCATCCCAACCAACACAGCTCTTGCCACGAGACTATGCCCGATATTCACTTCAACAATCTCTTTAATCGACGCTATCGATTCGACATTCGTATACGTCAGACCATGTCCTGCCAACACTTCAAGATGCTGCCGTTCCGCGAGTCGTGCGGCTGAAACAACTTTCGCCAAAAGCTTTTGCTGTTCATTCTCATTCGAATCGACATAAGGCCCCGTATTGATTTCAACTGCTTCAACCCCGATAGCACGCGCTTTGCGAATTTGTTTGAGATCCGTGTCGATGAACAAACTAACTTGAATACCTACCTCACGAAGGCGGGCTACCGTATTTTTTAACTGGTCTGCATGACGCACCACGTCAAGGCCGCCAGTCGTCGTGAGTTCATTGGGACGTTCCGGCACCAACGTCACCTGCGCCGGCTTCACGCGCCTAGCAATTGCAACCATCTCGCGCGTAGCCGCCATCTCTATATTGAGCTTGATAGATAAGACTTCCTTGAGCAGGTCAAGATCTCGATCCTGGATGTGACGACGATCACCACGCAAATGAACGGTGATGCCGTCGGCACCAGCAAGCTCAGCCAATAACGCCGCTGTCACCGGTTCCGGTTCGCGAACTTGTCTGGCCTGCCGAACAGTCGCAACGTGATCAATATTTACGCCAAGTCGCATGTTATCAATGTTGCCTGAAGTTGATGCTCTCTGAAGCTACACCAGTCGCTCTTGAGCACACGTTGCAATTTCTGCCGCCAACCGGTCAACCGTATCCTGCTCTGGCCCCTCCACCATGATCCGCAATAGTGATTCTGTCCCGGAATACCGAACAAGGACACGACCATGTCCAGACAGTTGCTGCTCTGCCTTATGGACCGCGCTAACAAGTTCTGGAACACCTGCGATGTCCCGTTTCATCTTCACCGGAACGTTAAGAAGTATCTGGGGGAAAATCGTTAAATCGGCCACAAGCTCATCGAGCGATTGACCGCTTTGAACCAGCATACACAACACGAGCAGGGCTGTCGCCAACCCATCTCCTGTCGGCAAAAACTCAGAAAAAATAATGTGCCCGGACTGCTCACCGCCTAAGGAAACTCCGCGCCTCTGCATCTCCTCCCGAACGTGCCAATCACCAACCTGACATCGATGTACTTGAATGCCAGACTCCGCTAACGCAACCTCAAGACCAAAATTACTCATCACAGTCGCAACAATGCCGTTGGTATGAAGGCTACTCGATGCTTGTAAATAGCGTGCCGCGATAAACAACACCCCATCGCCATTAACAATTTCACCTTTCCTGTCAACAAGGATGACCCGGTCACCATCGCCATCAAATCCGAATCCAACTTGACACCGCCCATCAACTACCGCGTGTTGAAGGGCCTCAGGATGCGTAGACCCACTTGCTTGATTGATATTGTGCCCGTTCGGTTCCGTATGAAGCTTTACGCACGACGTACCCAGTTTATTCATGACATAAGGAGCAATCTCAGATGTCGCCCCATGGCCACAATCAACTGCAAGCGAAATACCTGATAAATCAGTGTTTCCGACTATACGAATCAAATGGTCAGCGTACAGATCCATATGGTCGGTCGTCTTAACCGGCTTATTCAACAATTCGTCAACTTTATTACTACCTTGCCGAACACGCGCCTCAACGCGTTTTTCAAACTCTCGGGAACTTTTTTCACCGGTCGCCTGCAACAACTTGATGCCATTGTCCGGGTGCGGATTGTGAGAAGCTGAGATCACGACGCCAGCATCAAAAGCCTGACTCGAGACAATCAACGAAACTCCAGGGGTCGGCATAACACCTACACTGACGACCGTTCCTCCTTCACTATGTACCCCAGCAACAAACTGCCGCTCAAGCCATACCCCGGAGTCTCTTGTGTCACGGCCACACACAACACGCGGAGAATCACCCAACTCTGCCGCCACAGCGGCGCCTAAACCAACTACTGTGTCGGCATCGAGGGGTTCATGACCTGGCGTTCCACGAACACCATCAGTTCCGAACATCGACTGCAATATATATCCTAAAAATTCTAATAATACGGGTGGGCCAATATACGCCTATTGCAATACCACAAGTACGTTCGGCGGATCGATATGCGTAATTCCTATATCGGCACTCGACACCACCGTAACCGGAAGATTGTAACGGCCGGCAGAAAGGCCGGCAAGGTCGATGAAGGCCTCAACTTCGCCCTCTTCCATGGCCTGGAGTAACACCTCCGAACCGCGGATACCTACTGTGACACTAATGGGATCAAACGAGACCTCTAGGCCAGGTTCGAGACTTCGACTTGAGATCGCCAACTCCTGTATATTGCGCTCCACCGGTGCCGGAACAATCTCAACAGTAACTTCAGCTGAACTTGGTGTCTGTAACCGCAGTACCCGATCGGACACACCGATAGTGACCAAAGACTGCACGCGTTCGCTCGAACCCTCAATTAACACCGGTTCAGTAATCGCTTCCACCACACTATCAAGCAGGCTGGTAGGGCCGACAATCTCCACAGACTCCGGTACCGTCGAAATACGACCCACAGCAAAACCTTCTGCCGGTTGTCCCTCAATGTCTGGCACTACAGGAACTGTGCGCGGCGCACCTGCTCTCTCAAGTGCAGCGGTAATCGTCGCCGGGATCACCTGAATCACCTCCACACCAAATGGTGTGCGTACGCGATCAGCAAACATATCAAACAGTCGTCTTTCACCGGGACGTTCTCCCGCAAGATCAAGCACTGCAACAACATCTCCGAGGGCCAATCGGTTCACAATACTCATCGGGCCCCTCACACGTACATGAACGGTGTCTGGCGGATCACCAGCCACCTGCAAATCCGCCGGTACATTTTGGAATCCGACTGGAACCTCGAAACCACGTTCGATCACCGTTTCACCAGCGACACTCAGCCAGAGACCTATCGCCAATGCCATTGCAAGCAACTTAAGACCAAGATTCTCAACGAAACGTCGATAAAACATCACACTGCTTTCTGTGCAGAATTTCGGCGTCGACTACGACGTGTGTGCATGGCTGAATCCAGGCGATTCGTAAGTAGCTTGCTATCGAGACCGCTCTCGATCTCCCCGTCGAGCACCAGTGACACAGCCCCAGTCTCTTCAGAAACTATAAGTGCAACAGCATCTGATTCTTCGGTCAAACCTATAGCCGCTCGATGCCGTGTTCCAAAATGAGTACTCTGAGCATTCACCGTCAGCGGGAGGAAACACGAAGCAGCAGCCACACGATTTTCCTGAATGACTACCGCACCATCATGTAATGGCGACTCAGGCTGAAACACACTAACTAACAAATCGTACGTCACACGCGCATCGAGATAAATCCCACTATCAACATACGTACGAAGACCAATATCTCGCTCAATAGCGATCAATGCGCCCACCCTTCGCTCAGCAAGCATGCCCGCTGCTGTTACGACCTCTTCAACCATCTCGTCCGTGGTACCCCTACGGGTAAAGTGCCGAAACAACGAAGCCCTACCAAGTCGAGACAACACCCGCCGAAGGTCGGCCTGAAACAATACGATCGCCGCAAACACCACATAGCTCAGCAAATTCCCGACAAACCAATTAACAGTCCGAAGCATGGCCACTTCTGACAAGTAGTACATCGCTATAACTAGGCCTGCTCCTATACCAATTTGCACAGCCCGTGTATGGCGTATTAACTTTAGAAATTCGTACGCGATAAACGCAACGACGAAAATATCGAGCGCATCACGCCATCCAAACCGAATTCCGCTAAACGCGTTTAATAGACTGTCTAACACTCTCGTTCCAAATTCGCCTGCCTCCCAACTGAGACTGACCTAAGGGTATCCACCACACGTACCACGTCGTGATGTGCCGAAACATCATGAACTCTAATGATATGAGCCCCAAGGAACGCTGCGACAGCGACCGCTCCTGCCGTTCCCCACTCACGATTATCGGGAGAACGAGCACCAAGCATTGACTCCAGAAACGATTTCCGAGAAGCCCCTACCAAAATAGGCCGATCTAGCGAGCTTAAACACGGTAAATCAGCCAAAGCGACCGTTGACTGACGAGCATGTTTAGCAAACCCTAGCCCAGGGTCAACCACTATCTGCTCCCGAGAGATACCCGCATCTACAGCTCTGTCAATAGCAATGCGAAGTTCCGTTACTATTTCTTCGCCAATATTTTGATAGGAGGCCTCGCGATACATTTGCTGAGACCGGCCGCGATTATGCATTAGGACGACCGGCACACCGCGCTTAGCAACTACTGAGGCCAGCGACGGATCATAAGAAAGACCAGAGATGTCATTAACTATGACCGCTCCAAGATCAATAGCGGCCTCTGCCACAGATCCTTTGTAGGTATCGATGGAGACCGGTACGCTGACCCGTTTACTAAGCTGTTCAATGACTGGAATGACGCGCCGCAGTTCCTCATCGACCGAAAGCGGCAATGCCCCAGGACGAGTAGATTCCCCTCCGATATCCAGAATGTCTGCACCGGCATCTTCAAGCTCAAGTGCTCGGTCAATAGCTCGTTCTGGAAGAAAACAATCCCCACCATCGGCAAACGAATCTGGTGTCACGTTGATAATCCCCATGACACGAGTACATTCACCAAGTTCGAGTGTCGTTCCTCCCGGTATCGAGAGCGAGTAGGATTTACGTAGCGCCATCATGGAACCACAAGCCCGCCGAGTAATTGCGGGAGTTCTTGACCCAGTGAGTCTCAGCGTCAGCTAGTTTGAACTATTCCTGCGGAACAGCTTTATCGAGCGAAGGCACCGGTGGCACGATGCTTGACTGCTCGTCGTTCTCCACCGCCGCGGTCCCCGGCGGCGAAGAAGACCCCGTTGTCAAATCGGGCAAAGGATCTTCAATGGGAAGCCCCTTTGCGATTCGTTTAACCTGCTCACCATCGAGAACCTCCCTGATGAGCAGCTCTTCAGCTATCCGGACGAGCTCATTTTTATGTGTCTGAAGTTCGCGACGAGCTCGATCATAATTTTCTGTAACGATGCGTTTGATTTCCTGGTCGATCCGAATCGCAGTGCCTTCGCTATAATCTTGCGACTTCGCAAAATCACGCCCAAGAAAAACCTGCTCCTCTTTTTTTCCAAAGGTAAGAGGTCCAACAGCGTCGCTCATACCCCACTCGCAAACCATGCGCCTTGCCATGTCTGTAGCTCGGTCAAGGTCATTACCTGCACCCGTCGTTACATCTTCGTTCGTTAATTCCTCAGCTAACCGCCCGCCTAGCAAGATGGCAATCTGATCATTTAAGTAATCACGAGAGTAATTATGCTTATCGCCCTCTGGCAACTGCTGGGTGACACCCAGCGCCATACCCCGCGGAATAATAGTCACTTTGTGAACTGGATCTGCGTGTGGCAATAAAACGGCCAATAAAGCGTGACCTGCTTCGTGTATCGCAGTCACTTGCTTTTCTTCATCAGTGATGATCATCGACCGTCGTTCAGCCCCCATCATGACCTTATCTTTGGCGAACTCGAAGTGTTGCATCTGAACAAGCTTCTGGTTATACCGCGCCGCATTGAGGGCAGCCTCATTAACTAAATTCGCAAGGTCCGCACCAGAAAATCCAACGGTTCCTCGGGCGATAACCGGCACATCAACATCATCCGATAGCGGGATCTTTCTCGTATGAACACCAAGAATACCTTCTCGGCCTTTCACATCCGGAATATTCACCATAATACGCCGGTCGAAACGACCTGGTCGTAGCAACGCGGGGTCTAGTACATCGGGACGATTCGTGGCGGCCACCAAAATAACACCCTCATTTGATGCAAAACCGTCCATCTCGACGAGCAACTGATTCAATGTTTGCTCGCGTTCATCATGCCCACCGCCAAGACCAGCACCACGATGACGCCCAACTGCATCGATCTCATCAATAAAAACGATGCATGGTGCATTCTTTTTACCTTGTTCAAACAGATCGCGGACGCGAGAAGCGCCAACGCCAACAAACATCTCTACAAAATCTGAACCACTGATGGAGTAAAATGGCACGTTGGCTTCTCCGGCCACTGCACGTGCGAGCAAGGTTTTTCCCGTTCCTGGAGGGCCCATCAACAGAACACCCTTTGGAATTCGACCTCCCAATTTCTGGTATTTCTGTGGTTCACGTAAAAAATCAATGATTTCTTGGAGTTCTTCCTTCGGCTCGTCTACGCCAGCAACGTCCTTAAAACTGATTTTCTTCTGGGTGCTAGAAGAGAGTTTTGCTCGGCTCTTTCCAAAAGATAATGCTTTATTTCCGCCATTTTGGACCTGCCGCATGAAGAAAATCCAAAACCCGAGAATAAGCAAAATTGGTGCCCAGGTGTACAGCAAAGTCGCCCACGGACTGCCAGTAGCTTCCTTCGCACTAACAGCGACATCACGCTCGACTAACTTATTCACCAATCCTTCATATTGAGGTGGTGCAAAGGTACGGAATGACCCTCCGGATGTGGTTGACCCCGTAACTTCATTTCCGGCCAGAGTGACATTTTCGACTTGGCCTGCATCGACCATCCGGATGAACTCACTAAACGAAACCGCATTGTCTCCGGTCTGAAACTGAGTAGAAAAATTCCAGATCAAGACAACAGCAACGACCAGCGTCATCCAGAAGGCAAAACTTCTGACTGAGGTGTTCAAGATGACTCTCCTAACTTCATCACTTTCAAGATTAGCACGCCTCGGGCACTATCGGTGACCCGAAAGTCCTCGTCGAGTGTTTGTCCCGCAACCCAGACGATTCTGCCACTAGAATCGGCCACAATTGGGACCGTCCCTCGCTTTGCTTTGGAAATCTTTCGATCCACAAAAAGGTCCTGTAGTTTCTTGTGCCCGCCAAGTCCCAAAGGCCGTATAACGTCTCCATGCCGCCAATTTCGAACCGTTAGAGGTAAAACTATCCTTTCACTACTCACGGCAACCGTTCGACCTCTAGCGGAAAGCTTCGGAACGCAGTCGGAAGGTGTCGCAGACACAACTTCTCCGAGCTCGGGAACTTTAATTTCCCCCGGCACTAATAATATATATTCGAACTCAGACACTACCAAGGTACTACCCTGACTTCGACCATTCCACCGAACAAGTTGTGTTCGGTCTGGGCTTTGGAACAGACGACTACCGGGAAAGTCTACCGAGACATCTGAACGGCAAGATGTACGGATAAGGCTGAGCAATCGATTTATCTGATCAAAGTTGACTGGACGCCCACCGACATGCTCAAGCACTTGCTTTGACACACGTCTGGCAAGGGCGAGGGGGAGTTTGGCTACTGCCTCAGAATCAATATCAGCACCTTCTTCACCGTAACAAACAATTCGACCTACAGCCTGGTCTACTTCGCGTTCCATCCACTCATCATCAGCTCGAGCAATTGAGGCCTCCCGTGCCAACACATTAATAATCCCCTCGGAAAAGTTCTTCCTCAAGAATGGAATAAGTGAGTGACGAATTCTATTTCGTGTGACAACTGTATCTTCATTAGTCTCATCTTCACGATGAGGCAATCCCCGCGCTTTTAAATAATGTCGAAGTTCTTTCCGTGTTATATCGAGTAAAGGGCGCACCACGAAACCATTACGAGGGCGAATGCCAGCTAAGCCGCGCGGGCCAGCACCACGAATAAGTCTCAATAATACGGTCTCCGCTAAATCGTCACGGGTATGACCAGTCACTACACAGTCGGCCACCCGATGCTCACAAATTCGACTAAAGATTTCATATCGAAGACGATGACCTGCCTGTTCTAGGGATATCCCTAAATTACGTGACATAGCCACCACGTCTACTTTCTCAATCAAAAATGGGACATTTAATTTATCTGACAGTTTCCGACAAAATTCAGCATCCTTCTTCGCAGCTGCTCGTAACTGATGATTAATGTGAAGAAACCCTGCGACCGACCATGACGCCTTCGCTGATAACTCACACATCAGGCCAGCAAGTGCAACTGAATCTCCGCCACCAGAAAGTGCAACAACGACCCGACTCCCTTGGGAAATGAGTCCTTGTTCTTTGACGGCCACTCCGACGCGTTGACACAGGTCGACCATAGTCACAAATTAATTCTGACGATCTAGCGAACCACACGAAAGGCAAAAGAAATCGCCATACGTCGAGCTACCACGGCACGATTCTCCCGAAGAAACAAAACTAGTAACGACCGCCAAACCAACCTGATAAATTAAGTTTGGTGCCGGTGCAGGGACTTGAACCCCGGACCTAGCGGATATGAGCCGCTCGCTCTAACCAGCTGAGCTACACCGGCACTGAACTCAACATTATGTCAGGGCTGGGGGCTAAGGTGCTAGATCTAGAGTATGAGCATCGCATCACCATAGCTATAAAACCGATAGCATCGAGCTATCGCCTGCCTGTAAGCCGCCAAGATACTCTCATGACCCGCAAACGCCGCCACAAGTAAGAGCAGCGAAGACCTCGGTAAGTGGAAATTTGTCAGTAAGCCCCCTACAACCTTGAAGTCAAATTTGCCATGAATATACAGGTCCGTTTGTCCGTGACCTGCACGCAATCGCCCACCGTTCAGCCGCGCAACTGCTTCGAGAGTGCGTGTAGTCGTCGTACCAACTGCAATAATTCTTCGTCCTTCGTCGAGCGCACAGTTGACGGCTTCTGCAGTTTCTTCCGAAACATGATACCGCTCTGCTGCCACACGATGATCTTCCACAACCGCTGTGCGAACGGGTTCAAAGGTCCCATAACCGACATGAAGCGTGATCGCCTTCCTCGAAATGCCCCGCTTTTGCAAGCGATTAAGAAGCTCAGGCGTGAAATGTAATCCTGCTGTCGGTGCAGCGACAGACCCTAGCGTACGAGCATAAACGGTCTGGTACCGCGCACGGTCTGATGGGCAGTCTTTTCTTTTAATGTAAGGCGGTAATGGAATATGCCCAATTGCATCAATAGCGGTTTCAACGTCCCCGCCCAGCGCTTTCAGACGTACCGTCCGCCTGCCGTGAAAATGACAATCGAGCACTTCGAGTTCAAGACTATGGTCATCCACCTCAAACACCGCACGGGCTCCGTCACGAAGTTTTTGACCGGGGTGCACAAGCGCATCCCATCGTGTCTCATCAAGACGCGAGAGCAGCAAACACTCGACCGCGCCGCCACTAGGATCACGCCGACCCAACAACCGAGCCGGAATGACACGCGTGTCATTAACGACGATGAGATCATCTCGTTTAAGAAGGTCAGCAACATCACAAACACGGCGATGCTCAATCTCTCCCGTCACACGGCCCAGGCTCATCAAACGGGCCGCATCCCGTATCGGCTCAGCTTCTTGAGCAATAAGTTCGTCTGGCAGATGGAAGTCGAACTCCGAAAGATCCATAAACGAGTCTGACCTGAATATTTAAGACCTTACCTAGGGTTTCAAAGTTACGAACTTCGTTTTGGTTTATCGGGGCTGATGAGAACGACCGGTTCCTCGCAACTACCCCTTAATACAAGTTCACTCTTTAGTATGCCCACCGCAACAAAACCGCTCCAACCGTAAAACCAGCTCCAACCGAGACAAGTAGAACGAGCGCACCTTTTCGTAGTCGCCCATCTGCCAGTGCGTCTGCTAATGCCAACGGTATTGTTGCCGCAGTAGTGTTACCAAACCGCTCAATATTAATTACGATCTTGTCAGGTCCCACACCTAAATGCTCTGCCGCATTCAAGATAATGCGTCGGTTTGCCTGATGTGAGACAAAGAGGTCAATGTCGTCGGCATCGAGATGATTCTGCTTCATTACGCGCCGACAAATTTCGACCA
>Ga0310123_10002214_pt1 | contig 15666 bp, 10 predicted proteins | sample CB6_AW_1057_MG_FD_203505 | JGI IMG/M metagenome (GOLD analysis project Ga0310123, IMG submission 203505) | Marine microbial communities from Western Arctic Ocean, Canada - CB6_AW_1057 | ecosystem: Environmental > Aquatic > Marine > Oceanic | place: Canada: Western Arctic Ocean | collected... | reverse complement strand
CGGAACTCTCTCAAAGGCGTAGCGGACACCAGTCGAGTTAAGGCCTGGGGATTTCGAAATCCAGAAAAGTGTACAGAATCTTGTTGAGTTTGTCAAGGGCAAGTGAATTTGGGGAACGCTGCTGGCCCAACGCCGAAGCCCAACGCGGACAGTCCTGACATAACTTTCTTTCTATTAATAAAATACATAACTCCCTCATTCATTCGAATCATAAGGAAGGTATCAGGGCGATTTCAAGAAAATTCGGACCATGCTTGGCGGAGCTTGCCGTGGCAGTCGTGTCATTGTAGCGGATCCGTTTATCGAGGTGTATCGTCGACACACATCGGCGTGTGCTTAAGCTCCTGAACATATCAGAGGATGATTTTTGGAACCTCAATTGAAGTCCGTCTGAAATCAGCGACAGGGGACCGTCCGGAATTGCGGAATGTAGGTTCTAACTAACGGTTTTCATCTCGCCGGTCGTCTCCCGTTGCAGACACTCGGAAACCGTTAGAACGGTTGACGCGCTTCCGTTCCCGCCTCGCCCCCCGCCATGAATCGCGGGACTAATAACATCCACGCCGTCGTTAAACAGATACTATTCGTCATTTCCTGTAATATTCCGGGGTAGAGCCAGCAACGTCATGCAGGAACGGGTTCGATTTTCTCGATGAATATGCGCTCCCAGATTTCCGTTGCGACCAGAGCCCATAGGGTCAGCGACTCCATATCCGTATAGGATTGTCGCGACAGGAGTCGGTCAACGGCGCAGTTGTTGACGATCTCCTTGCGCACGAGGAACGAATCTCGAAGAAGATCGGCAATCTCGCGGCGTAGGCTGCCAGCTGCCCAGTCCCTGAACGGTGTCGGAAAGCCCAGTTTATCGCGGCGCTCGACGACCGTGGCGGGGAGGAATTCCGCGACCGATTTCTTCATCAGACCTTTGAGCTGGAACCGATCGGTGCGTTGCTCCGGGGGCAATCCGACCATGAACTCGGCGATACGGAAATCGAGCAGGGGCAACCGGTTTTCCAGTCCCCAAGCCATACTCACCCGGTCTTCGACATGGAGCAAGCCCTGCAGAAAGGTGCCGAATTCATAGCGTTGCAGTGTTGCGAGATCGTCACCGTCCTGCGCCTGACGAATCTGCGAATGATACTCTTCAAACGGCGTATAGCCGTCCAGTGACCGAAGAAATTCATTGCTGAACAGACGGCGCCAATCGTCCTCCCCCTTCTGCACGGCCGCAAAATGGAGAAAGCGCTCAGGTAGCGTAAATCGTCGGTGGAGATCGCGACAGAAACGCAGTCGCGACCGCCAGGTCGTCAATCCCCACCATGGCCGCAGCGCCGACAATGCGTCGCGGTGATGGAACTGTTGCAGATGCTGTTCGAGGTAGCTCATCAGATAGCGGGGATAACCGACGAAAACTTCATCCCCGCCCTGGCCGCTAAGGCAAACCTTGACTTCACGGGCAGCCAGTTCCGAGACGCGAAATTTCGGGTATACCTGCGGTCCTTCGAACGGGTGATCCAAGTGCCAGATTACCTTGGGCAATCCCTGCCAGAAGCCGTTGACGTCCGGCATCAATTCGCGGCCGACGAGGCCCGACTGCCGGACGACATCGCGTGCGTACGGCATTTCGTCATAGGGTCCGCCCTCCGCGAATCCCGCTGAGAAAGCCTTCACCGGGGTTGTGGAATTGGCCGCCGCCATGGCCGCAACGGTACTCGAATCGAGGCCGCCGGAGAGATAGCATCCGATCGGAACATCGCTTTGCAGACGCACGGCAACGGCGTCCGACAGCAACGCCTGCAGGTGCTCCGCGGCTTCGGCGTCATCGACCGGCAGGTCGGCCGCGTTATTGCCGATACGCCAATAGCGGCGAATCGACAGTTTCCCCCGATCATCACAGGTAAGGCTGCAGCCGGGCTCCAGTTGCCGAATGTTGCGGAAGAACGTCTTGTCGCCGAACAGGTAGAGAAACGCAAAGTAATCGGCGATGGCGCGGGGATCCTCCTCGGCTTCGACGCCGGCGGCGAGGATTCCTTTGATCTCGGAGGCGAAAATGAACCGGCCACCGTCCATCCAGTAATAGAACGGCTTAATGCCGAAGCGATCGCGGCTGGCAAAGAGGCGCCTATCAATGCTATCCCAAATGGCAAACGCCCACATGCCATTGAAGTGATTTACGCAGTCATCCCCCCATTCTTCGTAAGCATGCACGATGACTTCGGAGTCGCACTGCGATTGAAAAACGTGACCTTTGGCCGTCAACTCCGGCACCAGCTCTTTATAATTGTAGATTTCTCCGTTGTGAATCAGCTGGTAGCGCCCGTCTTCGTTGTTGATGGGTTGGTGGCCGCCGGCGATGTCAATGATGCTGAGCCGCCGGTGGCCGAGCCATATGGGATCGTCCTCGTGGAAGCCTTCACCGTCGGGGCCGCGATGTCGCAGGGCAGCCGCCATATCGCGGATCGCCCGTGAGTAATCACGGTTCGGTTCGAAAGCCAGAATGCCGGCGATTCCACACATGTGAATGGGGAGCGATTTCGCTTTGAATTCCGGTCTATCCACGGCCGCAATAATATATACGTGCCGCACAATACGTCTGTTTCGCTGGAGAGCAGCCGTCCGGCGTGCTGCCGGTCAAGGCATAGGGAGACACGCTGTCTAGCGGATACGGTTTAATTTGGGAGGCCGCGCCACGTGTGTCACGTTCCACGTGCCAATCCGTCGGCTGACGGATCACGTGATCTCCGCGGGCGACTCTTCAAACACTAGCATCGTGTCGCCTGCGGGACGCGGCTTCCCATATTGCCGGCAATTTAAACCGCCCACTCTCCTGAAACAAATCGTAATCGTCTCGACTTCTTGAAGAGCCGGGATTCGTAATCGATGTTTGGCTGGCCTTCGATTACGAGTAAGATTTATGATTCGAGAAATCAGTAGCGCGGGTTCAGCCGCCCGAACTATTCGGCCATGCATTCAGCAAATACTTGCGACCAACCCAACAAAAACTCACGGCAGGGCATCAACCGATGATTTTCTTGTACAGCTCCACGATTCTACGCGCCGTATCGTCGCGTGTATACATGCGTCCGTGTTCGGCTATGCGTGTATGGTTCCACCATTTCCGAAGCGCCCGGATCAACTTATCCGCAATATCGGCGGGATTGTCGGGATCGCAGATTAGACCATACTCTTCCGAAATGATCTGCTCCGGAATGCCGCCGACGCGGGCGCCGACGACAGGCGTCCCGCAGGCCATGGCTTCCACGGTGACGTTTGGCCAGCCCTCGCTGACGCTCGGTAGACACAGAACTGTCGCCTTTTGCATCAATGGCGCCACATCGAAGTGCTGCAGCCGCCCATGAAAAATACAGCGATCCTGCAGACTGTGTACTTGAACCAGGCGTCTCATGCTTCTCTCAAGCGGCCCGGACCCGGCCAGCTCAAACGTGACGCCCCGGCATTCACTGGCGACGATCGCGAATGCCTCGATCATTCGCAACACGTTTTTCACCGGAAGAAAATCACCAACGAAAAGAATCGATGGCGCATCGTCTCCGGATGAAGCCGTTGACGCATCGTGCGATTCGGATCGTTCGACTGGTAACGTAAAAACGCTTTCGATGACGCCGTCCGAAATGTGGGCGCAACGACTAGGCTCCGCTCCGAACTCAACCGCCCGGTCGCACAAATGTCGCGATGACCCGATGAACGCATCGCATCCACTAATAACGGATGCGACTACCTTGCCCAGATAACGATTTATTTGGGGATATAAAAGAACATCGTCACCCCTTCCGGTGATAACATAAGGCAGCCGGGCCAGTTTACTGATGGCTTGTGCAGCCAGACCATCGGGATAGGCGAAGTGGGCATGGATCAGATCGAATTGCCTTTCCGAGATCAGTCGAGCGGCGGCAACTTTGGCACAACGGACGAACAGCGCCCCTTTGATGGATTCAATTTTTGGAAAAAACGGACAGCCCACGGAGGTGACGCATGCATGACGAAAGGGAGGGCATCTCACCTGGACAGCAATGACGTGGACGGCTGCATTACAGCCGATTCGGATGATCTGATCAAAAATCCGGGAATCCGGTTTCAGCGATCGTTCGATAAAGAGGATCCGCACGAATCTTGCCAAGCTAACGTTTATGAGATGTTCTGAATCAGTCCGATGTAGTATGGCGAAGCGAGAAATTGTGGATCGATCGATGTCGACAAGACATCGTTTGACAGAGCTCCTTCGCTATTGCAATGTAATCTCCGTCCGTCGATACATTACGCCAATGCGTTTCAACCGGCAATAAAGATCGGAAATTTTACGAAGCGTTTCAACCATTTGGTTGCAGACAGAACTTTCCGGGGCTTGCAACACACAGCCTCGGCATAGCGTGTCAACACGATCTGTTGGCGACCCCTTGAACGTGGCCAAAGTATACCCTCCATCTCCCAGCCACCGGCTGTGAATGGACGGTTCCGCATCACGATTATCCGAAACCGCATTGTGATCTTCGCGGACTCCGCGAACTGGAACATCAATGCCGACAGCCGAGCAACGTCCGCTCCCGACTGTTTTGTCCCTGCACCACTTGCCGGAAAGCTATTCAAAGGTTGAAGTTACAACTTCTTATAATTATTACTGTTACGTTCTTTCCGCGGCGTATATGCTTACCCTCAGACATGGCGCCCCAACGTGCCTTGGCCGTTGGAGGCAGTGTTCATTGGCTGATCGGCGGTCCTCTGGTCCCTGTTCCGTCCGAGTTGTAGCTGTTGAACTCGGCGTTCCAACGGCCAGGGCACGTTGAGGACGCTAAACATGTACCTGCGGCTACGGACACCGCCGACTCGACGACTATCCGACTCGCACCGTATGCAAAAATATCTCCGACTTCTCCGGCCGCACCACTACGCCAAGAATCTGGCGGTATTCATGCCGCTGTTCTTTGCCGTCCGGATCACCGAGCTCGATCTGGTGTTGAGAAATCTGGTCGCCTTTGTGTTGTTTTCGGTCCTGGCCAGCGCGGTCTATATATTTAATGATATACGCGATCTGGGTGAGGATCGCGAGCATCCTCTGAAACGGCATCGGCCGTTGGCAGCCGGGGAAATCGATCTCAAGTCGGCCGTGACCGTACATATCGTGCTCGTTGTTGTCAGCCTCCTGTGCGCATTCCTTTTTCAGCAGCATCTGTTTTTCATATTGCTGAGCTACTTCTTCCTCAATGTCGCCTACAGCCTGCTGCTCAAACACGTTCCGTTGATTGACATCTGTGTGATTTCGATCACGTTTGTCCTGCGTATCGGCGCCGGCGCCGTGGTCAGCGGGGTCGAACTGCGAATGTGGATGATACTGATCACCTTTCTGCTGGCTATGTTTCTGGGCATGGCCAAACGGCGTGAGGATGTTGTTCTTGCAGCCGGCGGCGGTACGGTCCGGAAAGCGGTCGACGGGTACAACGTCGAATTTGTCAACGCTGCCATGGTCCTGATGGCGTCGGTCATTATCGTGTCTTACATTTCGTATACGATCTCGCCGGAAGTCATGTCCCGCTTTAAAAGCGAACATCTCTACGTCAGCGTCGTCTTCGTTATCTTGGGCATCCTGCGCTTCCTGCAATTGACATTCGTCGGCAACGAACGCAGCGATCCGACGTACATTCTTCTGACCGACCGATTTCTGCAGCTTATCATTGCCGCTTGGCTGGCGACCTTCCTGGTGTTGATTTATTGATCGGCTGGGGGACCGGACAAAGTGGACTACAAGCAGATCAGCAAGGCGATCATCCCGAAATCGCTATACCGGTCCATAAGAGGCTTCAGACGGGTGGTCAATCGTCTGGCGTCCAGAGGCACGCGGAACTTCTTTCCGATTTGCAGCAGGTCATCTTCGGGCGTTCGTCTCGGCCACCGTCGCCACCGCGCCTACGGGTAATAAGACCACATGCGGAGTTACGGCCGCGACTACCAGAAAAGATTGGCTGCGCCGCAGTTTGAGGTCGAGGTGGAATATCTTTCCCGTACTCTGGGTTCCGAGGCGGCCGCGGTGAATGGTGTCAATCCGAATGAAGCCGTCTATTGCGGTCGAAAGATGATATAGAGAGGGACCATGATTTGCCTGGACAGTCAGGATTGAGGGCCGCATACGAATCGATCAGCATTCCATGAAAGTCAGCAACTGGGGCAATTATCCGGTCGTCGAGGCAAACGTCTCGAGCTTTGACGATCGGGAGAGACTGCGGGAGCTGGTGGTGTCCGCCCCTACAATAATTCCCCGCGGCATGGGCCGATGCTACGGTGATTCGGCACTGAACGAACGCATTGTCTCGACGTTGAACTTCAATCGCATCGTCGCCTTCGACGAGCAGACTGGCACCATCACCTGCGAGTCCGGTGTTACCATCGCCGAACTCCTCGAGGTCTTCGGGCCACGCGGTTGGTTTCCGCCGGTCGTACCGGGGACAAAATTCATCACCATCGGCGGCGCAGTGGCGTCGGACATTCACGGCAAGAACGATCATGTCGAGGGGACCTTTTGCGATCACGTCCTGGCCATGGAGTTAATGACCGCCAACGGCCGCGTGATCAATTGCTCGCGGGACCAGGAAACCGAGTTGTTTCGCCTGACGTGCGGCGGCATGGGGCTGGCCGGCATCATCCTTACCATTACCTTCCGGCTCAAACGAATCACAAGTGCCTTCATCCGTGAGGAGACGCTGGCCGCGGCTGATCTTGACAATCTCATGGCTCTCTTTGATGCCTCGGCTGAGTGGACGTACAGCGTTGCATGGCTGGACTGTCTGGCGGTGGGACGGCGCCAGGGACGGGGCGTTCTGCTGCGCGGGGAACATGTGGAAGCAGATGAGAGTGTTGGCGGACGAACCCGGGAAGCAGCCGGGCTCGAGGGGCTGCCCCCCCTTAGGGGGTTCCATATGAAACGAATGGTCCGCGTTCCACTATACATGCCGGGCATGCTTCTCAACGGCACGAGCGTCCGCCTTTTTAATTCGCTCTACTACTACTCGAGGCACGCACGCCGGAAAAAGCACAGGGTTATCGATTATGACACATTCTTCTTTCCCCTCGATTCAATCCGCGACTGGAACCGAATTTACGGTCGTCGCGGTTTCGTGCAGTATCAGTGCGTCCTGCCCTTGGCGGTGAGCCGGGAGGGATCGCGCCGGCTACTGAACGAGGTCGCGAAATCGGGATTCGGCGCCTGTCTGGCGGTCTTGAAGTTGCTGCGCGATAATGCGAACGGCATGATCTCGTTTCCTATGGCGGGTTATACTCTGGCGCTGGATTTTCCGATTCGTCGCGGGCTGTTTGAAATGCTGGATCGGATGGACCGGATCGTGATCGATGCCGGTGGGCGGTTGTGCTTGTGCAAAGACGCCCGCATGGGCGGCGATACGTTTCGCCGCAGTTACCCGAATGCCGAGGCGTTCGCACGGAACGTCAGGATGATGACCGCGAACAAGTTCCGGTCGCTGCAATCCGACAGGCTGGGAATTACAAAATGAGAAACGCATTGATTCTGGGCGCCAATTCGGATATCGGCAAAGCGCTGGCCCGCGTGCTTGCCGCCAATAACCATCACCTGGCCCTGGCGGCGCGTGACACCGCCCGCCTGGCATCGACTGCGTCAGATCTGACGATTCGCCATCGTGCCGACGCAGCCACCGTGGAATTCGATGCGCTGGACTGCGACAGCCATCCCGAGTTCTATGACGGTTTGGCTGAAAGGCCCGACATCGTTGTCTGCATTTTTGGATATCTGGGCCATCAGACGACGGCACAAAGTGAATTTCATGAGGCAAGAAAGATCATCGACACCAATTTTACCGGTGCCGTTTCGATCTTGAACATCGTCGCTGATGACTTCGAGAAAAGAGGATCGGGAACGATCGTGGGAATCAGTTCGGTAGCCGGCGATCGCGGCCGCGGCAGCAATTACATCTATGGCAGCGCCAAGGCCGGCTTCTCGGCGTACCTTTCCGGACTGCGCAACCGCCTGGCGCCCGCCGGTGCCCATGTGGTGACGGTGAAACCGGGATTCGTGCGGACGAAAATGACTGCGGGCATGGACCTCCCATTCCTGTTGACCGCCGATCCGGAACGGGTGGCCCGAGACATTTACCGGGCCTGTAGAAACGGCCGCAACGTTGTCTACACGAAATGGCTGTGGCGCTATATCATGATCGCCGTTCGCTGCATACCGGAATCAATCTTCAAACGCCTGCGGCTATGAGCCGCCGGTCGCCGGTGTCCGGCAGAATCGTCTGTAAAGGCACCTGGCCTCGGCGCCGCCAAGCCACAGTGCCCAGAGCCGGGCGAAGTTTGCCGGCGTGCCGATCGCGGCATCCAATGCGCGGCTCCGATTCCATGCCTTCATGGAGCCGACGCGATCCCGCGGACACAGGTTGGCAATCTGCCAATATAATGGCGCGAGATGTACCTTGAATTCCGGCTCCGACGCCACCTCGGGATAGCGGTCTACGAAAACCGATTTGATCTCCTCCAGGGCGCCGCTCAGTTCCGTGGCACGGGTGCCGGGTTCAGCCAGGTATATGTTCTGCGCCACGAGAAAGCGCCGCCACGACGCGGGAATTTCTTCCATGTTCAGAAAACGGCTGACGTTTGCAAGAATCGTCTGGTTTGTCTGGTCGTACATCTCTTGCAGATGCTTTCGCGATTTGGATGACTCCAGGTATCTCGAATCCGTCAGGACATCGGGCATGTTGGCAAGCCGGTGTTGCGCGGCAACGCGAGACCACAGGTCGAAATCCTCGGCGAATCGCACGCCATCGTCGTAGCCGCCGAATTCATTCCAAATCAGTGAGCGGCGGAACATGGTCGAACTGTGCGTCAGCACGCATTCAAACAGCATCGTCCATAAAATGACGGTTGGACTTCCGAAAAACGGCCGTTTACCGATCACGAGCCCCTTTTCATCGATCACCCGCGACGCTGTGCCTGCGATTGCAACATCGGGTTTGGCGGTGAGAAACGCATATTGCCGCTCGAGTCGCTCGGGATGGGCGCGGTCATCATGATCGAGACGGGCCACGAATTCGCCGCGGGCCAACTCGAGCCCTCTGTTGAGCGAACGCGTCTGACCGACATTTTGGTCGTTGGCGATCAAGTGAATTCGCCCATCACGATAGGATGCGATCAGTTCCCGCGACGCATCCGTGGACGCGTCATCGACAATCAGGAACTCGAAGCCCCGGAATGTCTGGGCGAGTATGGAATCGATGGCCTCCTCGAGATAGGGAAGACCATTGTATACCGTCATCAAAACGGTGATGGGCGGATCACCGGGCATCAGCTATTCACACTCAGGAGGTAACTATTAAACAATGAACCGGTCAAGATTCTCCGGCGTGACGGGGTGAAAATAATTCTCCACATATCGTCGTCCCAGCTGCCGCTCGTGCATCAATGTCCGGTGATCCATCCGGCCTATCTCAGTGACACGAGCGGCCAGCTCTTCGGCATCCGCAGCATGCCACTTCAAATGTCGATTGTTGAACATTCGATCACCGGTCAACCCCTGTCCCGTATCCAGAAAAATTACTGGAACGCCGATCATTACGGCCTCGAAACAGGCGCTCGAGTGCGAGTAGACCATAATGTCAATGCTGTTGAGAAAAGCTTCCATCTCCGGCTCGGGAAAGCTCTCGATGTTCGCCGGCCACGCCTGTTGCCCCATGGCTTCCTTGACTGTTTCCTCCGGCGTCAAGGGGTGAAATCTCAGCATTATCGGCACGCTGAGGCCACTGTTCTTGAGAACGATTTTCAGTAGGTCAACGGAAACATGGACATACATGGACAGGGGGATGCCGATCACGGGCCGCTGTCTGAGCGGAGCCGAACGGGGTTTCATGTTCCAGAGATGTTCGTACCGCAACGCGCAGCCCGGTTGAAATATCCCGGGCAGATAATGGCCGAACGCCTGCAAAATGTCGATCGGCTGGCGTCCAGTAGTTATGATTCTGTCCGGGTACGGTGCGCTTTCCAGATCACGTCTGCCTGGAAGGTGGTTCAAGTCAAACAAAGGTACCGTCGTGTGCTGATACCCGATCGTCATGGCAGTCGGGGAAAATTTCTCCTTTGCTTTGATGATCATCTTCTCCCAAGGATTGTTCTCCCACGGCCAATATATCCGACGAGGCTTCAGATGGCGGAGGACGCGGCAGACGGCGCGATAGGAACAGAGCGCCGAAAAGATCCTGCCGTTGCAGCGTTCGGCTCGCAGATGGGATTTGATGAACGGCAGTATGTCGGTGCCGTCAAAGCAGACGGAAGCGGCCAGATCGACGCGTCCAGTCAGCGACTGGGTCATTGCCCACAGCAGATCGAGCGGGTTAAGGAAGGCTTCAATGGGCAAGATCGAAACGTCCTTCGATGTTCTTTTCAAAAGCTTTTCGCGGACGAAGTATTCGTCGCTAGCGGTCAGTCCGACAATGATGTACTCGATGCCCTGACATTCCAGATGAGGCAGCAGGGCCTGCCAATAAACATCGCAGTATTCGCCGGATGCCCGCGGCCATGAACGCTTGTCGAAATGAGAGAAAATGAGGAGGGCGTCGCGGTGCCGTCGATGGCGTTGAAATAGGCGTCCGATGCGTAGCCGGACCGGTGCCATCAGATGAATGCGATAGAGCTGATAGACCAGGCGCACAAATAAAGTGAAAACAGAAACCGGCCGGCGGGGAAAACAGCCACCCTTGAAAAACTCGAGCAGATCGTTCCAGAATGCCGAGACTTCGTAATGCTTTGAGGAGACACTGGAAGCCCACCACACAAGGGAATCCCGGTTGGATCGTCCCAGTTCCGCCATAAGGTCGCAGAACTCGAGCTCGTGCCAGCGGAAAATGTCCGGGGTCTTCACGGATTCATCGATGCCGCTCGACATTTCCTTTTCCGTATGTGGGGGGGTAGCCATGGTCATCTGTGGGAAGCGCCGTTCCGGGAGACCGCCAGGCTGGACAACCCTAGCGATGGGCGTCTCCGGGGCTATGCCAAAAGATCGGCGGTGAACTCGTCGATGCCGGGTGTGTCATCAGGCCAAACATGCTGACAACGTTCCCGCGGATCAACCGGATCGACGCGCGTGAAAATCCAACACCGATGCAATCATCACGCTAAAATATCAGTAATGAATTCGTCGATCCCCGGCGTGTCTTTCGGCCATACATGAGGCCTTGTCAACTCGTCGTCATCTGTCCCCCGTCTCGAATGAACGTCAAGAATCGCCGTCATCATCACGCGCAAGTCTCGAAATGCGTCGACCGTATAGACGAGATTTCTGTTCCCGGGCGTCGGTGGAGTACGCTGACCGGGCAAATGCTTGTACTTATTGAATCCGCCCCATAAAAGGACGGGGGTGCCGGCATGCAATGTTTCCTCAATGGTAGTCGAAGAGAGGCTTACCAGCAGGTCGGCACTTTGCAGATCATCCAAAAAGGTTCCACCGGATTTAAATTGGTAATGATCGCCCTCCGGTAGCAGCGCCTGCAATGATGACAATTCACACTCCGGAAGCGTGCGAACTCGGATGATCAGCCGCGTTCGGGGAATGTCTCCAACAGCTCGAATAAGCGGTATCAAGCCTTCAACGAACTCATCTGACGTTTCAAACATCCAGCATTTCGTCGCCTGCCACGGTTTGTACGTCCCCGTATGCAGAATCGTGCGATGGCCATTTTGCCGTACTGCGATATCGGCGTTTCTGTACCCCCACATGATTGGCCGGAAGCACCGGGTCTTGTTTTGGATTGAGAACGACTCGGCCGCCTGCAATGCATGGGGTGATTGGGCCAACGTCTCATCGACCAGTGGACTCACAAACACACCTCTGGCCATCGCCTCATTCTGGTGGGCTGCAATGGCATGCGCCTGCGTCGTGTGCGTCCCATGGGAGATCAACGTGCGGGTAATCCCAGCTGTTCGGCCTGCCTCCGACAGAGCTGGGGCACCGCACCATTTGCACATATTGAGAATGATTCGGCGAGGGCTATAAAGATTGAGTAGCCGTTCGCATTCCAAAACCAGACCTTCTTCATACGCAGTAGTCTCGATGACCATGTCGTTAAAAATCCGAAGACCCTTTCGAATGACGGGATCTCGGACCCGGTCGATAAATTGAGTCACTCGCTCGATAGTGTCGCGCCGACGACATGACGCCACACACAGGGAAAACGTTCGTCGGCGCAGCCACACATTGGCCAGCGTCTTGAATGGTCTCAGGAAACTTCTCGGCGTCGCGTCGAAAACAGACATGCCCGCCACATAGGAGTTGCGCTCGACGTCGGCGATTTTATTGGCGAGATTGCCAGCGCCATAGCCAAATCCGTTAAAGAAAACGAGCACGCTATTCTCACCTCTGCGGGCAACGAAAACGCGGTGTGTGATTCGTAGCATCAGATGATTATACAGACGGAAGACGATAGCGAGAAAATTGTACATGAAGCCCCATCGCCGAATAGCGAATATGGGGGCATTCCCGCGTCTCAGGATCGGATTGCCGGCCGCCTCGATGTGCTGCAAAACAAGTGTGTGTGCCCGGTCAAGATCCGCGGTTTCCGTCCATTTGTTTCCATCCGGAACCAACCAGGGACCGACATCCTTTATTGTGTACCAAAGCCGGATAGAACACTCGGCCGCAATGTGAAAGCTGGCAAGCATAACTTCCTTCGCCGCATCACCGAGTTCTTGATCATTTTTGACCGCCGCCATCATAAATCTTGCTTCCTTGCGAACTCTGGCGACCGTACGCCGTTTTGCATATTCGCCATACTGACCCATTGAGCTGATTACCGGCAGCCTGGTCTTTCCCAGATTTGCACGCGCATCCGGGGTGAGTGGCAGTAACCGTGTTACACGCGGCAGGTGTTTGAAGGACAAGGCGTCTTTCCTGCCATAGATCACGGCGGTCAGGTCGTGCAACTCTGAGGACATGAGATCAATTTTCCGGTCGATTGATGATGCGCAGGCGGGACTGTGCGCGATAGTGTGATCAGAGGTAGTGCGGCAGCAGCGGATCATCCTTCATCGCCTCTTCCACACGGACCAGCGCTTCCGGAGTATCGACATTGCAGGTATACTCTTCACTCTCCCGTATCTTTACTTGAAAGCCGTGTTCCAACGCGCGAATGAGGTCGATTTCTTCCGCGATCTCGAGCGGCGTGCGCGGCGCCTTCGCAAACTCCAGAAGAAGATCCCGCTCGAACAGAATGATTGCCACATGCTTGAATTTCGGAATCATCTTGTCGTCAACGCCCTTGCGCAGCGACGGAATCGGCTCACGCGAGAAATAGAGGGCGTTGCCGCTGATGTCGGTAATGACCTTTATAATATTGGGATCATTAAATTCCACCACATCCGTGATAGGGCGCACGAGGGTCAGGATTTTGGCGTCCGTGGCGGCGTGCATGAAGCGTATGGACCGATCGATCAACTCCGGCGTGACCATGGGGTCGTCGCCCTGGATCAGCACCACGGTTTCAACCGCACGGCCAATGTCCGCCTCGATTTTCTGAACTGCCTCGACCGTCCGGTCCACGGCCGACGGCTGCGATGCGGCCGTCATAACGACCGCACCGTTGCGACCGGCTATGTAGGATCTGACGTCCTCGTCGCAGGTGGCGACGAAAACCTCGTCAAGCAATTCGCTCATCCTTGCCCGATGGTATGTGTGACCGACCATCGGCATTCCGAGTATTGGCGCCAGCGGTTTACCGGGGAAACGGCTGCTGGCCATGCGGGCCGGTATGACTCCAATAGTTTTCATGTCGTGATCACCAGGGGTTTGACATTTAGTGGCTGACCGAGTAACCCCTCGGCGGGGCCCGGGAATCGGGGGTTTTCTTTCAGGGACCATTTACACCGGTTCCTTGTCGAACAGTTGAAGCAACCCCTCGATGGCCGCCCAGCCCATGTTCTTTATGGCACGATTGCTGCTCCCCGCGATGTGGCAGGTCGTCAGCAGATTCGGGCAGTTGGGCAGCTCCCCGTTGATCTCCGGTTCATGTTCGTAGACATCGAGAGCGGCACCGCCAAGCTGTCCGCTGCGCAATCCGTTGACGAGCGCCCCTTCGTCCACAACCTCGCCGCGGGACGTGTTGATCAGATAGGAGGAGGGCTTCATGGCATTCAGGAAATCAGCGTCGACCATGTGATAGTTCTGCTTTCCCATCGACACATGCAGAGTCACGATGTCGCTCTCGCTCAGGAGCAACCGCAGGGGAACAAACTCGGCCGGCGGCTCGGCCGAGAAGTCGAGCAGGTCGTTGACCAGAAGGCGGCCGACCCCGAGCGCGGCCAATTTTCGCGTCACGACTTTGCCGACGTGTCCGTACCCAACCACACCCACCGTCAACTCGGCAAGCTCCCGGCCGGCCAGTTTCCGCCATTTGCCGTCGCGATAGGCACGCACCGATTCGTCGACATTACGAATGAGCATGAGAGCGAACGCCAGAGTCAATTCCGCAACACTGTCGGAATTGACTCCCTTCTGATAGGCAATCTGTACTTGATGACGCGCCGCCGCTTCGAAGTCAATGTTGTCCAGTCCGACGCCGCATTTCGAAATGAATCGCAGACACGGCAGTTGACCGATGACCTCGGCGTTCAGCGTTTCGGTCCCCAGAATAACGCCGTCGGCCGTCTTCAGGAACTCTACAAGGCCGGAACCATTGAGCTGCGTCTCACAATTGTTGACAATGACCTTTGGAAAGTACCGTGTGAGCTCGCCGACAAGGTAATCATCCTGGGAAAAGGTTTTTGATGTGACGCATATAGTCGGTTCACCGACGGCTGCGCCGATCCGCATTTTCGGCAGGGCGTTCAGCGAACTGTGCTCACCGCCGGCATCGAACAGGCGAATTCCGCGAGCCCACAGCATGGTCTTCGTTTTCACCAGCCACTCTTTGAGTTCCGGGAAAAGATACTTGTTGACACGGTCGATGTCCGTGTCGGTTCCCAGGGAGTCGTCAAAAAAGGCGTGCGCCGCATCCTGGAAATGCGCGTCAACGCCGAGGATGTATATCGGGTTGCACCCCATCCAGACCGCCAGCTGAATCGCCATGGCGATGATGTTGCCGGCATAGATGCAGTTCTCCAGATTAAACGAGAAGAACTCTGCATGTCCGGGCGTGGTAAAGCGGCTGTGGACATTGACGATCCGTTGTTCAAGCTCGGGGGCAGGTGCCCACGCGGTGTTGGCTTTAGCAATACCGTCCGTAAGTACGAACGTGGTGCCGGGCGTCTTCGCCAACTCTTCCCGGAAAACCGAAAACCGTTCGTTGCGTTGAAAACAGATATAATCAAAATTGTATTGCTCGACCTGCCGAATTAGTTGATTAATGGCGATCGTAACGTGGTCACGGAGCAACGTCAGATCGAGGTCATTCAGATGCGGGGCGGTCCCGAGACAAAACGCGGGACTCCCGGAATGTTTATTACGCAACTGTTCGATTTTCATTGCGACAATTCCTGACGTTGCGAATACCAGAATTCCGCCAGCTTGAATTCCTCCTCCGTGTCGATGTCGACCGCTTCGGTATCGTTAACGAAAAGCATGTACGGGTTGTACCCGATACGGCAGCGTCGTTCCAGGAGCACGTCGCGACGAATGGCGTAAAGACCGGTTGTCTCCTGGATCAC
>Ga0310123_10002213_pt1 | contig 15668 bp, 11 predicted proteins | sample CB6_AW_1057_MG_FD_203505 | JGI IMG/M metagenome (GOLD analysis project Ga0310123, IMG submission 203505) | Marine microbial communities from Western Arctic Ocean, Canada - CB6_AW_1057 | ecosystem: Environmental > Aquatic > Marine > Oceanic | place: Canada: Western Arctic Ocean | collected... | reverse complement strand
GGGAACTCGGGGCCCTGGATCATCGCATCAAAGAGCGTCACGAGCGAATACTGGACCTGCCGGGCTTCGTCGAGTTTCCCGGCAAGCGTCAGCTCGTAGAGCTTACGAGTCACCTCGGGCACAACTCCCGAACTGGCATTGGTGCCGCCGTCGCAACCGGCCAGCAGCATCAACATCAGCGAAGCATCCCAGCCGGTCAGAAACGAGAACTCGGGCCGAATCGGCCTCACGGCCTGCATCATGCGGATCATGTGAGGCAGGTCGCCACTGGAATCCTTGATCGCCACCACCTTCTCGCACTCCTCAGCCAGCCGGCAGACCGTGGCGACATCGATCGGAGAAGCGAACATGGGGATGTTGTAGAGCGTGACATCCACCGGAGTGTTGCGAGCGATCTCCTTGAAGTAAGCGTAAACCGCCTCGGGGCCCAACTGGTAGTAAAACGGAGCGACGATCGCCACGGCCCGGACTCCCAGCTCGTGGTAGTACTCACACGCCGCCACCGTCTCGCGGACATTCGCCTCGGCCGCTCCCGCCAGGATCGGCACCCGACCATCCACCTGGTCGGCAATGATCTCGACAATCCGACGCCGCTCCTCGACCGTGAAGCGAGTGAATTCACCGGTCGATCCGTTGGGATACAGGCCGTGAACACCGCGGTCGATCAGCCAGTCGACGTACCGCCGCAATTCCGATTCGTTGATCTCACCCCGCTGGTCCAGCGGAACGAGGTTCGGAGTGAAGATGCCTGTCAATCTGCTCATGACACACTCGATCGAAGACCATGTCTCGGGTCGGGCCCGGTGAAACTCTGGTTGCAACGTAACCGAGGCGATGGCAGACACGGTGGACTGGGTCGAGTTTGCCGGGAGAATCGAGGTAAGACGGACCGGTTAGTCCGAGCCTGACGGCTACGCCGGTCGTAGGCACCGGCTGCCTCGCAGACGGAACTCACTCGGGATCGACCACCAGCTCTGCCTGCCCCTGCTGCCCCTGCTGCCCCTGCTGCTTCTCTTGGACGTGGGGCTCGCCGGGCAATCGGCCCAGCACGAGTGGAATGGCGATGGCCACGGCCAGTCCGGCCGGCAGGCAGATCACCACCGGGACGCCCCAGCCGATCGGAACGTATCCGACCAGCAACGATGTGATCGCGATCGCGAAGGCGTAGGGGGCCTGGGTGGCGACGTGATCGAGGTGGTCACAGCCGGAGGCCGCCGACGAGAGGACCGTGGTATCAGAAATCGGTGAGCAATGGTCTCCGAAGATGGCTCCGGCGAGAACGGCTCCCAGGGCACCCAGCATCAGCGGATCGTCGACCAGCGGGGCTTCGAGCAGATTCCAGGTCATGCCCACCGAGATCGGAATCAGCAGGGTCATCGTCGAAAAGGAACTTCCCGTGGCCAGGGCGATGCCCGCGGCGAGGACAAACGAGAGGGCCGGCATCAGCTCCACCGGAAGGCTCTGTCCGGCCAATTCCGCCAGGTAGGTCCCCGTGCCCAACGCCTCCCGGCCACACACCGCGCCCAGGCCCCAGGCCAGCACGAGGATCCACAGTGCTGCGAACATGCTGGATCCTCCGAGGTACCAGCCAACCAGGGTTTCTCGGAACGAGAGAGCCCCGCTGGCCAGCGTCAGCACCACGCTCACCAGCGACGCCAGCAGCGACGCCGCCAGCATCACCTCCAGGGCCAGGTCGCCGCCCAGCACGCACAGGCCCGCCACCAGCAACAGCACCAGGCCCAGCAACGGCACCACCGCGTTGACGGCCAGACCTCGCCGCTTGGCCCCTGCGGGCAGTTCGTCCATTGCCACAGCAGCCGCACTCCCGACACGTGACACCGCGCCGGTTGAGACGGCGCGGTGTTCGGCACGAGCCATCGGCCCGAAGTCGCGACCGCTGCGAGCCACCGTCCAGACGAAAACCAACAACAGGATCGAATAGAAGCGGTAGGGAAGGGTCTGCACAAATATCCAGTAGGCATTCACCTGTTGGCCCGCTTCCAATCGGAAGGCCGACTGGATCTCACCGACCTCGAAAGCGACCCAGGTCGAGATCACCGCCAGGCCGGCCACAGGGGCCGCGGTGGCATCGATCAGGAAAGCGAGCTTTTCTCGCGAGATCTTCAGTCGGTCGGTGATCGGACGCATCGAGGTGCCCACCACCAGCGTGTTGGCGTAGTCGTCGAAGAAGACGGCCAGGCCCAGACCACAGGTCAACTGCTGGCCATGCCGACGATCACGGCCGGGCCGGATCAGCCGGGCGATCAACGCCTGCATCGAACCGTTGCGGGTGATCACGCCGACCATCGTGCCCAGCAACGTGGTGAAGACCAGGATCAGGCCGTGCGCATAGGCACTCTCGGAATCACCAACCAGGTAATCACGAAACAACCGAACGACCGCCTCGACCACGTCACCCCGCGCCACAATCAACGCACCGGCGACCACTCCGATCAAAAGCGCCCAGCCGATCCGGCGCAAGAGCAGCGCCAGACCGATCGCCAATAGCGGCGGCAACAGGCTCAAGGCCCCGGCCGACTCGGTAGCCGACACCGCAGCCACCTCCGCAGCCACCTCCCCCAGCATCAGCGGCAGTCTCACCGGAAGCATCACGCACTGGTCTCGTGGTGGAGGTCTCTGCTGGGCTCAGGAGACTCCGGGCCAGGTGACCCGGAAGCACAACCCGGTCGGTTCGTTCCGCTCGACCTCGATCCGGCCCCCCTGCAGCGTGACGATCCTCCAGCACTTCGGCAACCCGAAGCCCAGGCCTCGCCCGGCCTGCCGACCCGAATAGAAGGGATCGAAGAGATGGCGCAACGAGGTGGGGTCCAGGCCCGGACCCCGGTCACGAATCTCCAGCACCGACGTGTCACCACCACTGACACCGACCACGATCGTCCCCTGGGCATCGGCCTCAAGAGCATTGGTCAACAGCTCCTCGACCACCACCGAGACCTGGCCCGGATCGGCGTGGATCCGGACCGGACCACTCCCGCTCAACTCAACTCGACCCACAAACCCCTCACGACCCCCTGTCACCCCCGCCACCACCTCGGCAACCAGCTCGCACAGGTCCGACTCGCAGGCCTGACCCTCGGGTGGTCGCGCAAAGAGCATCACGTCGGAGATCATGTCGCGGATCCGATAGGCCTGCCCGGCAATCGTCTCCAGCGCCTGCCGTCGTGACGGATCGGTCTCGTCGCGCAACAACAACTGCACACGACCCACGATCGTCGCCACCGGGTTGTTCAACTCGTGGCCAGCACCAGCAGCGAACTCGGCCAAAGACTCGAGCCGCTGGTCATCAGCTGCCACGCCAACCGGATCCGCTTCCCCGCTCATCGCAGATGCCTCCCGAAGGAACCGCGATCCGTATCGCCCGACGGGATGGCCAACCCGCCACAGGCGGGCCAGGCGGGCCAGGCGGGCTAGGCGGGCACCTCGATGTCGAGCAGCCCGCAGACAGAGGCGAACAAGGCATCAACCTCGAACGGCTTCTGCATGAAATCGTCCGCACCAGCCTCCTTCAGATCGTCGATCTTGTCGGCTTCGACCATCCCACTGATGCAGATGATGCGAACGTCGTCGAGATTCACGTCGCTGCGGACACGCTGGCAGACCTCCTTGCCGTTGATGTCGGGCAACATCACGTCCAGCACGATCACGTCCGGCTTGTACTCCTTGACCATCATCCCGGCGTCAAAACCGTTGTTGGCCACGCGGACGTCAAAACGACCGTCCGCGTCGAAGACGTCTCGGATCAACTCGACCAACTCCTCGTCATCATCGACGATCAAGGCCCGGCGACGACCGCTCTCCAGAGCATCCGTGGGGATGCCGTTGTCCTTCATGAAGCGATAGAGCACGTCACGTGGGATGCGGCGGAACCGCGAACCCGGGACACGGAATCCCTTGAGTTGACCCGAATCGAAGCAGCGGATGATCGTCTGCTGAGAGACGTTGCAGATCTTGGCCGCTTCGCCGGTCGTGAAGACTGTCTTCATTGAATCCATCCGTTCCTTGAATGGGGCTGACGCCGAACTCACACAGCTTTGCTTCGTGCGACTTCACGCAGGCCGACATGCCTGGCCAGTCCATAGCCCTGAAATTCCGGTAAACCTAAACGCCTCTCCAAGATGTCGATCTTACCCTGCTTATCATGGGGGCCGATTGTATCTATCTTCCTATGTCGGTCAATACCGACATTCTCCTCCAACTTTCCTCGCCGTCAATGTCACATCCCAATTACCCATCCTTCCACGGCGCCCGGTACGTGCGATTCCGCGTCAATCCACGTCGGCAGGGACCCGCTACTGCAAGTGCAGCATCAACAGGGCGAGGTCGGCGGGGGTGATTCCGCTGATCCGGGAGGCCTGTCCGAGGTTGGACGGGCGGACTCGGCCGAGTTTTTCGCGTGCTTCGTTCCTGAGCTGCGTCACGGCGTCGTAGTCGAAGGTCTCGGAAATCACCACGTGTTCGGTCTTGTGCAGTTGTCGGATCGAGGCTTCCTGGCGTTTCAGGTATCCGGCGTACTTGGTTTCGATTTCGACCTGAGCCGCGGCCCGCGGTTCGATACCGTCGTTGGCCAATTCGGCCGAAAGCGAACACAGCCCCTCCCAGTCGATCTCGGGGCGTCGCAGGATCTGCTCGAGCGACTTGCCGTCGAGCCTGAGCTGGCTGATGCGGCCCTGGGCCCGTTCGACCTCCGCCTCGTGCCGCTCCAACTGCTCCATCCTCAAGCCTCCCACCAGCCCCGCCCGCTCACCGATCCGGGTCAGGCGTCGATCGGCGTTGTCGTGTCTCAGCAGCAGGCGGTATTCGGCTCGGGAGGTGAACATGCGGTAGGGTTCATCGACTCCACGGGTGACCAGGTCATCGACGAGCACGCCGAGGTAGGCCTGGCTGCGATCGAGCACCAGCGGGGGCTTCAGGGCCAGGGCCAGGGCGGCGTTGGCCCCGGCCAGCAGTCCCTGCCCGGCAGCCTCCTCGTAGCCGGTGGTCCCGTTGAGTTGGCCGGCGAAGTAGAGTCCCTGTACGCGACGGGTCTGCAGCGTGGTATCCAGTTGCGTCGGCGTGGCGAAGTCGTATTCCACCGCGTACCCGTACCTCATGATCTCAGCCTGCTCCAGGCCCCGGATCCCCCGGATCAACTCGTCCTGCACGTCGCGGGGCAGGCTGGTCGAGATCCCGTTGCAGTAGACCTCGTGAGTCCCCCAGCCCTCGGGTTCGAGAAAGATCTGGTGGGTGTCCTTTTCGGCAAACCGCACCACCTTGTCCTCGATCGACGGGCAGTAGCGGGGTCCGATCGAGTCGATCTGCCCGCTGTAGATCGGGGCGCGGTGCAGGTTGTCGCGGATCAGCTGATGCCCGGCGGCGTTGGTTTCGGTCAGCCAGCAACACAACTGCGGTCGATCGATCGAGGGGGTCAGAAAGCTGAAGGGCTGCGGCGAGGGGTCACCGGGTTGTTCTTCGAGCCTCGAGAGATCGATGGTGCGGCCATTGAGTCGCGGCGGGGTTCCGGTCTTGAACCGCTGCAGTTGGAAGCCCAGGCGGTGGAGTTCATCGGAGAGCGTACCGGTGGTGCCTTCGCCCGATCGGCCTCCCTCGGTCTGAGCCTCCCCGGTGTGCATCACAGCCCTCAGAAACGTACCGGTGGTCACGACGACGGCGGCGGCCATGTAGACCCCGTCGCCGCGGACCCGGACTCCCCGGATCCGGTCGTTCTCGACCTCCAGGCCCTCGACCATCTCCTGCCGCAGCACCAGGTTGGCCTGGCTCTCGATCCGGAACTTCATGGCGAACTGGTAGGCCTTCTTGTCGGCCTGGGCCCGGGGGCTGTGCATGGCGGGGCCCTTGCCCCGATTGAGCATGCGGAACTGCAGCCCCGTCTCGTCGATCACCTCGCCCATCGCTCCGCCCAGGGCATCGATCTCGCGAACGATCTGCCCCTTGGCGATCCCCCCGATCGCGGGATTGCAGCTCATCTGGGCCACGGTGTCGCAGTTCATCGTCAGTAACGCAGTGCGGGCACCCAACCGCGCAGCCGCCAGGGCCGCCTCGCACCCGGCATGACCGGCGCCGACGACCACCACGTCAAAGTCGTACCGAGATGCACTCACTCCACCCACCTCATACCACCCACCTCACACCACCCACTTCAAGCAGCCCCGTAGCGGCCACACGAGTCAGCAGCCTGGCCCCCACGCCCGCGGGGGGGCCGGCACTGCCTTGAAACTCGCTCGCCAATCCTCATACTCCGGTCTCAACCTCATCAATCTCGATCGTCTCGAACCTCCAGAGAGGAGTCAACTGATGGCAGACGTACGCAGTGGTGCCGTGACCCTGAAGGGCGGCCCCGTCGACCTGGCCGGTCCCGCACTGGCCGCCGGATCCCCCGCCCCGGATTTCACGTTGCAAAGTGGTGAGTTGTCCGATGTCACGCTGGGTGACAGCGCCGGCAAGACCCGCATCATCGCCACCGTACCCTCGCTCGACACACCGGTTTGCCACGAACAGACCAAGAAGTTCAACGAAGCGGCCGGTGGGCTGGAGAACACCGAGGTGCTGGTGGTCAGCATGGATCTGCCGTTCGGCCAGAACCGCTGGTGCGGAGCCGAGGATGTGCAGAACGTCTCGGCACTCAGTGCCCACCGCTGCACCGGGTTCGGCGAAGCCTACGGAGTGTTGATCGCCGGCGGACCGCTGGACCGCTGCCTGGCTCGAGCCGTCTTCGTCGTCGACGGCAGCGGCACTCTGACTCACGTCGAGTACGTCGGCGAGATCACCGAGCATCCCGACTACGATGCGGCACTGGCGGCGGCGGCGGGGTAGTCTTCGCGGCGAGCTAGTCGAACAACTGCCCCTGCCCCTCGTCGGGTTTTCCGTCGAGTGTCAGGCCGAGGTGTGCGAGGGCTGCGGCGGTGATCACCCGTCCTCGCGGAGTCCTCTGCACAAACCCGACCCGCAACAGAAACGGCTCGACCTCGTTCTCGATCGTCTCGGTGACAATGTTCATGCTGTGCGCGATCGCCTGCATCCCGGCCGGTCCGCCAGCGAAGACCGTCGCCAGGATCTGCAGGTACTTGCGGTCGAGGCTGTCGAGTCCCAGCACGTCGACCTCGAGCATCCGCAACGCCTCGTCGGCCAACGTGTCGGTGATCTGTGGATGCCCTCCCGCGTCGGCGAAGTCGCGGGTCCAGCGGAGCAGGTTGTTGGCCTTGCGGGGCACGCCGCGACTGCGGCTGGCAATCGCCACCGCCGCACCCTCCTCAAGACGGACCTTCAGCTTCCTGGCGTTGCGGCGGATGATCTCGGTCACGTCCTCGACGTCGTAGAAGTCCAGGTGCTCGCGGTTGACGAAGCGGTCGCGAAGCGGAGCCGTCAGCATCCCGCTGCGTGTGGTGGCCCCGATCAGCGTGAAGGGCTCAAGCGTCATGTTGATCGTGCGGGCATTCAGACCTTCACCCAGGGTGATGTCGATCCGGAAATCCTCCATCGCCGGATAAAGGAACTCCTCGACCGTCGGAGGCAATCGGTGGATCTCGTCGATGAACAGCACCGAGCCGCGGCCGGCGTTGGTCAGATAGGGCAGCAGGTCCTTGGGAGCACTCAGCGAGGGTCCCGAGGTGATCTGAACGTCGACTCCCAGCTCTCGAGGCAGCACCGTGGCCAGGGTCGTCTTGCCGATGCCCGGCGGACCGTCCAGCAGCAGGTGCGAGAGCGGATCGCCGCGTCGGCGAGCGGCCTCGAGCACGATCCTCAACCGCTCCACCACCTTGCTCTGGCCGACCACGTCGTCGAGACACTGGGGCCGGAGACGATCGTCCAGACGTGCGTCGTCGGGGTCGAATCCGTCGTCGGACCCAGGTCCCGTCTCACCCGTCTCGCGTGCATCGGGCAATTCAGGCGGTCCGTCGCCGGGATCGGAACCTCGCAGCACAGGGTCACGCGGCATCAGCCGGCCACCTCGGCCAGGACCTCATCGGGGATATCAAAATTCGCCGTGACGCTCTGCATGTCATCCTGGTCCTCGAGGGCCTCGAGCAGATTCAGCACCTGCTTGCTGTTGGACGCATCGAGATTGACGGTGGATTGCGGAATGTGGGCCAGCTCTGAGACCTCCGTCTCGATCCCGGCTTCCTTGAGTGCATCGAGTACGTCGAGGTAGGACTCGACCGACGAGGTGACCTGGAAGACCTCGCCCTCCTCCTCGACATCATCGGCTCCGGCTTCGAGGGCCACTTCAAACAGTGTCTCCTCGTCGACGCGGGAACTCTCGACGGTGAACAGCCCCTTGCGTTGAAACATCCAGGCGACGCAGCCGGTGCTGCCGAGGTTTCCTCCGGCGACCTCGAAGATCTTCCTGACTTCACCGGCGGTCCGGTTGCGGTTGTCGGTCAGCGCGACGCAGAGCACCGCCACACCCGCCGTCCCGTACCCCTCGTAGACGATCTCCATGAAGCTGGCACCGCCCTCGGACCCGCATCCCTTCTGGATTGCCCGCTCGATGTTGTCCTTGGGCATGCTCGACTTGCGTGCCCGATCGATGGCGTACCTCAGCGTGAGGTTCGCGTCGGGGTCACCTCCACCGGCCTGGGCCGCGACGATGATGGCCCGGCTGAGCTTGCCGAAGAGCTTGCCGCGTTTCTTGTCGGCCAGGCCCTTCTTGTGCTTGATGCCCGCCCAGTGCGAATGCCCAGCCATGACGCCCTCGCCTTATCCGTTCCCCGACCCGCCGCTCACCCAGCTACTGCGTCTTGGGCGGCTTCACCTCTTGGCCGGCGTCCTTGAGTTTCTGTTCAATCCGCTCGATCAGCTTCTTGTCGGGCCGCGGTGCCTTGCGAGCCAACTTGAGAGCCCGCTTCCAGTTCTTGATCGCTGGTTTCTTCTGCTTGAGCTTATCGAGGCAGTCGCCGAGGTGTTCGAGGATCGTGGGATCCTCGCCCTCGCGGTCGGCCGAAGCCTTCTTGAGGAACACGAGTGCCTCGGTGTACTTGCCCCTCTTGAAGAGCACCCAGCCCATGCTGTCCTGGTAGGCCGAGTTGTCCGGTTCGGCCTTGAGCGCCTTGCGGATCATTTGCTCGGCCTGTTCCAGCTTCTTGCCCTGGTCGGCGTAGAGGTACCCGAGGTCGTTGTTGACCGACGGGTTGTCCGGTTCCTGGGCAAAGATCACCTCGAGCACCTGCTCGCCCTTGGCAATGTCTCCCTGCTGGACATAGATGTTGGAGAGTGAGAAGCGGCAGCGGCGTGTGATGCTCTTGTCGTCGGGGAACTGCTTGATCACAGCCTCGAACATCGGCACGGCCTTGTCGTACTGCCGAGCGTGGTAGTGGATCCAGGCCTCCTGGTAATGCAGCAGCGGATGGTTGCTTGTCTGCCGAGCTTCCCCGATCGCGGCCAGGGCCTGCTTGGTCATGTCTCCGAACTCGTAGGCCTGCGACAATTGAAAGAGGAACTGGGGCTTGAAGACGCTCAGGGCCTGGTCATCAGCCGCGGAGCGCAACAGCGAGGCAGCCGGGACGTACTTCTCCGCGACCATCAGCACCCGTGCGAAATCCTCGACGTGGCGGCGGAGCTGGTCCAGCAGCACTCGATCCTTGACATCACGGGCCGGCTTCTTCGAGGCCAAAGCCCAGGCCAACAGCACGGTGGCCTGGTCGTTCTGCTTGAGTTGGATCGCCAGCCGAGCCGCCACCAGTCGGCGGGCAAAGGGCGCCTGGCCCTGGTCATCGGCCGCCTGCTTCGAGGCCTCGGCCAGCAGCTGCTTGTGCAACTTGTCTTCCGCGGCGATCGACTTGAGTTCTGCGTCGAGCCGCTTGAGGTCTGCTCGTGAGTCGACAGCCGAACCCAGAGACTCGAGCAGTTCCCGGGCCCGTCCGCTCTTGCGATGCAGCACCGCCAGCCCCCAGTGACCGGCCTCACGGTCGGCCGGGTTGGCCTTGGCCAGGCCCTGCTCGTACAGCGGCCGGGCCTTGTCGAACTTCTCGATCGACACGTACTGGTCGGCGAGGAAGATCTTCAGCGAGGAGTTCTCGGGGTCGTGGGCGGCGAGTTTTTCGAGTTGCTCGATCAACTGGTCGGACTTCTTCAGTCCCTTGTAGATGCTGGCCAGCAGTGCGTAGGCGGCCCGTCCCTTGGACGTCTGCTTCTTATCGAAGTAGACCTGCAATTCTCCCAGCGCTTCGTCGTACTTGCTGCTCTGAACGTGGACGCGGGCGATGTTGAAGCCCAGCGTAGCCGGGTTGCCCTGCCCCTGCTTGGCCGCCGCCCGAAAGGCCTCGACCGCCAGCTCGGTCTTCTTCGCCGCCAGGAAGACCTCGCCCAGCCGTTCGTACGACGTGGCCGGGTTGGCCAGCAACGCACGCCGCGAGCGGTCATCCAGGCCGAATCCGGCCGGATCCTTCAACGCCGCAAAGACCACCTCGAAACAATCCGAAGCGGCCTGTGCCTTGCCGGTCCCGGTGTAGATCAACCCCAGATCTCTCATCACGTTGACGAAAATCGCCGACTTGTGATTGATCGCCTTGGACGCGCGAGCCTGCTCGAGCAGCTTGATCGCCTCGGGCAACTTCTGCTGCCGGATCATCTGCCGCGAGAGCCACCGCAGCAGCTGGTAGTCGTCGGGGTTGAGTGATACAGCCTTCTGAGCGTATCCCACCGCATCGTCGACCCGATTCAGCCTCAACGCCAATTGCAGCATCTCGCGGTAGATCGCAACCTGGCCGGGATCCTGCTTGACCGCCCGCTCGAAGGCCGTCAACGCCCCCTTGAAATCACCCTTGGCTATCTTGTAGCGGCCGGTCATGTACCAGGCCCGAGCCAGAGACCGCTTCGATCCGGGCTTACCGTTCTTGAGACGCTTCGGATCCAGCGGCTGGGCCGGATCGTCGGTCACCTGCTGCTGGAATCCGGGCTTCTCGGCGGAGTCTTTCGGGAGCGACTTCTTGGGAGGAGCCGGTTGGGCCACCGCCAGCGATGGCAGCAACAACGCCAGAATCAACACCAGAATCAGCGATCGGGTCATCGGCCTGTCTCTACCTGGCTCTACCTGGCTCTACCAAGGCCCGTCTCGCAACCACCACGAGGCTGATGCTCCATGCCTTGGGAAACGGTGCGGGCATTGTAACCACTGCCGACGGACGCGACTACGCCCAAGTCGACCAACGCAGACCGACTCCGGGTCGACTCTACTTCTTTCGCTTCGCAGACTTCGAAGCAGCCTTCCGGGCCGATGGCCTCTTGGCTGACGCTTTGACAGCCGTCTTCTTGGCTACCTTCTTGGCTACCTTCTTGGCTGGCTTCTTGGCTACCTTCTTGGCTACCTTCTTGGCTACCTTCTTGGCTGGCTTCTTGGCCGGCTTTTTCGCTGTCTTTTTGGCGGCCGCAGCCTGCTTGGCTGCGGTCTTGGGCTTGCTGGCGGATTTTTGCTTCGGGTTGTCGATTTCGGCGAAGAGTGTCTTGAGGCGATTGACGGCGGTTGCCAGTTCGAAGCCGGTCCCGGAGGCGGCTTCCAGGTCGATGGCCAACAGCTTGATCGCCTTGGGGTCGGCCGCCAGGCAGCGAATCAAGCCACAGAAGCGGTCGACGTCGGCCTTGCGTACGACCGATTTCAGTGCCGAGCCGCTTCGTTGAGGGGTTTGTCCGGAGGTGCCCAGTCCGAGCCAGGCCACCGCGTCGCGCAAGCGTTCATCCAGCGGCAGCAGGTGAATCTGCATGCAGTGCTGCAGCGTGTAATTGCGAGCAAACTGGCTCAATTCCGGAACCCGTCCCAGCAACCGGTTGGCATGCTCGTCGCTCTTTCTCAGCAGCGAATCGAAGTCGAAGGCATAGAACGACTCGAAGACGTGAGTCAGCAGGTGGCGAAAGCGAAATGCCTTCCACTCGGCCATCGGCGACTTGAGAAACACCTTGGAGAGTTCGGTGATGCTGCTGACCCGAGCCTCATTAAAATCGTGAAACAGGGTCCCGATCCGCTCGTAATACGTCTCCGCCTCGACGAACGAATTGTCCTCCAGGCAAATGGCATAGATCAGCGTCTCGAGCACCGGTTGCTCGAGCGGCTCGCGGAATTCCGCCTTGTAGCGGTTCTCGAGCAACCCGAGGATGCGTCGGATGGAGTCCTGTCGGCCCGGGGCCTTGGTGTGTTTGGCGGCGGCCATAAAGGGGTAACGAATGTCCTGATGTGAGGAAGGGTGCTGGTATCGCGGTCGGTCCCGGTGGCCGGGGTTCAGTCCTCGTCGGTCAATTCGGGAGTCGTTTCTGAGGCGGAAAACTGTTCCTGTTCGATTTCTGAGAGCAGTTGAGCGGCCTCGAGGTGCTGCCTGGCTTCGTCGTCGAGAGTGAATTCGAGCACGGGAATGTAGCGAGTTTCGAGCCGGGCTCCGATCTTGGACTGCAGAAAGCCTCGAGCCGACTTCAGCCCGTGCAGCGAGAGTGCCTGGGCCTTGCTGTCGCCCCGCACGGTGACCCGCACTCGCGCCGAGCGCAGATCTCCCGCGACGTCGACACCGACGACGGTGACGTCCTGCACCCGGGGATCCTTCAATTCGAAGAGGATCGCCGAGCTGACCGATTCGCGAATGGCCTGGGCCATACGAGCAAGGCGGCGGGAGCTCATATCACTCGAGAGTCCGTTTGACCTGGTCGATCCGGAAGGACTGCAATTCGTCGCCTTCCTTGATGTCGTTGAATCCATCGAGCCGGATGCCGCATTCCATTCCACGGCGAACCTCTCGGACGTCGTCCTTCACGTTGCGCAGCGACGCGATGGGGTAATCATTGAGCACCGTCTGGTCGCGGATCACTCGGATGCGATCGTTGCGAGTGATGGTGCCGTTGAGCACTCGTGAGCCGGCAATCGTCCCGAACCGGCTGATGTGGAAGGTCTGCAGCACCACCGCCCGCCCGGTCGAAACCTCAACTTCCTCGGGAGCCAGCAGTCCTTCGAGTACGAGCTTGATGTGGTCGATGACTTCATAGATCACGTCGTACCGCCGCACCTGCACACCCTCGGCGTCGGCCAGCACCCGCGCCTTTTCGTCGGGCACCACGTGGAAGGCGATGATGATCGCCCCTGAAGCGACCGCCAGCATCACGTCGCTCTCGTTGACGCCTCCCACGCCGTGATGCAGCACCTGCACCCGCACCTCGGGGTGAGCAAACTTCCCGAGTTCTCCGCGGAGGGCCTCGATCGAACCGGGTGTATCGCCCTTGATGATCAATGGCAGGTCCTGGGCTTCTCCCGCGCGAGCCGCCTCGAGAATCTCGTCCATCGTCCGGGGTCGCCCCGTCGAGAGCAATGTCTCGGTCCGACCGCGTTCCCGTCGCAGCTCGGCCACCTCGCGGGCCTCGTCCAGACCACCGAGCACGTGGAAGTGGTCACCGGCACCGGGCACGCGATCCAGCCCGGCGATCCGGACCGGTGTCGAGGGTCCTGCCGACTCCAGCGGCTCGTCCCGATCGTTGTAGATCGCCCGCACACGTCCGAACGCGGCCCCGCAGACGATCACGTCGCCCTTCTTGAGCGTTCCGGTCTGCACGATCAGCCATGCCAGGGCACCTCGACCCTCGTCGCGGAACGCCTCCAGGCACAGCCCCGCCGCATTCCGCTGCTGACTCGCCTTGAGCTCGTGCAGCTCCGCGGTCAACAGGATGGTCTCCAGCAGGTCTTCGACCCCGTCGCCGTTGAGTGCCGAGGTGCGGACCACTTCGACATCACCGCCCCATTCGGCCGGAGTAATCTCTTTGGCCGCCAATTCACCGAGCACCTTCTCGATGTTGCTCTCGGGCAAGTCGGTCTTGTTCAAGGCCACGATCACAGGTACCTCGGCCGCCTTGGCATGCGCGATGCACTCTTCGGTCTGAGGCATCACGCCGTCATCGGCGGCGACAACCAACACGACGATGTCGGTCACATTGGCGCCTCGGGCCCGCATTTCGCTGAAGGCCGCGTGGCCGGGCGTGTCGACAAACGTGATCGGTCGGTCGTTGTGAGTGACCTGGTGAGCGGCAATGTGCTGGGTGATTCCACCCGCCTCGCCGCCCACGACATTGGTCGAGCGGATGGCGTCCAGCAGAGTGGTCTTTCCGTGGTCGACGTGGCCGAGGATGGTCACGATCGGGGGCCGCGCCGCCAGGTCCTCGGGGTCCTCCTCCGAGTCCAGCGACGCCACCAGTTCTGCCTCGAGATCCCTCGGCCGCTTGATCTCGAGTTCCACCTCGAGCTCCAACGCGATCTCCTGGGCAGTCTCCTCGTCGATCGCATCGTTGATCGAGACCATGCGGCCCTGCTGAAACAGCATCGAGATCAGGGATTTCGCGGGGCGGCCCATGGCTTCGGAGAGCCCACGGATCGTGATCGGCACTTCGACCACCGCCGAGCTCTTCAGGTCGGCCGCGCCGCCCTGCGACGAGCGGCGGCGACGCATCCCGCGACCCCGACGCTCCGAACCGCCCTCCTCCTCGCCACCCGTCGTCTTACGCTGCTCACGCCGCCGCTGACGCGACTCCTCCAGTCCCATCCCGCCGGTGCGACGCTCCTCGGTGAGCGAGCCGCGGCGGCGACTCGGGCCCGTCGGCGCCACCGGCGGCGCGTCGTCCTCCTTACGCTTCTGTTCACTCGACTTCCGCAAATGGGCCGCCAGGGGCGACTGCTGCATCGTGTCGGCGGTCAGCCGAATGTCGGGCTTCTGCGTCTCGGCCTGATCCTGCTGAGAGTCGCCGCCGGCCGCGGGTGGCTGATAGGCCGGGGGAGCCGCAACGTTGGGAAGTGTCGCCTTGGCGCGAGGACGACGGTTGGGGCGAGCGGTTGTCTGGGGAGCCGGTCGTGTGCCCAATTGGCGGATCTCGCTACTGCCACCAACTGAGCTGCGAACAGGAGAATCAGCCGAACCCTCAGCCGAGCCCTCAACCGGGGCGCTCGTAGCCGGAGTCGCCTCGCCGACCGCTCCGGCAGACGCCTCGGTGTCCTCCGACGCCGCGGCAACCGCAGCCGCAGCCGCATTATCGGCCGCATCTCCCTCGGCCGCTTCCGGTGCCGTATCAGTGGATTCCTCCGCATCTGCGTCGGCCGCCTGCGGCCGCGTCGGAGGTGCCGTTCGCGCGGTCATCGTCCGCATCGTGCGGATCCGGGACGAAGCCGTCTCCTCGCCCTCCCGCACCGGAGCGAACGCCGGGGCCGCTGCATCGGGGGCCGGTGGCGACGCACCTCGCGTCTTCATGTACTCGGTGACCAGGTCCTTCTGTTCGGGTGTGATGCTCGCCAGAGGTGAAGACTTGACCTCCACACCGACTTCACCACAGATCGCGACCAACGCCTTGTGGTCGAGACCCAGCTCCTTGGCCAGTTTGAAGATACGGATCTTCAAGAAACGTCCCCCTCATCACCACCAACTTCAGCCCCTGCGACCGGATCCACAGCCTCCTCAGCCACAGCCTCCTCAGCCACAACCTCTTCAGCCACAGCCTCGTCAGCCACGACCTCTTCAGCCACGACCTCTTCAGCCACAGCCTCTTCAGCCACAACCTCTTCAGCCACAGCCTCGTCAGCCACAGCCTCGTCAGCCACAGCCTCGTCAGCCACAGCCTCTTCAGCCACAGCCTCGTCAGCCACAGCCTCCTCAGCCACAGCCTCGTCAGCCACAGCCTCGTCAGCCACAGCCTCCTCAGCC
>Ga0310123_10002210_pt1 | contig 15678 bp, 17 predicted proteins | sample CB6_AW_1057_MG_FD_203505 | JGI IMG/M metagenome (GOLD analysis project Ga0310123, IMG submission 203505) | Marine microbial communities from Western Arctic Ocean, Canada - CB6_AW_1057 | ecosystem: Environmental > Aquatic > Marine > Oceanic | place: Canada: Western Arctic Ocean | collected... | reverse complement strand
TGGTACGCTACGACGAGGTCCCCAATGACGTGCAAGCCCGAATCGCCGAAAAGTCTGCCGACCAGGCACAGGCGGCCTGACACAAGAAGCTGTGATCATGTGTAGGGGGTGGGTCCCATGGGGTCCGCCCCTATTTTTTATCCCCTTAGTTGTTGTCTCCGTGTAAGTTAGGCGGTGCAAGTCAGGTGGCAATTCGGTTGCCACGGTTGCACCCAGTCCGTAGATTCCAGCCACCATTTCCTGTAAATCATGTACGACGCTGAGGACGCCATGTCCGGTCACTCAAAATGGAGCACGATCAAGAGGAAGAAGGGTGCCGTGGACTCCGCGCGCGCCAAACTTTTCACCAAACTGATCCGTGAATTGACAGTAGCTGCCAGAGAAGGCGGGGGTGACGAGGACGCAAACCCCAGGCTGCGCACAGCAATACAGAATGCCCGCGGCGCCAACATGCCACTGGACACCATTCAGCGCGCGGTTCGTCGTGGCTCTGGTGACGAACCAGGCGCCGTGTACGAGTCCTCAGTCTACGAGGGTTACGGACCGGCGGGTGTCGCCGTAATCGTTGAGACCCTGACGGACAACAAGAATCGCACGGTCTCTGAGGTCAGACACGCCTTTACCAAACGTAGCGGCAACCTCGGTGAAAAGGGTGCCGTATCGTGGATGTTTGCGCAGAAGGGACTGATCGAAGTTAATGGCGCGGAGGTCAGCGAAGAGGATGTCATGCTGGCGGTCATGGACGCCGGCGGTGAAGATATTCAGAGCGCCGATGACCTCTTTGAGGTACTGTGCCCCGTCGAAAGTTTTGAATCCGTCAAGCGCGCTCTGGACGAAGCAGGGATGGCCTACAGCCAGGCATCGTTGGCCTGGATTCCACAAAATCTACTCGAGGTCGCGGGAGAGGATATCGAGAAAATTCTTGGTCTCCTCGAAGACCTCGAAGACCTCGACGATGTGCAGAAGGTGTTTTCCAACTTCGATGCGCAGGAGGAGGAGCTGGCCAAGCTACTCGCCTGACCGGCTCAGTGACACCTTGCTCATACTTGGACTCGACCCGAGCAGCACCAGCACTGGATACGGTCTCGTCAGCATGCAGGGGCGCAAGTTGCAGTACGAAGACTGCGGCTGTTTCAGGTCCCGTGCTGGCGCTGGTTTCGCCGCGCGGTTGCAGACGATGTACGATGGTCTCGTTGCCGTACTCCAAGCACGCCGACCGGATGCGGTTGCCCTCGAAAGCAGTTTCTATGGTCGAGATCCCGACGCTGCAGCCAAGTTGGGCGAGGCGCGGGGTGTACTACGGCTCGCACTCGTGCAGGCAGGCTTTGAAACCGCACTCTACTCGCCGGCAGAGGTAAAAAAGGCCGTCGTAGGCAATGGCCAAGCCAACAAAGAGGCTGTCCAGGACATGGTCGTGCGGTTGCTGAAAATGACTGAGTTGCCGCCTTCCTTCGATGCCTCAGATGCTCTCGCCGTAGCGATCTGTCACCTTCACAGGGGTGCCAGCAAGGTCTCATCCCGCCAGTCGGTTCGCAAACCCGAGGTTGAGGCCCTGCTGCGCCGAGTCGCCCACCGTTGATGCGACCGTCTTGATCCACCATCTGCGCGGCATTCTCACGGAGAAGTCTCCAACACACGCCGTCATCGACGTCGGTGGCGTTGGTTATGGGCTGTCCATCTCGCTCAACACCTTCGACAGCCTAGCAGTGGCGGGTTCAACGGTCAGCCTCCACACCCACACCTATGTCCGTGAGGATCGCCTGCAGCTGTTCGGCTTCTCTGACCCAGCCGAACGAGAGATGTTTGAACTGTTGATCTCGGTCTCTGGAATCGGACCGAATTCCGCGCAGACGATCCTGTCCGGACTATCTGTTGCGGATCTGCAAAAAGCCATTCATCGCGATCAGGTCAATGAACTGACCAAGATTCGAGGGGTCGGTACCAAAACGGCGCAACGGGTCGTGGTCGAATTGCGCGATAAGATTCGACTGCCCGTGGCGACGGCCGACGACGGGGAAGTTTCACCTCGTGTTTCCGATGACCCTCTGGGTGAGGAAGCGGCGATGGCCTTGGAAGCCCTTGGGTTCGCTGCCTCCGCTGCGCGCAAGGCGGTGGCAACGGCGCGCAAGAAGCACGGGGCAGAATCGACATTGCAGGATCTGATCAAGGGTGCCCTGCGGGAGCGCTAAGCGGCTATGGAGGAAAGACAAGTAGATCCAGAGTCAGAGGGTGATGACCGCGATGGCGACACGGCGTTGCGGCCACGGCGTCTCGAGGAGATGCTGGGCCAGTCGAAGGTCAAGGAACAGTTGCGCATTGGGATCACGGCGGCACGAGAACGCGTTGAGGCCCTGGATCACGTGTTGTTATCCGGTCCACCCGGTCTTGGCAAGACGACCCTGGCCCACATCATCGCCAATGAAATGGAGGTGGAGTTGCATGCCACCTCCGGTCCTCTGCTCGACAGGCCCGTCGATCTGGCTGGCATCGTCACCGCCTTGGGTCCGCGGGATGTGCTCTTCATCGACGAAATCCACCGGATCAATCGTGCGGTCGAGGAGTACCTCTACTCGGCCATGGAGGACTACCGCATCGATATCCTCATCGATTCAGGGCCCACCGCCCGTTCGGTGACCATCGACCTTGAGCGCTTTACTCTGGTGGGAGCAACGACCCGTCAGGGTCTGCTCTCGGCGCCTATGCGGGCACGTTTTCTGATTTCGGCAAATCTCGACTTTTACAGCATCGACGAGCTGGCACAAATAATCAAACGTGACGCACGATTGCTCGGCTTTGGCGTAAAACCCGACGGCGCCGACGAAATCGCCCGGCGCTCTCGTGGCACAGCACGTCTGGCAAAACGCTGGCTTCGGCGCGTTCGGGACTATGCCCAGGTCGAGGGGGATGGAATCGTCGATCGCCAGGTCGCTTCTGCAGCCCTGGAGATTCTCAAAGTCGATGCCTTGGGTCTGGACGAAACCGACATACGGTTGCTGACGACGATCATCGACAAATTTGGTGGCGGGCCGGTGGGGGTGAACAATCTGTCTGCCGTCATAGGAGATGAAGAGGACACGATCACCGAGGTGTACGAACCGTATCTCATTCAGCAGGGCTTTCTCAAGCGAACCCCGCGAGGACGCCAGGCGATGCCGCGGGCATATGAGCATCTGGGTCGCACCATGCCGGATGATCGTGCGCATGAGGGCGACCAGATGGGTTTGTTATAGCCCATGATACTGGCTCTGGACACGGCAACCCCCGCCGGTAGTGTGGCGCTGTTCGACGCTGGACACGTTCTTTCATTGCGTACCTTCGACGCGCCACGGCAGCACTCTCGCAGGTTGTTCGGCGAGATCGATGCGGTCCTTGAGGATGCCGGCTGTGGGCGCTCGCAGATCGACTGTATTGCGGTAACCACGGGACCAGGCTCCTTTACCGGTCTGCGCATCGGGTTGAGTGCCGCAAAGGGGTTGTGTATGGGGCTTGGCATCGAGCTGGTCGCCGTTTCTACGCTGGAATCGTTGGCGGCCCGACTGCCGTTCTGTCGGTTGCAGGTATGCGTCCTACTCGACGCGCGGCGTGGCGAGGTGTATGCTGCCGTATACGACACCTCGGATGGGTGCCCTCGTGAAGTGCATCCTCCCAGCGTCGACGAACCAGACCGCCTGCTGGCGCACTGGGGACTCGAAGGTGTACTGTTCACCGGTGATGGTGTGGACAGATGGGCCGATCTATTGGCAACCATTCCAGGCGCAAAGCTTGCGCCGCCACCGGTGCGCCGACCTTGCGCCGACGCGGTGGCATGGGTTGCCAGTCAACGACCTGCGTCAACGGATATCGATCCTGGATCATTGGAGCCCGTCTATCTGCGTACGCCCAGTTTCGCACCGGCAACGCCACTGAAGGCGAAGACGTGACGGGTTTGACTTGTACTCTGAGACCTGAGCAGATCGGGCAGGTGGTCGAAATCGAAGAGCGCACCTTCGCCCAGCCGTGGACGGTGGATGATTTCGAGTGGGTATCCAGGGATGAGGGTGCGATCAATCTGGGACTCTGGAAGGATGAAACCCTCGTCGGCTACGCCATCGGCGCCATTGAGGGTGCGGGGTTTCACCTGGCGAGTCTGGCGATTGATCTACCCTACCGACGCCAGGGGTGGGGCAGTCGATTGCTGTGTGCCTCCATGGCACGAGCGGCAACCCGTGGTTGCCAGACGTGTCGACTGGAGGCGCGTCGCTCAAACGATGCGGCACTGCAGATGTATCAAAAATTCGACTTCGCCGTGGACGGAGTAGGGCGGCGGTTCTACACAAAACCAGTGGAAGACGCGTGGCTTCTCAGTCGGCCACTTTCAGCGCTAGGAGGAGAAGAAGATGGCTCAAGTCGTTCTTAAGGACGTGAGAAAGGTCTTCGATAAGGACGTTGTCGCTGTCGATGACGCCAACATCGAAATCAAGGACCGGGAATTTGTCGTTCTCGTGGGACCTTCCGGGTGCGGCAAGTCGACGACTCTGCGGATGGTGGCGGGCCTCGAAGAGGTCACCAGTGGCGAGATCTATATCGACGGAAAGTTGGTCAATGACGTTCCGCCGAAAGATCGGGACATCGCTATGGTCTTCCAGAACTATGCGCTCTATCCACACATGACAGTCTATCAGAACATGGCCTTCGGACTCAAACTCAGGAAGTACCCGAAGGAGGAGATCGAGTCCCGAGTGCGCGAGGCGGCCGATATCCTCGGCATTCAGGAGTTGCTTGAACGCAAGCCGAAGGCTCTCTCCGGCGGCCAGCGGCAGCGTGTCGCCGTGGGGCGCGCCATCGTTCGCAAGCCGAAGGTATTTCTCTTCGATGAGCCCCTCTCTAATCTCGATGCCAAGTTGCGCGTGCAGATGCGCACAGAGATCAGCAAGCTACACACACGTCTCGAAGCGACGATGGTCTACGTCACACATGATCAGACCGAAGCGATGACCATGGGGGACCGCATCGTCGTCATGAAGGATGGCCACATCCAACAGAATGACACGCCACTGAACCTCTACAACCACCCGGTAAATCAGTTTGTCGCCGGATTTATCGGCAGTCCGTCGATGAACTTCGTGCAGGGCACTCTGGTGGCGGAAGGAGATGGGCTCGTCTTCGACGAGGGCAATTTCCGCTTGAGCCTGGCGAAACAGCACCACGAAGGATTGAAGAATCACATCGGCAAGGAGGTCACCCTCGGGATTCGACCAGAGGACATTCACGATCCCGACACGATGGCTCCTGGCGTCCAAGCTGTCGAGATTGACGCTAATGTTGAGGTCGTGGAGCCCATGGGGAACGAGGTGTTTCTCTATCTGACGACGGGGAAGTCTACCTTTGTGGCGCGCGTCGATCCCGTACATATCCCCACAGTCGCACAGGGCGTTCGCCTTGCAGTCGAGATCGATAAGGCTCATTTCTTCGATTGCGAGACCGAGATGAGTCTCGTGCATCGCACCTAATCGCCTTCGTTGTCACTCGATCGTATCGTCGGCCAGGAACGAGCTAAAGCGCAAATCAGCGCCTGGTTTGCCTCGCAACGGTTGCCGCATGCAGTCCTGATCACAGGGCAGGAGGGGGTCGGCAAGCGCCGCCTGGCCCTCGAACTGGCGAAGGCCATCAACTGTCGTCAAATGCCCGGGGTTGGCTGTGACAGTTGTTCTTCCTGCACCAAGGCCGAGAGTCTCTCACACCCCAATATCCACATCCTGCTACCCCTGCCGACCGGTTCTTCCCGCAGTGGTTCCGACGCGGAGCAGTTTGCCGCTCTGCGTGAGACGGCTCTCGACTACCTCGCAGGGGGTTCCACGTCGCGCAGTGGCAGCAATCTGCCCAAGGACCACATCCTGCTGCTACAACGGGAGATGTCTTTCGCTCCGACGGAAGCCCCGAAACGGGTGGCCGTCATCTTTGCTGCTGACTGCATGCAGAAGGCCGGTGCCAACTCCCTGCTGAAAATTCTCGAGGAACCACCACGCCACGCAGTCTTCCTACTGGTATCATCCGCCCCGGACCGTCTGTTGCCAACGGTCGTGTCCCGTTGTCAGCGGTTGCCTCTGCGGCCCCTGAGGGCAGAAGAGATTCGTGCACAGCTCATGGAGCAGGGTCTGACCCCGGAGCGGGCCGAACTGGCCTCTCGCCTTGCCGTGGGCAATCGTCTGCCCCCGGCCAATGTCGGTGGCGAGGAGTTCGACGCCATGCGCGAACTGGTGGAGAGATTTATCGACTCCGCATTGTCCGGTGCCGAAGAAGAATACTGGGCGTTGCTCGAGGCTTTGGGTGGGCGACCGGACAAGCAACGTATGGAAGGGTTTCTTGGATTGTGCTCGGCGTATCTTCGAGACATCTTTCTGATCGGCCTGCAGCGTGTGTCACAGGTGGCCAATACAGACCGCGAGCCTCGATTGAAGAACTGGTCAGAGCGTATCGATCCGCGTCGACTCGATGGCGTCGCCGAAAGCCTCGATGCCGCATTCGAGAGTCAGCGACACAATGTGAGCCCGCAACTCCTGCTGGCCGACATCTGGCATCAGGTGCGTCGTTCAGGGAGTGTCAACGCTTGAACTCACCCGGGGGCAGACCCCCCTCAAGCACGCTACCACGGCCGCGCAAGCGATTCGGGCAGCACTTTCTCGTGGACAACAGCGTGCTGACAGATATCGCGGCCCGGGTCGAGCCTACGCCCGAGGACCTCGTCCTCGAGATCGGTCCAGGTAGAGGAGCGCTGACAGCGCCATTGCGGCAGCGGGTGGAGGGACTCGTAGCCATCGAGATCGACCGGGATCTGTGTGCCCATCTGCGCCAACGGTTCGCCGACCCCCCGCTGCGCGTGCTCGAAGGTGATGTGCTGCGGTTGGATCTGCAGCAACTGCTTGAGGAGGAAGGGCGATCGACGCTGTTTGTCGTCTCCAACCTGCCATACAATATCACCGCGCCCGTGCTGTTCCGTCTGCGGGAACACGCCGGACTGGTACGTCGCGCCGTGCTGACCGTGCAGAAGGAAGTCGCCGAGCGGCTCGTATCCGAGTCTGGAAATCGCGCCTATAGCCAACTCACGGTGTTTTTGGGTCAGTGCGCCCGAATTCGTCTGGCGCGACTGATTCCCAGCACTGCCTTCAAGCCGCAACCGAAGGTGGATTCTGCCGTTATCGACGTGGAGTTTCTGCCAAATCACGTCCCCGTTGACGACATGCGAGTGTTCGAACTCGTCGTCAAGGTGGCCTTCTCTCAACGCCGCAAGATGCTGCGCAATGCCCTCAAGTCACTGCCCTTCGCCGAGGCTGGTGGCACCATTTCCAGCCAGGATCTGGAGCGCTTGGCGGAGGCTGCCGACATCGACCTGACACAGCGTGCCGAGGATCTCTCCATCGGTCAATTCGCCCGATTCGCGTCGGTCCTAGGGGGGGCAAGACCGACGGAATGATCCGCTGGACTGTCGTCTGCGTTCTGCTCTGTGTAACCGCCGTCTGCGGCGAAAATTACTCTCTGAGCTTCAGCCGCCGATCCGAGCGGCTGACGTGGCGACCGGTCTTTCCCGGCTGGAATTTCTCAACGCCGGTCACATTGTCGGCGGCAGGGGATTCGACCTCCATGCTGCGCCTCAATGCGTCGATGTCGATGAACGCGATCCTCGACCAACGGAATGGGCGCAACAACTGGACCGAGAACGCAAGTATCCGTACATCCGTACAATACCCGATCCTGGGTCCCCGTGCATCGGTGGGGATCACGGCAAACATGTCAAGCCGAAATGCCAGCCTGCTGAATCAGAAAACACGCAGACAGACCATCAATTTTCGTTTCCAATACCAGCCACTGAGCGGTTCCGGTGGTGTTTTTGAGAATCTGCGCTTCAATATCGTGCCCGGTCTGATCACGGCGCGGCGTGCCAGCCCGGTAAATCCCGACAGTCTTCTCGAGGAGACGGGCCTGCAATACAATGGCTCCATGAGCACGTCTCCGAATTTCGATCTCTTTGGCGAGCGTCTGACGACGAATCTGTCCCTCAACAAGACGGACAACACGCTGAAGAACAACAAGAGCCGCAGGGAGAATCTCCGCGCCAGTTCAGCCTATACCTTTCCGGGAGATGTGCGCACGAACCTGTCAATTTCGGAGTCTCGTTCGGAGACGGGTGTGACGCGGTCCGTCATCGGCAGCGCCGACACGGCCGTCGTGGCGGAGTTGTCGAAACGCCGAAGCCGGAGTGTGAGCACTTCGTTGACAGGCAAGGTACACGGCTTCAATCTGCGTTCGAGCCAGTCCTGGTCCGAGGGTTTGAACACAAATTCGGCGAATGCCGACAACGATCCACGGAATCGATTCTATGCCAGAGACCGTGAGAGCGAGCGCTGGAACTTTTCCGGCAATGTCGATGGCCGCATCACAGAAAATCTGACGGGCTCGACAAAAATCTCCTGGGCGACGACAGACGAGCGCCGCCTTGCGGTGCCACTACCGTCGGGTGGTCAGTTTCGCGATCCCACCGATGACCGCGAAGATCGCAACCTGCAGGTCGGTGGCAGTCTGGACTGGCAACTCAAAAAGGGGCATCAGGTGCAGATGTCCGGGTCTACGCGCATGAATCGCGTCGACAATCCTGGCGCATCGGAGCAGGATCGCGACAGCTACAATCAGGTGGCGTCGCTCTCGTATCGGGGGCGCCGTGGGGACGGCATGCGCTATGATGTCGGTCTGTCATCGAGCCGATCTCACAGGGTCAGTCTGGATGTAACGCGCTCCGCAGACAATCAGCGCTCAAGCGAACTGCGCCTGTCGACCAATACCAGTTATGATCGTCTGGAGACGCAGTTCTCCCATAACTTTGAGATCTCTGCACGTCGTACTATTTTCGATTTTGATCGCAACGTCAATGCCAGTATCAGCAACCGGCGCAGCAACATCCGCCGTGGCTGGTCGATGCGCCATAGCGTCCGCCGCGCCGTCTTCGAGATACTGCAACTGAGCACGACATATGCCTATAGTGCCGATGATTTCGGCACATTGCTGGTGGGAGACGGGTCGCAGATCGTCGAAACGGACAACAACGACCATCGCATCAGTCTGGCCATGAGTTACCGTCCCAGTTCAGCCCTGAGCATGGGTACAAGCTACAGCTACCGGTTGGGTCGGCGATGGTCGTTCTTCTATGCCAATGAAACCACCGATCGCGACCTGTCCTTCCGCAATGCGCACCGAAACCTGGCGGTCAATGTGGATTACAAACCGACAGGGTATACCGGCCTGTCGGCACGTGCCAGTCGGTCTCAACAACGAAGCGGTACTTTCGACGATCTGTCGTTGACTCTCAGTCGCACATTCTGACCGCTTATTTTCCGCGCCGGCTCAGCCGGCGCCAGGAGTATGTCCATGCCCCCCATGCCCAAGTCCGACAAGATCTGGTTCAACGGCGAACTCGTCCCCTGGGACGAGGCGCGGGTGCACGTGCTGGCCCACGTCGTGCACTACGGATCGTCGGTTTTTGAGGGGATTCGCTGCTACGAAACAGTAAAGGGTCCTGCCGTGTTCCGTCTCGAGGAGCACGTGGATCGGTTGTTTGATTCGGCCAAGATCTACCGCATGGAGATCCCATACAGCCGCAAGCAACTCTGCGACGCCGTGCTCGAGACGATCCGGGTCAACGAGCTGAAGGCCTGTTATGTCAGACCCATCTGCTTCCGCGGGTATGGTTCGCTCGGTGTCGATCCCACAACCTGTCCGGTTGAGACCGTCATCGCCGTCTGGCAGTGGGGTCAGTATCTGGGGGAGGACGCTCTGAAAAAGGGCGTGTCTGTCTGTACATCGTCATGGAATCGTTCCGCACCCAACACCATGCCGAATCTGGCCAAGGCCGGGGGCAACTACTTGAACTCGCAGCTGGTGCGCATGGAGGCCAACCTGAACGGTTATGACGAAGGGATCGTGCTCGGTACGGATGGTCTCGTCAGTGAAGGCAGTGGCGAGAACATCTTCGCCGTGAAGGCGGGCAAGATTGCGACGCCCATGTCGTACCAATCGATCCTTCCGGGGATCACACGGCACACGGCGATCACCGTGGCGCGAGAATTGGGTATCGAAGTCGAGGCTCGTCCGATTCCGCGTGAGTTTCTGTATGTCGCTGACGAGGTCTTTTTTACCGGGACCGCCGCAGAGATTTCGCCGATTCGCGCCATCGATCAAATCGAGATCGGCAACGGTCAACGAGGACCCATAACCGAAAAAATCCAGACGCGGTTCTTCCAGATAGTCAACGCCAAAGTCGAAGACCAACACGGCTGGCTTACCTTCGTCTGATCTGCCGGGTCATCCTGGGGTCAGACGACCGGCGTTCGTCGCTCTGTCACCCACAGTCCGAGCGGCTCAAGGGTGATCTTTTTTATCACCCGGTCCCACCCTTCGAGCCCGTGATATCACCCCCCTCGGCAATCGATTCTGGACGGATATACGTGTCGTAACTATCACATAAACAATGAATTACAGGATATAAGTCTTGCCGAGGCCATGCCTTCGCGACGGTCCAAGGCACGGCTGCAGTCGAGATCCGCGCGAGCCCCCTACACTAAGGGCTTGCGCTTTGCCCGAAGATTCGCGACCGTTGCGGGAATTCGCCATGTAAACGTTCGTTTACTTGGAGACAGTAACAGACGAAATAGCAGTTAATGATTCAGCTCAGTTGACCGAGTTGTCATCGCTCTCTACAGGGAGGAGTTGTCGATGGACCGGAAGACCCATTGGGGCGCCGCTATCTTTGCGACGTGCCTCTACGGCACCAGTTTCGGCTTTGGTATCGCCAGGGACATCGGCTCTCTGCAGGACGTTCGTCTCGACTACGCCTACACATCGGTCGATCTGTTCGATGCGCTCAACACATTCACCTTCCAGATGGGCTTCTGAGCGTATGAAGTTGCGACAGGTAGCAGCAGCGATTGGGGCCACCCTCCTTCTGGGGGGTGGCCTCTTTGCTCTAGGTTGTCAGAGTTCGGCGCTGGCTTCGGGTAAGCTCTATATGAAGCAGCAGAAGTATGACCAGGCCCGTGAACAGCTCGAACTGGCCGTCCAGGTGGAGCCCGCCAATCCGGACGCGCATTATGCGCTGGGGCGGATCTGCGGTCTGCAGGGCGACTACGTGGAGCTTGCCGAGGCTTTTGATCGGGTCCAGGAACTGAGTTCAGAGTACGATTCGCAGATCACCGAGGCGCGGCTCCATTACTGGTCGAAGATTTACAACGATGGCGTACGGGCGGCGCAGGGGCGGGGGGCGGATCTGGCGACGGCTCGCAAGCACTTTGACACGGCCATCAGGGTGTTGCCCGACTCACTCAAGTCCTGGCGTAACCGCGCGGCCATGGACTACCAGCTCGGCGACATCGACGGTGCCTTGGCGGGGTACGAACATATCCTTGAGATAGCGCCCGAGGATACGGCGACTGCCAGGGTCATGGGTGTCATCCATCTGAATAAGAAGCAATACGACGAAGCCGTGGCCAGTTTCGAGCATGTACTGCAGTATGGCGAACACCACGGAGTCCTGGTCAATCTGGCAAGCGCGCAGACGGAGCAACAACTGACAGAGGCGGCGGTAGCGACACTACAACGCGCCCTGGACCTGGATGCAGCCTGCTTCACCTGCCACTACAATCTGGGCAACCTGTACTGGTCCAAAGATGCCCATTCGGAGGCGCGTGAGAGTTTTCTGCTGGCCCTCGCTCTGCGGCCCAGTGACATAGATGCCCGCTACAATCTGGCCATCACCCATCTCGCTCTCGAAGACCTCGATGCCGCTTTGCCATTGCTGGAGTCACTGTCGACCGACACGCCCGAAAATGGCGTCGTGTGGCGCGAGTTGGGCCGTATCTACGCATTGAGTGCACGCATCGCCGACAGCGAGGCCGCCTACGCCCGGGCTGAGGAGTTCGGCGAGTAGTACAGGGCTCGCGGCAGTAGTACTCCCAAGACCCCAGATCGACAGATCTCTTTAGAGCAACGCCAGTCGTCTGCTCTGCGAACGTCCGTGCCCACCTGCGCGACTACATCACGTGTAACCAATCATCGAGCAGGAAGCTGATACGCCCGATCAACAGGGACAGGCGGGCCATGATGGTATAACCGAAGGAGGCGCCGAAGGAGACCATCAGAAACCAGATTCCGAGTCGTGACGCGTGACCGACGGCCCCTTTGTGCTCCACGGAGAAGAAGAAATACACCAGCACCGTGATGACGCCGACGAGGACGAGGAACAGGTTAAGGCCTTCCCAGCTCAGGCTCAGTGGCGCCAGACTGGGTTCGAGTTGCCCCAGCAGGAAAGAGGACATGAATCTGGGGATCGTAAGACCGGCGCCCACACCGACGACGAAGGCGAAGGAGATGCGGCTCAGCCAACTGAATTTGCGTGAGAATCGCGTCAGCATCAGCAGACCGAGCAGGGTGGGGAACAGCAAGACCCATGGATTGTGCCCCCCTCCGGTGCTACCCTCGGCACCGATGTCGAAGTAGCTGACGATGATCTCGCCATACAGCGAATTGTACCAGGTGATACCGAAGACGTAGGCAGCTGCGACGCCGACGTAGACATGCTCGGCGACCTTGAACAGGGCATTGTCCTTGTACAGGAAGCTGTAGAGTGCCAGTGTGCAGCCAACAGCGACCATCACACCAATGCCGTCCCAGTCGAGGGCGAGCGAGCTGTTGGCAACGAGGATGGCGTTGGCAGATAAGAAAAGGGCGAGGAAGCCGACGAATACGTATCTGTCCCGAGTCATGTTGGCTGTCCCCTTAGACCGTGCCGCCGCGGCGCCGGGTTATGAAGTAGACGGTATTGCCGAGGAGGATGAACAGGATGATGATGAGGTGCGTCACCGATTGCGGCTCCATACCTGCCGTGGCGCTGCCCGGGACTCCGATGATCGTCTCGTACTCGGCGGCACCGGCGAGTCCACCGAGCAATCCGACGAGCTGCTTGGATTGCAGGAAAGGATACAGGTCAGGTGCCATCACGGCCGTGCAGCCACCGGCGAAGGGAAAGCGGTGCTTCTCCTGGCCGAAGGGGATCCACCAGAATTCCATCGAGTCCCCGGCAGCGAAGTCGAAGACTAAGGAGAAATCCTTGAGATTTTTCGCACCGTCCAGCACCGGCAGGTCACCAATCGCTGTGCCCGCCGTGTCGAAGGGAAAGGTTCCGGCCACACTCTGCCCGAGATTCAGGACCACGGCGTGCTGGCCCGGTTTATATCCCAAAAAGGCGTAGTCCGTGCCGTATTTCATGCCGAACTCAGCCGCGAGCTCGTCCATGATCGGCTGCGCGATCCCGACGGCTTCGGGCCAGAGACAGATGCCGACGACCTTCCGCCCGCGGCTGAACAGGTGCCGTAGGATGGCCCGGGTCATCGGTACCATCTCCGGTACAGTGCTGGCCCCATAGGAGAAACTGACGAGGACGGGCCGGTCCGGATCCTCGATGCTGATGCGTTCGATCTCGTCGTAGACAGAACGCACCGTCGGTGTCGGCTTGATCGGCAGGTGGATGTCGACCAGCAGGGGAATGGCAACCCCCAGAAAGACAAAGACGAAGATGATCCTGCGGTCGATGTTGATCAGGCGTTCCATCAGTCATCTCCTCCGCCCAGATACGAGCGCTCGATGCCGAAGATGATACGCAGCGAAGTGGCGATGGCGCCGAGGCTCACTCCCAACAGGATGCCGCGTTTGGCCGCCATGTTGGGGACCGACATGAGCCATTGCATGGCCTCGGGAATCACATCGGAGATATATGCGCCGATCGGCACGCGGCCGAGCATGACGATGATCGCCGATACCAACAGGATCGCTGCCTCCGGCGTGCGGGCTCGAAAGGTCCGGTAGGCAGCAGAGGAGATGAAGAAGGCGAGCAAGGAGAACATCGTCGCCGAACTGGCGACGTGGACATTGATGAACGTCCACTGATACGGTCCCGTCGTCTCCTGTGGCGCGAAGGGACCGTTGCCGTCGTTGTAGACGACGAAGAGCATCATCACACCGAAACTGATATAGACGATGAGACTGTAGGCCCAGCCAGCCTGCCGCTGCCGGATCTTCGCCCAGTGCAGACTGAGAAGGCTGACGAGTCCGAGGACGTAGGCGAAGGCGAACACCAGTCGCAGCCACAGAGCGAACTCTCGCTCGATGGTCTGGGCATACTCGTGTGGGACGTAATAGATGATCCAGCTTGTGACGCCGAAGACGAAGCAGAAGAGAAATGGCAGGGTCCGAGTCAGAAACAGCATCGATCTCTCCTCTACAGGGAAGCAAAAAGGTGGGTGAGGAAATCGACCTCGAAGGACGCCAGGGCCGTACCGACGAGGACCAACCCGATAATCAGTGCCTTGCCCAAATCCTGACCTTTCAGGCTGCCGAGTAATTTCGGCTCCCTGGAGAGGTAGGCGCTGGCGGCGTAGAGCTCTTCACCCATCAGCGTGTAGTCGCAGGTGGTGACAAAAAATGGCAATTGGGTATACGCGTCCGTGCCAGCGATCTGGATGGCGCCCGTGGTACTGCCCGTCTCTGCCAGCAACATCGATTCGGCATAGAAATAGCCCATCATGATGTGTGCTGCCGGCCGCTCTCGGACCATGATGCCCGCAACGGCAGCGGCGTAGGAGAATTGCTCAGTGGCGGCCATGAAGATGCTGTCCGGACGGTAGGCGTCGGGACGGCCTTGTTGGAGATAGGCCTCCTTGACCACTTCCTGGCTCACCGACATCACCACGGGGTCGACGTTGGCGACACGGAGGTCGGTGTCGAAGCGTGCCGTGCGCTGGGCGACACGCCCGAGAATGCTGACGGCGGCGATGGTGGAGATCTTGTCCATCTCCTTCAGGCCGTGCACGAACAACACCGATTTGCCCATCTCCGTCGCTCGGCCGAGGGCTTCGTCGAGGGCCTCCAACCCGGCGATGCGGCGAATGAACAGATCCTTGCGGCGCGCCACGGAGATGTAGAACAGAATGACGAGGGTCAAGCCGACGGAGATGATCAGATTATTCCATTTGGCCGTGTTGAACCAGTTGCCACCGGGTTCTGCCGAGTGCACGTCGCTGAAGAGCTCATCGCCGTCTGTGGTGACACCAAGCCTGACGAAATATGCGGTGCCATCCCGCAAGGGCATCGGTTCGCCACCGCCCTCCGTATCATGGTCGGTGAAGTGCAGGACGTGGAATTGGTCATTCGCCTCTGCATGGCCGAACAAGGTTGGCTCCGTCGACTTCAGTGCCGGCGCCGTCGTTGTCGCCGCCAGTTGAAATGGGCCGTCGGCGGCGGTGGCCACGTAAATTCTATACTCCGAGGTCTGCGCCGACGTCGACAGAGGCCAGGTAATGGTCAGACTGCCCCCGGCGTCGTTTGGTGTGTCGAAGACCTCGATCTTCACCGGTTCCTGCGCTCCTGCCGCGACCCGCAGAAAGATCCCGGCGATGGCGATACAAGAGGTGATCTTGCTCATCTGATCCTCACTCCTCGATCAATTCGACGTTGGCTCTGGGAACCACCGCCCGTGTGCCATCCTCGAATTCGACCTCGAGGACGCGCACAGAGGCACCCGACTCCACCTGCTGCAAGTCGGCGATCAACTTTCCAACCGTACCGATGTGGCCAAAATAGGGGGCGCGAATCACCCGCAGC
>Ga0310123_10002207_pt1 | contig 15681 bp, 12 predicted proteins | sample CB6_AW_1057_MG_FD_203505 | JGI IMG/M metagenome (GOLD analysis project Ga0310123, IMG submission 203505) | Marine microbial communities from Western Arctic Ocean, Canada - CB6_AW_1057 | ecosystem: Environmental > Aquatic > Marine > Oceanic | place: Canada: Western Arctic Ocean | collected... | reverse complement strand
GAGAATCTTCACGCGGCAGGTACCACACTGGCTGAAGCCGTGACAGTTGATGGCCTTGTTGAGGTCGGCACCGAAGCCGTTGAGCCCTTGGTGGACATTGACGCCCGCCTGGATGGCCGCCTGGCGAAGATTCGTGCCGGCAGGAACTTCGATTTCTTTTTTCACGTTGGTGAATTTAATAACGGGCATGGCGTATCTCGTCGATTCGGTCAGTAACCGTGGGTGGTCGATTGCCAGGGCAATTCGCTCAGCAGAAAACGCAAAGTCTAATCGAAGTGGCGGCGATAATCTACCGCAGTGGCCGCATGGAAGTGGCTACGGTTTTTCCGGCGATTCTTCGCCAACGCGGCCGAGTAGCAGCGCCAGCTCGCGTGGCCAAAGAAATCGCAAGAACGCAAAATAGACCACGCCACCGACGGCCAGCGGGATCAGTACGCCAAGCAGCCGACCGGCCAATCCATCGGCCTCTGGAAGCTGCCACAGAGTGGTCCAACAGGCCAGGCCCATCAGTGTTGCCGCAACGAGCGCCGCCAGTGCGGTAGACGCCAGATCGCGCCAGGCGAGCGGACTACCTCTGCGAGAAAAAACGACGATCAACACAACCACCTGCACGGCCGCCGAGAAGGCCGTACTCACAGCCAGGCCGACCTCGGCCAGCGGCCAGATGAGTGTCAGGTTGAGCAGCAGGTTCAGCCCGACCGTGGCTGCGGCGATCTTGACCGGCGTGGTCCGCAAGCCGATCGCATAATAACCCCGGACCATCACCGGCAGGGCACAGTAGGCCCAAACGCCGAGTCCGTAGGCGGCGATCATGTGGGCTGTTCGCCGCGCGTCGTCGGGCGTGAACTGGCCATGTTCGAACAGCAATCGAGCAATCGGCCCGGCGAGCAACACCAGACCGACACTGGCCGGCAGCGCCAACAGCCAGACCAAGCGCAGTCCGAGCGTAAGATCCTGGCCAATCTGCTTGCGCATGCCACGTGCCGCGTGGCGGCTCAGCAATGGAAAAATGACCGTCGCGACGGTGACACCGAGCAAGCCGACCGGAAACTGATACATCCGTTCGCCATAGTAAACCGACGCCGCGGCGCCCTGCCGCATCGGGTAGTCAACAGCATCGCGAAGCCAATGAATCGCTTGCGGAGAGTCGGGCGCGACGGCCAGGCCCCAAGCGATCAAGACGTCGAGCAGCGTATTGACTTGGGTCACCGCCAGGCCGAACATCATCGGCAAGACCGCGCGGACAACCTGGCCAACCGCCGAGGCCGACGCGGCCCAATCGTAATCGAAGCGAAAGCCGTGACGAAACAAGGGGGGCAACTGCATGCCGAGTTGGACCACTCCGCCCAGAAGCACACTCACCGCCAGCACATAGGCTTGGGCATGTTTGTCGTCGGTGAAGAATGCAGCCGCGACCCACACTCCCAGCAGCCAACAAACGTTGAGCACGAGAGGCGCCAGGGCCGGCATCGTGAAGTGGCCCAAGGCTTGCAGTGTGGCGGCGGCCTGGGCAGTCAGACAGATCAGCACCATGTAGGGAAGCAGCGACGCGGTTAAACCGATCAATAGCGAGACGCCAGGCACCTTGCCCCAGAACGTGTAGATCAGCAGACAAACGGCCTCGGCCGCGAGAAACAGCCCGAGCAATACGACGGTGAGCCAGGTGAAGATCACACTGGTCAGTTGCCAGGCGCTGCGGCGGTCGTCTTCGAGCCGGGCCGAAAGGACCGGAAGGTAGCTGGCCGAGAGCGCCCCTTCGCCAAAAAGTCGTCGGAACAGGTTGGGAATACGAAAGGCGACGACGAAGGCGTCCATCACGCCGCCCGCGGCCAAGCCGAAGAGCGCCGCCGTGGCCATGTCGCGGACCATGCCCAAGATGCGGCTGGCGAGCGTGCCGAGACCGGTGATCCGAATGCCGGCAAAGAACTTCCGATGTTCGCGGCTGGGCGGATCACGCTGGGACATAGGGCAAGCCACGGACAACAAAATACCGGTAGAAAGCACCCCGGCTGCTGTGTCTCGACAGACTCGGTAGCCTATTCATCAGCAGCCGGACGGCCGGAAGTCACTTGAGAGTTTGATTCAGGGGGTCGACTTCGATGCCGGCCGATTCGAGCGCCGTGACGCCCAAGATCGGCTCGGTATCTGGTTCGCCCATGAGGATCGTGCCCCCGACGATCTCGCCCATGAACTCAATCTCCGCGGTAGTGATATCCATTCTTAGTTCGTTCCCATCGGCCAATTCATAAGTCCGTTTGCCCTTGGGCTGGAGTCCGATCGACGCCAGATGGTCCCGAGGAACCAAAGAATCGGTCGCCCCGGTATCGACTAGGAAAAGACCTTCCCAGCACTTTTCTGGCTGAGCGGGGTTGCGGATGGTTACGGTAACGTGTGTGGCGCCCATGTGGCTATTCCTTAAACCGAGCGGATCTATGAGTCGAGATAACCTGCACCCCGGCTGCTTTCCAGCGCGACTTTTCAACACCCACATCTGCTAGAGCAGCCGGGGTGCTTTCCCAACTATTCTACCACAATTCCCGCATAGCGCCATTGACCAAATGTAACCGCTCAAAGCTTCCGATGCGTAAGTGAGGGCAGGCCGCTGCGAATTTCGGCCGCGTGGGCCGGGTCGATTTCGGCCATCACGACCGTGTCGCCCGTTTCGGCGGCTCGGTCCAATACGGTGCCCCAGGGGTCGATGATCAGCGAACAACCGTAGCTCTCTAGGTTCGGTGTTTGTGGACCATATTGGTTGGCGGCCACCACGTAAACCTGATTTTCGATCGCCCGAGCGCGAAGCAACACTTCCCAATGGGCACGGCCGGTCGGCGCCACGAAGGCCGAGGGCATTACGAGGACGTCCATGCCGCGATCGACGAGCCGGCGAAACAGTTCGGGAAACCGCAAATCGTAGCAGGTGGCTTGGCCGAGTGCGCCGAGTGGTGTCGTTGTGCAGACGACGTCGCTGCCCGGGAGGATCCAATCCGACTCCGTCACACGCACCATGTCGGGCACGTCGACATCGAACAGGTGCATTTTGCGATAGCGGGCCAGTTGCTGCCCGTCGGGGCCGAAGAGCAGGCTGGTGTTGTACGCCTTGCCCGGTTGGTCGCTTTGCTCGCAGAGGCTGCCGGCAAGCAGTGTGATCTGTAGCCGGCGGGCCAGTTCGCTCATGGCTCGGCTCGTCGGACCGGGGATCGGCTCGGCGGCGGCGATGATCGATTCCATTCGGCCCAGGCAGTTGAAGAACTCGGGCAGGACGACCAGTCGCGCGCCGCGGGCGGCCGCCTGTTCGACCAACTCGGTGGCGATCGCCAAGTTCGCCGCCTTGTCCTCGCCGGAGTGAAGCTGAATGGCCGCAGCCAGGTAACGATCATTGCTCATGGTTCGATTCCGGCAGCTTGTTCGTTTCCGATCGGTTCGGCCGTCCGCTGGGCAAGATAGACGACGCTGTTGATTTTGCCGCCCATGAGCAGCACCACACCATTGAGATAGGGCCATAGCATCAGGACAATGACACCGCCCAGTGCTCCGTAGACCTCATTGTAGCGGCCAAAGTTCACGACGTAATACCGCAGGCCGAAACTGATCGCGACCCAGGCGGCTGTGGCCAGTAGGCTGCCGAGCCACAGACTGGACCACTTTTGGCGCACCGACGGCGCGAGCCAATAGATGAGTAAGCTATTGAGGAATACGACCAGGCAGATGATCGTCCATCTCACGCCACGGTAGAGCAAGAATCCGAGCAGCGAGGAACGGGACCGGCCGGTGACCCACTCGCTCAATTCCGGTCCGACGACTAACAACACCAGCGCCGAGAGAAACAACAGAAACGAACCGGCCGTGACGAGCAAGGCTAAACCATGAACGTGCCAGCCGCGTCGTTGCTCGGTGACGCTGTAAGCGGCGTTCAATCCGCGATTGACCGTCATGAACAGACGCGAACCAGTGTAGGCAAACACAGGCACCGCCCAGATGCTCAGTGGCGTGGCTGTGCTGGATGTCCTCGATCTGGGACAGGATGACCTTGGCCGCCCCGGGTGGCAGTGTATGGTCGGTGGCTTCGACAAAACTGTCCAGCAAGCCTGCCCAGGGCAGCTCAGCCAACGCCGCAATCAGCACGATCAGCAAATGGACGACGGCGAACAGTGAATAGTAGGCAAACTGAGCGCAGCGGGCATCGAGCGCCAGCTCGCGAAATCCTTTCAACGAGCGGGCAACGAGCGCGAACCAAGTAAGCCCGGCGGGCAGTCCGAGATGCGTTTTGGATGTTGGCGCAGACACAACGTAGACATTTTAGCCCAGGCCGCCAGGACGGAACATATCACATACGCAGCCGACAGGCCAATCGCGGGCGGGTAGTGTCAGCGTACGAAGGGGGTGCGCACGGAAAAATCGACTTGGAAATCTATCTTGCTCAACGGCCCTATCGGCCCCAGTTTTAACGGCTGAGCCACGCGGGAACCCAACGGGCAGTTTTCTCGATGGGCTTCGCTGAAAAAATCGACCGACGTTGTGGATCCACGTCGAGCGCGGTGCGGTCGTCGCCCGCCGCGCGACGAGCACTCGGCGCGGCCGGCGGCCGAAATGAGGCAGCGGAGCCGGAGGTCGTATCGCAACCACATCCGGCGGCGCCCGCCGCCTCGCATTTTACGATCGGCACCTCGTGGGTGATCGTTCTGCGGACCAGGTGCTTCACAACACGGGACTTGCCACACGTACCTTGGCAACCGCAGCTCTTGCCGGCCAGACAAACTTTTTTGCAAACGCATTCCCAGCCGGTGGTAGTCACCTTTTTGGTAGTACACCGCGGCTCACAGACTTTGTCACATTAACATTCACATTGAAACTTACCGCAGCCCTTGGGGCACTCTTGGCAGCTTGCGCAACCGCAGCAGCGACGCGTCGGCGCTCGCCAGGCTCAGCAGGCCGGCTGTGGCCAGCATCAGGATCGAATATCGAACGGCTTTCATGGGAAACAACTCCTCGAAATGTGTATTTGTGATGTACTAAGGATCGGGAAGCACCCCGGCTGCTGTATCAATTAGGATTCCGTGGCTGATTCGTTAGCAGCCGGGGTGCTGAAACTTGTTAGAAATCGACTTGCAATCGCATGGCGATGATGTCGGCTTCTTCGTTTTGTGCCGGCGTGTTGGTAAACGGATGAATCCAGTTGAGCATGTACCGCGTGTGCGGGTTCCAGTACCAATTGACCCCGACGGTCAGGTCGTGCATCTGCTCGGCGTCGGGACCATCCGTCAAGTCGAGGTACGACCAGCGGGCGGTCGCTTCCCACGCGCCTCGGCCGACACAGCGGCCTTCGCCCGTGTTGACGACCCAAATTTTCGAGCGGCTTGATGCGCTCGAACCGACCATAGTGACGGTTGTACGGTCGATGCTTGCCGGTCAGAAAATAGCTGCCATAGACGTACGCACCGTAGTGGTCTTGGCTCGGTCCACCAATCACGTTGACGTTGGTCCACATAAATTCACTCTGCAGCGAGAGCGGGCCGTTGACCCAGGCCAATTCGGCGTCGACTACCGAGTAGTCGGTCACGGCGAGGGTGCCGGAGTCGACGAGAGTCGGACCTTCGTGGATTTCGGGGCGCGATGCGAACCGAACGCTGCCGTCTTGGTCGTTGGTATAGTGAAAGCCGAGACCTGTATGCAGCAGGTATCGACCTTCGGCCAATTCATCGTAATAAGGCGTCCAAGTGGTGCGGGCGACGAAGCGCATCCCTTGGTTATCATCCACCCGCTCTTTGGCCACTGGGCTGATACTGTCAAAAAAGGCGCCGAAGGCCCAGGTCACGTTTTCACCCGCCGAATGGTTATAGGCGGCAATACCGACCTCACGAAGCGGAACGAAAATATTGGGCAGCGAACGCTCCATGAACGTGATGTATTTGCTGCCGGTCAATTGTTCCAGACTGAAGGGAGTCTTGAAGTGGCCAAACCGAACGTAACCGAGAAAAGGAATATCGTGAATGCCGACGTACATGTCTCTTATGCCAACTCCGTCGGCGTTGGCCACTAGGTCCCCGTCTGAATCCGTGATCGTGTTTTCTGGCTCGAAGTCGACATCGAACTTGTAGTCGTAGACTCCGTAGCCATTGCCGGAGACGGACAGCCTCAACCGACGGAACTCAAAATAGTCCTGGCCACCGAGGGGGACGGATTGATTGGCCCAATTCACGTAATCCCCCATGATACGGCCGCCCCATTTGTGCGACCATTTTTCGCCATACGTGTCGACGCCCTCGCCTTCGTCAAAGAGACCTCGGCTCGTCGCGTCCGAGTAAGCCGATTTGAGGGCCTCAAGACGGTAGAGCACGTCGTCGTTGCTCTCCATCACGGCCGGCAACATTCGCTACGGTTTTTCGGTCGTGTTGAGCCGCGATTCGAGTTCGCGGATTCTCTGGTCTTGGGCGTCGAGCCGCTCCAAAAGCTGTTGGCTGCCGAGCGACTGGAATTCCTGCGCGCCGACTTGACCGCTACCAAGACCGACCGCGGACAACACAACGGCCAAGACCAAAGCCGCACGTACGGACATTCGAGTACCTTCTGAAGCAAGTTGCCAATTTCAAAATGGATCGATTGATTCGGTTAGTCGGGTCGGAGCGGTCGTACGGCCATCTCCGAAGCCCAACAGAGAGATCGGCTCTGGTACAGCGCGCACCGCGTCAAGGATGAGAAAATTCCACCATGCAAAAGAGTTACAACCAGTACAACCGACAAAAGCCGCAAAGTTTAACAGCCCTCTCGGGAATGCCTGGCCCGCAAAGTTTAACAGGGCCGAGGGTTTTTTAGCACTACCGACCGCTCGCCGTGGCGAGCGGCTAGGGAAACAGTTTATGCCACCCGCTCGCCCGAGAAGCTATCGGCCGATGGCGCCGCGGCGATTCGTCGTCGCCGTACGCGGACGGTGGCGCATGAAGGCGAATAGATCGGCAATTTCCTTGAGTGTCAGCTTATCGAGCAGTCCGGCGGGCATGGCCGACTGGCGGCTGGCCGATTGCTCTTCGACGTCGGATAGAAGGACCTCGACCTTTTTGCCGTCCTGTTGCAGAACGAACAACGAATCGGGCCCGGCCGGTGCTACGATGCCCTCCAAAACACGACCGTCGGTAGTCAGCACCTTCTGGCTGGCATACTGATCGGAAATGACTTGCGACGGGAAGAGAATCGATTCGAGAATCTCCTTCTGCTGAAAACGCATGCTGGCGGCGGTCAAGTCGGGCCCGATCCGCTCACCAATGTTGCCGTAACGATGACATTTAACGCATTCAGCTTGTTTGAAAACGACGGTGCCTCGATCCACGTCGCCCTTCGATCCATCGTCACTTTCAAGAAACTTCAGCAGCTCCTGATAGGTCCACTTGCTCGTCGGCGAATCGACCGGAAGCTCGGCCGGCCAATGATTGGGGTGATTTTCCGCGAACCATTTTTGCCAGGCGGACAGGCTCACCACCGGTGAATCGTCGGCCTGAGAGAGTTGCTCCCCGGTCCAATGCGCGAGCAACTGCACCGCAGCCGGCCCAACCTTCTCCTGGCTGCGGAGACCGGCCAGGATCACCTGTCGCAGCGGCTCGGGCTGCTCGGGCCGACGATCGACCGTGGCCAGGCGGCTGATTACTTCGCGGGCCACCGTGTCCTCAAGCACCGGCACGGCTTGAATTAAAACATGCCAGTTCTCGCTGTCGGGCTGCTGAGCCAAGCCCATGGCAACCGCGGTGCGTCGCTTGGGAGCGCGGACGAACAACTCGCGCAGATAAGCCGTCGCGGCCGGCGAGCCATCGCGAGCCAGCACGGCAACCGTTCCGACGCGCAGACGGTCGAACGATTTGCCTTCTCGGCCTTCAAGTTGCTTGTCGAGCTTGAGCAATTGATCCAACGCGTCATCGTCCAACTTCTTCGGCAGCCGGGCCAACACGGCCAGCGCCGAGTTGGGCCATTTGACGCCGTCGCTCAACACGAGCCGACGTTCGCTCTCCGAAAGATGCTCGAAGAAATCACGCGAGACCTGGTCGATGTAGCCCGGCACACTGATTCCGCCCTTTACCTGACGGGCCTGCTCGTAGAACACCAGCCACTGTAGCTTGTTTTCGGTGGTCCAGCCCAGGGCAAAATGGGGCGCGTGCATTGCCAGATGCAGTTTATCGGCCAGTGGCAGATCGCTTCGCAACTGCTCGACGATCCGTCCGTTAATCGATGTCTCTTTCAAATAGGCCAGGAGTCGAACGAGTTCGCGATTCATGATCGCGTCGGCCGAGGGATACTCCTGGGCCAACTGTCTTCGCAGCTCGGGCACGTCTTCCGGCGCCAACTTCCCGCGTAGCAGCGCAAGCTGTATGACGCGCATCAGATCGGTAAAGTTTTCATCGCTAAGGAAGCCGGACGGGTACTTAGGATCGTCTATCTTGCTGCCGAGAAACCGCCGAGCGCGGTCAAGAATCCTATGGGCCACCTCGTCGCTCGGATGCGCGACGAGCAGCGCCGTCGCGCCTTGCAGAAAGATGCGTGTCTTGTTGGTTGTCAGCACCTCGTCGCGCCACTCGCCGACGGGACGCCGCTCGAGTGCCCGACGTGCGGCGTAGGCCACAAACCGATCGGTATCGGCCAGCAGTGGTAGCAGCCGATCGGCCGCGGGCAGATCGCCGCGACGCGTGAGCGACTCGCACACCTGACGACGTACCGCCGCGTGCTCGTCACTGAGCAGACGTTCGAGCGCTTCGAGCGTAACCCCGTCCTCGCGCAAACCCATCAGATAAGCCACCTTGGCCCGCACGTCGGAATCGGTGTCTTGGCCCAGCTCGCTCAGCAATGTTCCGGACGGCTTCGGTCCGAATAGCTGCATCAGATCGAGCGAGCGAAGGCGATGTTTTGTGTGATGTCGCGCGTTGCCGGCGATTTCTGTCAGTTCACCTTGCCACCGGTCACCTAAGTCGCTCTGAATGGCGGCGATCCGTTGACGGGCCCAAGCGCTATTGAACTGTGGTTGGCGAATGGCCTGGGTGATGCCCGTGCCCATGTCGGCCACTTCGGCTGGCACGTTTCTTGTCCACACAACGCGGTAAATGCCCCCGGAGGTGCCGCGGCCGCCCGTGCAAAAATATAACCAGCCGTCGGGGCCCACTTCGAGATCGGTGATGTTAAGCGGTCGGCCTTCGACAAAGACCTGGGTGCTGGCTGTGTAGGTCCCGCCGCTTCGCTTGAGCCGGACAACGTTGATGTTTCCGAGCGCCCAATCGCCAAGGAACATCGCTCCCTGGTAACGAACCGGGTACATAAAATGGTCGTAGAAGGTAACGCCCGTCGGCGATCCGGGGCCCATGTCGAGCACCGCCGGCAGGCTATCTAGGTAGTAGTCGGGCCATTTCGCCCAACCACTCCGCCAGCCGAACTCGGCGCCGGCGGTCAGATGATTGATGCGCGTCGGGCGGTACCACGACGTGCCCAGGTCCCATTCCATATCGGCATCGTAAGTGAACAGATCACCCTGCCGATTGAAGGCGAAGTCGTAAGGGTTGCGGAGACCGCCGACGACGAGTTCGACGAAGCTGCCCGTCATGTCGGTGCGGATCACGATGCCGGCCGGTACCTTTTTTCCGACAGCATGTCCCCCTGGATCCTCGTAGCGGGGCTGGACCAGATCGCCTTCGTAGAAGTCGTGGTGCGGACTGCCCGGATCAAACGGCCTGTCGACCACGGCATGGTTACCGACCACGACGTAGATCAGGCCGTCGGGGCCGAGCGTGACGGCGTGTGGTCCGTGCTCGCCCATGTCACCCTGAAACTTCAACACGACGTCGACCTTTTCGGCCCGGCCGTCGCGATCCTCGTCCGAAAGGCGATAGAGAGCGACACCCTGTGGCCCCTCGCCGACGGCCAACAGCGCGCCGTTGATGGCCAGCATCCCTTGGCAGCTCTTGATCAGATCACAGTAGATCGCGACGGACTCGTGGATACCGTCCTTGTCCTTGTCCGTGATCAAAATCAGCGGGCCGCCCTCGCGCGAGGCAATGATCTGACCAAACTCGTTGAACGTCATGGCGATGAGCGAACCGGTCAGCTTGGGCGAAAGGACCCATTCCACTTCAAACTCGGCTGGCGTTTTGAAGCGGCCCGTGGGTCCCGCGACCAGTGGCTGGTCTGTCTCGACTTCCACCGGCGATTTTTTTGGCGGTGGCGATTTTGTTTGGGGCACCGTTTTTCGAGACGGAGCGAACCGGATCGCCGCAGTCTCAGGTTGCCCGAGTTCTAATCGGATCACGGACGGCGTGGTGACCACCTTTGGCATGAGAGGAGGAGCCTGCGCCGGTTGTTTTGCGACAGCCGGCGGCTGGTTTTTTAGCAATGGGGATTTTAACAGCGGGGATTTCGTCGGTAGCGATTTCTGAGACGCTGCTGTCTGCGGTGACCCTTTCTGAGGCGGCTCTTTCTGAGGTGGCGAAACACGTGCCGCTCGATTGGCTAGCTGGGTCGGTTCGCCTTGTGTCACCGGCGGACTGGCAACCGGTCGCTCCTTGCGAGCCACTTGAGTCGCACTGTGCCAAGGCGCCGCGACGCCAAAACGGCCAAAACTTTGGGCCGCCGGCCAGAGGCGATCGTCGAGCGACGGCTTCATCCAATGGGGTGACTCGACGACGCTCGTTTTCCAACTGTTGTCGGTGGCGTGCGACACATGTGTGCCGCCCGAATCCTTGACCACGGCGCGGACCATCAGCCCCGCATCGCCCGGCTCGTTGTTGGTCACGCGGATCGCGATCACGTTCTGGCCCCGGGTCAAATAGCGAGAGATATCGTAATCTTTGAGCGGCTGCCAGCCGCGACCGGCGCCGACCATGCGACCGTTGACGTATATCTTGTACCGGTCGTCGGCCGCGACCTGCAACTTGCCGAACTCGGGCCGGCCTAGGGAAAACGTCTTGCGAAAATAGCACGTCCCGGCGGGCACAGCCGATATCTTGTGGTCGGGTGACCAGATCCAATGGGCGTCCTCGGGGGGCACGGCGCAGAGCGGCTGCTGGGTGATGATAAGGCAAGCCAATGCTATCAGTACGCGAGCAACGTCGGTGGGATAACACGCGAGTGGTCGGCGTGGCACGACGGTAGCCATCATGGCAATCTCATGAGCAGAGAAGGAAGCGTAATACACGACGCGGCACCGGGCGCTGATTCTCCGACCGCCGCCTGAATGGCCCAATCGTCCCGAGCAAGCATTTACCAAAGGGCGTAGCTTACCACCGTAATGGATTTTGAAGCAACAGAGGATTACCTGTATCCGCTGCTCGATATACCAGGAAGCTGACGCATCCGGCTCGCCGCTTCGAGTATGTCTCCTGCTTTCTTATTGACCCGGCGGCAAGGGTTGCACTAGCATCATGCGCACGCTACACGCGATTCCCACCCCCCGAGGTCCAACCCAAGAGGCGAAGCGAGATGACTTCCTGCTGCTGGCGACTGATGTTTGTCTCAATAGTGCTAGCATTTCTCTCCGGCTGTTCGTCGAGCGTTGATGAGGAGCAAGTGGACTTTATGCTTGGCGACATGCTTGAGCCGTTCAGCCCGCATTCGCTCGATGAACTCGATGCCAAAACGACGTGGATTGACCAGCCGGTGGTGGACACACTGGATCGGCTACGATCCTATCAGGTCGACCAAGGGCCCATGCCTGTTTCTGTTACCGAAGCCCTAACGATCAAGAACGACTCGCCGGAAAACAACACGAAAATCATCGGGGCGCTCGGCCGCGTAGCGCCGTCGGACGGCCAGGGCGTGAACTACGATGATGCGGTCGTCGTACATACGGCAGGTGATTTGAAAAGCAGCAACCCGATCATGGCAAGCTCTGTAACGGACTTTGAGGTTGGTGACCTAATATCGCCGGGGCTTTTTACTTTCGATTGGGAAATGCAACCATTGGCCAACGCAGAGATGGTTGTCTCATGGCGAACGAGCGACGACCGAATGGTCGACAAGGTGGTGCTACGCAACGACTGGACCTGGTCGGACGGAACGCCGGTAACGGCACAAGATGTAGAGTTTTCATTCAAGGTCATCATGTCGAGCCAAGTAAAACCGCCCGCTGTTCGACAGGGAACAGATAAGATCCGATGGGTCAAGGCATACGATGACCGAACCGTGGTGTTCTTTCACAAGCAGGCGCTGGCCACGAATGTGTGGAACGTAAATTATCCGATCATTCCAAAACATATTTATCAAGAGACAATCGACCGCGATCCGTCCATGACGCGTAGCGACGAGCACTCGCGACTGGAGGATGACCCGATCACAAGTGGGCCGTATGTTCTTGCCAAGCGAGTTCGCAACCAAGAGATCGTTCTACGGCGTCGAGAAGGCTACTACATGCACAAGGGTAATCAAGTTCGTTCGAAACCTTTTTTTTCTACAGTGCGATATAAGATCATTCCGGATACCAATACCGCACTGCTTTCGTTGAAAGCCGGGGAAACGGACGTGCAAATACTAACCGCCGAACAATGGCAAAGCCAAACCGAAGGCGACGATTTCTACGAGAGAAACACCAAGATCACCGGGCTAGAATGGACCAGCTTTCATTTTTGCTGGAATCTAAAAACACCTTTCTTTTCCGATATTCGCGTTCGCAGGGCGATGTCCCATGTGTTCGATTATGACGAAATGCTCAACAAGATCTTTTATGGCTTGTACACGCAGGGACGCGGAACGTTTCATCCGACGTCATGGATGTATCCGAAGGAGGCACCGCCAGCATATCGGCAAGACCTCGACCGAGCTGAAACGCTACTCGAAGAGGCCGGCTGGGTCGACCATGACGGAGACGGACTACTTGACAAAGAAATCGACGGCCGCAGTGTTCCGTTTCGTTTTACCGTACTGACGAATAACACGCCAAACGGCGTCAAAGTTTGCACATTGCTCAAGGAATGTTTAGACAAGATTGGCATCGAGTGCATGGTTAAACCAACGGAGTTTACCGTGCTAACGCAGAATATGCGCGATCACAAGTTTCAAGCCGCGATGGGTGGTTGGGGTACGGGCACCGATCCGAGTACCTCGTTAAATATCTGGGGTACCGACGAGGGCCGCAATTACGGCCATTATTCCAATCCCCGCGTCGACGAATTGTTCGAGGCGGGTGTGATAGAATTCGACCCATCACGACGTGCCGAAATTTATGCTGCGATTCATAAAATCCTGTGGGAAGACCAGCCGTATACTTGGCTTTTCTATCGCAATTCATTCTACGGGTTTAACAAACGGTTGCGAGGCTATAAGTTTAGTCCACGCGGCCCGTTCACCTATGGGCCAGGATTCCGCAGTCTGTGGACACCCGCTGCCCAACCCTAGCTGATCATAATGCTGTCGGCCGCACCCGCGCTCTACTTGATTTTCACGTCGCAATGCTTAACTATCTCGTCCGTCGACTGCTGATCGCGTTTGTGACTCTTTTGCTGGTCACGTTTGTGATCTTCGGCTTGGTGCGCAATATGCCTGGTACGCCGCTCACAACCGATCCGGCGATGATGGATCCCTCAAAGCAAATCAGTCCGGAAGACCTCCGGCGGCTCGAAAAACTGTACGGCCTCGACAAGCCGTGGTACGAGTCGTACTTCATCTGGATCGGCAATCTTGCCCGCTTCGACTTAGGGCGTTCGATAGCGCAAAACAATCGGCCCGTGATCGGACTGATTGGCGAGCGGGTAGGCGCCACGCTGACGCTGTCGGCAACATCGCTTGTGCTGACCTATTTGCTGTCGATCCCACTGGGACTGTGGACGACCGTGCATAGTGGTAGTGTACGCGAACGTACGCTGAGCACCGTGCTGTACATGCTCTACTCACTGCCGTCGTTTGTCGCGGCGCTGTTTCTACAGATCCTGCTGGCGGTCAAGCTCGGCTGGCTGCCGCTATTGGGCATGGTTTCAGACGATTACGCGTCGCTTTCGGGCCTCGGCAAGGCGTGGGATATCTTTTGTCATGCACTGATGCCGGTTGCCTGCTTTACATACGGCAGCTTGGCCTATTACACGCGTTTTATTCATTCGAACATGCAAGAGGTCATTCGGCAGGACTATATTCGCACGGCACGCGCCAAAGGTGTTCCGCCACGCCGCGTGATTGCACACCATGCGTTTCGCAACGCGCTGATTCCGTTGGTCACGTTGATTGGACTGACGCTGCCTGCCCTGCTGAGCGGCGCAGTGATTCTGGAAAGAATCTTCACTTGGCCTGGAATGGGCAGTCTGTTTTTCGAATCGATCTCTCAGCGAGACTATCCGGTCATTATGGGCCTGACACTTGTGTTTTCGATATTGACACTCTTGGGGCAGTTGCTGGCCGATCTGCTTTACGCGGTAGTCGACCCGCGCGTGAGTTACTCGTGATCTTTATTAACTTGCGATGACCAACATGGACACCGATCGAACCACGATAAAAGACAGCCCCAGCCGTGGCTTTTGGGCCGAGGCGTGGCTACGTTTTCGCCAACGAAAAATGGCCATGATGGCGTTGTATTACATCGGCTTTCTCTGTTTGATTGCCTTGCTCTCGCCCGCCATCGCGGGCACCAAACCAATCGTCTGCCGTTATAAGGGGACGCTCTATTTTCCGGCCATGGGTTATTTCAACCGACGCTGGGAAAAACCGGTCTTTCAAAGGGATCGGTTCTACAGGATCTATCCTACAAATCTCCAGAAGAATGACCCCAACAGTTGGGCCGTTTGGCCGCTGGTTTATCAAGACCCGTATCGCCGTGTGCGCGACGGCGAATGGGATGACCGGCCTGGCAACCCGACGGGAACCGATGGTCAACCAAGCCGCCGAAACCTCCTGGGCACGAACCAGCAGGGCTTTGATGTCTTTGCCCAAATGGTCCACGGCACGCGAATCGCGCTGACGGTCGGATTTGTGTCGATGGGTATCGCCGCGACGATTGGAGTCTTTGTTGGATCGTTGGCCGGATATCTCGGAGGTTGGACCGATGTTCTGTTGAGCCGGCTGATCGAACTGGTGATGTGCATTCCGGCGTTGGTGCTGATTTTGGCACTGATCGCCATCATTGACGAAGTCACTACCTGGCATCTGATGGCGATTATCGGCTGCACAAGCTGGACAGGGATCGCGCGGCTGACGCGTGCCGAGTTTATGAAACTTAAACAACTGGAGTTTGTGGCGGCTGCTCAAGCGATGGGCGCGAGCCATTGGCGGATTATGTTTCGGCACATTCTTCGCAATGCGTTGGCCCCGATACTGGTTCCCATTAGCTTTGGCATTGCTGCCGCAATTCTCATTGAAAGTGGTCTAAGTTTTCTCGGCTTCGGTGCACCGCCGCCAAATCCCAGTTGGGGAACGCTGCTAAGTTCCGGACGTGCGACGATCGAACAGACCTGGTGGCTGATCGTCTTTCCCGGAGCGGCAATCTTCCTTACCGTACTGGCCTATAACCTGATCGGCGAAGGTCTGCAAGAAGCGACCGACCCCCGGCTGCGTCAAGCGGGACAGTGAACGTTAACCGTTAAAACGCCACGTTGTCAGAAGCTGTAATTGCCAAAAAAAACACGAAAATGAATGAATTCAACCGCAGAGATTGTCCGTTGAATGTCAAGTGTTTTGAGGTTGGATTTGAAACATTGTTTTATTTTTTAGCACACCGTAAATGATTTGAACAAGTTTTCT
>Ga0310123_10002206_pt1 | contig 15682 bp, 10 predicted proteins | sample CB6_AW_1057_MG_FD_203505 | JGI IMG/M metagenome (GOLD analysis project Ga0310123, IMG submission 203505) | Marine microbial communities from Western Arctic Ocean, Canada - CB6_AW_1057 | ecosystem: Environmental > Aquatic > Marine > Oceanic | place: Canada: Western Arctic Ocean | collected... | reverse complement strand
CGCTGGACTGCGGCCGTACAGACGACGAAGCCATTTGAGGGCAATCCGGAAGTTGGCCAGCTCGGTCGTCGGCTTGCCTTCCTTGACGTAGTACGTCTCGGCATGCTTCCAGAACGCCAGAATGACCTGGTTGACGCTCAGCACGGCGCACTCCGGGTCAGCGGGCCTCCGGGTATGGCTTGGCGGCACAGTCCGACCGTTGCGGCCCGACCGCCATTCAGCGATCACGCGTTCGTACTCCTCGTGGCTCCCGGGGCTGCCGTATTCGCCCAGGTAGGCATCGCGGCCGTCGAGACGGACAACGGCCTTGCCGGATGCTTTGTGGAGGCAATAGGAAGGGACTTTGAGTGCTCTGCGGGACATCATGCGGCTCCTGTGAGTTCATTCCTCCGTAATTACGGAGGAATGGCCAGCTCCAAGGCCGCACTGCCCGACACGGGCAGGTACGCTAAATCCAGCGTTCGGCAAACGTTGCGTCGAGTACACCCCAGAGGATTCGAACCTCTAACCTTCGGTTCCGTAGACCGATGCTCTATCCAATTGAGCTAGGGGTGCCTGAAGGGTCGATTGTACGCAATCCCCTTCAAAGAAAAAGCCCCTCACCGCAGCATCACCGCAGCATCACCGCAGCATCACCGCAGCATCACCGCAGCATCACCGCAGCATCACCGCAGCATCACCGCCGCGCTCACTCGACGCTCGTTCCGACAGCCGTCAGAATGGCCGGCGGTGAACTCGATGAACAGCGACCCGCAGAACAACATTTCGCCGGAACCCGACGGCGGCACGGCACCACCCGGTCCCGCCGGCGCCGAGCCACTGGCTGAGTCGCTACCCGCCGACTCGGTCCTCGACGCCGAGTTGCCGCCCGTCGAACCCCCCTCGGGTCGCTTCATCGCTCAGCTGTTCCTCATCCCATCCCTGATCGTCGCCGGCATCGTCGGGCTGTTCCTGCTGTTCAGCTACAGCGGCTCTCAGACCCAGGACTGGCAGACTCTGGTCGTCAACATCGGTCGCGACAACCCGCACCGCCGCGGCCGAGCATTCCACGACCTGGTCCAGCTGCTCAACTCGGGCAAAACCAACGAAGCGGGTATCCCGCTGTCTTTGCACCCACCCCTGGCCACCGCCCTGGCCGAACTCACCTCCCGCACCCTCGCCCTGAAGCCGACTCCCGAACTGCAGGCCGATCACCTGCAGCAGGAGGTGCTGCTGGTCCGGCTGCTCGGGCTGATCGATGTCTCCGCCTCCACGCTCCCGGTGCTCGCAACCGCAATCTCGACAGACCATGACCCCGCGGTCCGACAGGCCGGGCTCCTGGCAATCGCCGCAGCCGGCAAGCGAGCAATCGACCGTAAGGACGCTCTCGATGAGACGATCCTGATGGAGAGTCTCGAGAGTATTCTCGCCGGCCAGGACGCCGATCTTCGACGCGACGCCAGCGTCGCCTTGGGAGTCTTTTCGTCCGACACCGCCCTCGACCAACTCGAATCTCTGCTCAACGACTCCGACCCCATCGTCCGCTACAACGCTGCCAGTTCGCTGGTCCGCCAGAACCGGCTGCAGGGACTGAAGGTCTTTCGCAACACGATCCGCGAGGCCGCTCTCGATCGCTCCTCGCTCGATCTCACCAAGCCGAAGACCCAGGCCGAGGTCGAGGCATTCGAACAACGGTGGTTGCTGCTGCAACTGAGCCTCAAGGCCGTCGGCAACATCGCCGACTCGCTTCCCGAAGACCAGCGGGCGACCTTTCAAGACGCGATCACGCCGCTGGCCGGCAACGACACCCCCGACCGGATCCGCATCGACGCCAAGCGGGTGCTGCAGAAGCTCGCCAAGTAGTCGGCATCCGGACGAGAGATCCCATTCCTTCGATCTCGTGTTCCGTCTCCCCACCTGCCACAGCTACACTATCCGGCGCACGGACAACGCAGCCCCCCCGCAGCCCCCCGCAGCCCCCCGCAGCCCCCAGGAAAGACAGGGACCACGATGAGCCGACTCACACGCAACCCCCGCATCACCGCCTGGATCGGATCGACAGTCGTACTCACCCTGTGCGCGCTCTGGCTGCTCGACGCCACCGCGCAGGACCGACGGAAGACGATCCCCGACAAGAAAGCCGCCAGGACCCGGCCGGCCAATCGCCCCGCCGGAGGCGCAGCAATCACCGCAACCGGATTCCGTGTCAAGCTGCTTCGACAGGTCCTGCTCGGCTTCGACCGAGTCGGCACCATCGCCGACCTCAGCCTCCACGAAGGCAAACGGGTGAAGGCCGGCGAGGTGATCGCCACGCTCGATGACGAGGTGGCCGTCGCCGCACTCGCGAGTGCCCGTAAGAAGGCCAGCAACGATATCCACAAGCGCTACGCCACGGCCAGCTACGCCGTCTCGAAAAACGAACACCTGCAGGCACTGCTGGCCAACAAGAACGCCGGGATGGACGTGGTGCCCAAGATCGAAATCAAGCGGCTGTTCCTGGCCGAGCAACGCAGCCAGTTGCAGATCGAGCAGGCCGTCCACGACCAGGCCGTCGCCGAACTCGACAGCAGCCTCGCACAGGCCCAGCTCAATACCTACCGACTCAGAGCCCCCTTCGACGGCATCGTCACCCGACGCTTCAAGCAGAAGGGCGAAGCGATCCGACAGGGCGACGCCGTTATCGAACTCGTCGATGTCTCGACCATGAAAGTCGAAGGCCGGATCCCGCTGGGACAGGCCCTGCGACTGCGGCCCGGCCAGAAGGTCGTCGTGCAACTGGTCGACTCCGAAGACCGCGCCGGAGTGCTGCCCAGCGAGTTCAAGCGGGCGAGATTCCCCGGTCGGCTGGTCTTCATCGACCCGGGAGTCAGCCTGGTGGGTGAGCGGGACGTGAGGGTCTGGGCCGAGGTGGCCAACCTGGGCGGACTGCTGCGACACGGCCTGACCGCTCATATCACGATCGACTCCGCGGTCGCACCATGAGCTCGGCCGCGTCGCTGACAACCGCCAACCGGCGGCCGATCCCGCTGCAGGTCCGCGACGACCTGATCTACGAGCAGATCGTGTTCCTGGGCGTTACCTACTGGGTCATCAAGGACCCCGTCGGCCTGAAGTACTTCCGGCTGCAGCCCGAGCAGTACCACACGCTGCAACTGCTCAACGGCGACCGACACCTCGAAGAACTCCGCGACGCACTGCACGACGAGCTGCCCACCGTCCGGCTGCAACTCTCCGACATCCAGCACCTGATCACCGACCTGCACCAGAAGGGACTCGTCTTCTCCAACCGCATCGGCCAGGGGACCTCCCTGGCCAAGCTCGACTTCGACGAAAAGAAGAAGAAGCTGTTCAACACCATGCGGAGCCTGCTCTACGTCCGGCTCCCCGGCTGGGACCCCGAAGCCGTCCTCGCCTGGCTCTACCCCTACATCCGCTGGGTCTATAACCCGGCAGTCGTCACGCTGACCCTGCTGTTTGTGCTCTCGAGCTGGGTCCTGCTGGCCGTGCAGTTCGAGACCTTCGCGGCTCAGCTGCCCGAATTCCAGCAGTTCTTCAGCTGGCCCAACCTGATGTACCTCTGGATCACGCTGGGCACCTGCAAGGTGATCCACGAGTTCGGCCACGGACTTTCGTGCAAGCACTTCGGAGGCGAATGCCACGCGATGGGCGTGATGCTGCTCGTCTTCAGCCCCTGCCTCTACTGCGACGTCTCCGACAGCTGGATGCTGCGGAGCAAGTGGAAGCGGATCGCCATCGGCGCCGCCGGCATATACATCGAAGTCGTCATCTCGGCCATCGCCATCTACATCTGGTGGAATACTCAATCCGGACTGATCCACCACCTGTGCCTGAACATCTTCTTCGTGACCGCCATCACCACCGTCATCTGGAACGCTAACCCGCTGATGCGGTTCGACGGCTACTACATGATGTCGGACCTGCTCGAGATCCCCAACCTCCGGCCCAAGGCCGACCGGCTGCTGCGAGACTGGTTCGGCTGGTACTGCCTGGGGATCGAGGCCAAGCCCGATCCGTTCATGCCCGAGACCGGTCGGGCGGGATTCGTGATGTTCGCCATCGCCGCGGGTCTGTACCGCTGGTTCATTCTCGCCGCCATCCTCGTCTTCCTCTACACCGTACTGAAGCCCTACGGTCTGCAGAGCATCGGCATCGCCCTGGCCGTCGTCTCGATTTCCACAATCCTCTTCAACCTCCTACTGAACATCTACAAGCAGGTCACCGCCCCGAGGATCGAACCATTGAGCCGTCCCAAGATCGCGATCTCGCTGGGCCTGCTGGTGACACTCATCGCCACCGGCATGTCCATCCCGCTCCCACTGCACGTCGAGGCGATGTTCCTGATCGAACCCCACGACGTCAGACACGTCTACACCGCCGCCGCAGGACAACTCGAGGGACGGCCCGCTCAACCCGGTGACCAGGTCGCCGCCGGTGACCCGCTCGCCGTACTCTCCAACCCGGTCCTCGAACTCGAACAGGTCCGCCTCGAACAACAGCAGAAGGTGCACCTGATCCGCATCTCGGTCGCCAACGCACTGGATGACCGGCCCAGAGAAGAACTGGCACGAGCCAACCGGCAATCGGCCAAGATCCAGCTCGACGAGTTTCAGAAGCAGGTCGAGAGGATGACGGTGCGGGCTCCTCGCGACGGCACCGTCGTCGCACCGCCCCGGGTCCCCGCTCCGACACGAGAATCCCGCAGCGAACAAATGGACGCCTGGCACGGGACACCCCTGGAAGAACGCAACCGCAACTGCTTCCTGCCCGAACGCACCCACCTGCTCTCGATCGCCCCCGACAACGAATACCAGGCCGTGGTCGTCATCGACCAGGGCGACCGCAACGACATGGTCTCGGCCGAAGAAGCACTCGGGTTCGCCGGGACCTCCAGCCCCGACGGCCTGAAAGTCTCCTCGGTACTCCCCGGCACTCCCGCCGACCTCGCCCGCATCGTCCCCGGAGACCTCATCACCTCCAACCACTCGAAACCCATCACCCGCATGGCCGACCTGCTGCCGGGCGTCGACGAAACGATCAGCACCGCGTCACCCAGGGTGCTCCAGCTGAGCGTCATCGCCCAGGCCGATGGGGAAACCCGCAACGTCACCGTGACCCTGACCCGCTCGCCGACACTCGTCGAGCTGAAATTCGATCACATGGTGGATCGGACCTACGAAGGGTTCATCGAAAAAATCTCGCGACGCGACCTCGAGTTCGTCCCCGAACTGCTCTCCAACAAACTCGGAGGCGAAGTCGCCACAGCGACCGACCGGCAGGGCCGCGAGCGGCCGCTGAGCCCCGCCTACCAGGCGACGGTGCTGCTGCGGACCGATACGCCGCTGCTGAAGACCGGGCTGCGGGGCCGCTCGAGATTCCTCGTCGACACACGCACCGCCTACCAGTGGATCTACCGCTGGTACCGCCGCACCTTCAAGTTCCGGATCTGATCAACCCCATGCCATTCGATCTCCTGGTCCAGGCCGGCCGAGTCGTCTGCCCCCGCACCGGCCGCGACGCTCCCGGATCCGTCGGCATCTCCGATGGGCGAATCGCCGCCATCGATCCGCCCGACGATTCCACCGCCGACCAGATACTCGCATTCCCCGACGCGGTGCTGTTGCCCGGCCTGGTCGACCTGCACGCTCACCCGGCCAAAAGCGGTTCGAAGTACGGAGTCGATCCCGACCGGGAGTTCCTGCCTCGAGGTGTCACAACCGTGCTCTCGCAGGGCGACGCCGGTGCCGACAACTGGGCGAACTACCGCGAGGAGACGATCGGTGGATCCCGCACACGCGTGCGGCTGGCGATCAGCATTTCGCGCCACGGCGAGAGCCCACAGCGGCCGTGCCTCGACGATCTCGACTGGCTCGATGTCGATGCCTGCGCCGGTGCGATCGCCGAGGGAGGCGAGTTGATCTGGGGGATCGCTGTGAACTGCAGCCGGGCCTCAGCCGGCCAGAGTGACCCGGCTCAGGCACTCGAGTTGGCGCTCGAGGCGGCTCGGGCCACCAACCGGCCACTGCTGTACGGATTGCGTGAAGACGAGGACTGGTCGTTTGCCGATCAACTCGAGTTGCTGCGACCCGGCGATGTCGTGACCTACACGTTCCGCCGCGAGCCTAACGGCATCGTGGCCGGTGGCCGCGTGCGACCCGAAGTGCTGGCCGCTCGCGAGAAGGGCGTGCTGTTTGACGTCGGCCATGGCATGGCCTCGCTCGACTTCGGAGAACTCGAAGCGGCACTCGGCCAAGGATTCCCGCCGGACACGATCTCGACCGACCAGTACGCCCGCCACGTCGACAGCACCCCGCAGCACGACCTGCCCCGCACGATGTCCAAGCTGCTGGCCGCGGGGATGCCCGAGACCGACGTCTTCACCGCGGTGACTTCACGACCGGCCCAGGTGCTGGGGCTCTCCGACGAGGCCGGAGGCCTGCGGCCGGGAGCACCCGCCGACCTCACGCTGCTGAGACTCCGCGACGACGCCCTGCCGCTCGAGGACGTCCACGGCACGACTCGACCCGGCGGCTGCTACGAAGCCGTACTGACCCTGTGTGCCGGCGAAGCCTTCGCCCCGGACGCCTGAGCACCGCGTCTCGAACCGCACGCCCCAAGCCGCCTTGGTAGAATCGGCGCGTTCGCAGCCCACCGCAGCCCACCGCAGCCCACCGCAGCCCACCGCAGCCCACCGCAGCCCACCGCAGCCCACCGCAGCCCACCGGCCCCCGACGGCCGGCGAATCACCACGCGGCAAGCACTCCCAGGACAACCCACCATGACCCGACTCACCATCTGCTGCCTCACACTGGCCACCAGCCTGGCCGGCTTCCCATCCAGCTCCACAGCCCAGGAACCCACCTCTCTGAAAGGGAACCCGCTGGTCGGGCTGATCGACTTCCACGTCCACTCGGGTCCGGACAGTTTCACCCGTTCGACGACCGACTTCGAGATCGCTCGCATCGCGCGCGGTCGCGGGATGGGGGCGCTGGTGCTGAAGAACCACTTCACGATGACCGCCGACCGCGCCGTGCTCGCCGAACGGGTCACCGGTCAACGCTGCTACGGTGGCATCGTGCTCAACCGCGCCGTCGGGGGACTCAATGCCGAGGCCATCCGGCGGATGGTCACCTTCACCGGCGACCGCGGCAAGGTCGTCTGGCTGCCCACCTTCGATGCCGTCAACCACATCAAGCGATTCGATGAGGACCGACCGTCGGTGGCCGTCATCCGGGACGGGAAACCGGTCGAGGCACTCGAGGAGATCTTCATGCTGTGCGCCAAGCACGACCTGGTGCTCGAAACCGGGCACTCCTCGGCAGAGGAATGCCTGCTGCTGCTCGCCGCGGCGAAAAAGGCCGGAGTCAGAAAGCTGGTCGTCACCCACGCCATGGCCGACCCGATCCGCATGACCATCCCGCAAATGAAACAGGCCGCGAAACTGGGGGCCAAGCTCGAGTGCGTCTGGATGACCAACCTCAACGGACCCAACTCGCACCTGGCCAGCATGAGACTCTGGAAGAAAGTCACCACGGCCGACTACGCACGGGCCATCAGGGCCGTCGGCACCGACCACTTCATCCTCAGCTCCGACCTCGGCCAGTTCCTCAACCCCATCCCCACCGATGGCATGAAACGCTTCGCACTGGAACTCGCCGACGAGGGATTCTCTCGTAACGATATCCTCAAGATGGCCCGCGATACCCCTGCCGCTCTGCTGGGAATGAAGCCGGCCACGAGGCGGCCGATCAGGAGTCCCAACAAGAAACGCTGATCCGGTATGATGGGTGTTCCCTGGGAAATCGGCAGCATCGTTGAACTGGACAACCGCCCCGCGACCCATGCGCATCGCCTCCCTCGTATTGCTCGCCACTCTGACGCTGGCCACCACGCGGCCGCTGCCCGCGGCCGAGCCACTGCACGTCGACATCGATCGGCTGATCGAGGCCCGGGCCGGTGGAGCAGTGGCGGGGCTGGCCGATGATGCCGAGTTCCTGAGACGCGTGACCCTCGACCTGGCCGGGCGAGTACCCACCGCACAGGAAACCACCGCGTTCCTGGCCGACGCTGCCGCCACGAAGCGAACCCGGCTCGTCGATCGACTCTTCGACTCACCCGACTTCCCGCGACGGATGCAGGAATGGTTCGAGGTGATGGTGCTCGAGCGGCGGGCCGAGAAGACCGTCAAGTCCGAGGACTGGTCGAAGTGGTTGCAGTCAGGCTTTCGGGACAACACGCCGTGGAACCAGCTGGTCGCCCGGCTGCTGTTCGTCGAAAAAGACGACGCCGCCAACCAGCCGGCCACCAAGTTCCTCATCGCCAGCGGACGCAAGGGCAACGCACACCAGGTCACGCAGGATATCGCCCGGATCTTCCTGGGCCGAGATATCATGTGTGCTCAGTGTCACAATCACCCCTCGGTCGACACCTACACCCAGCAGGATTACTTCGGCATCTTCTCCTACGTCCAGGAGCTGCCGGCCAAGGCCAACAGCGAGTTCGAGTCGGTTTTCGAGCCGGGCAAGCGGACCACCGGCCCGCGGCTTCCGGGCGGAACCGAAATCGATGTCCCGAAGTTCGAGAAGGGGCAGGAGACCGAGGCGGCCAAGTTCCGGCCCCGATTGATGCTGGCCCGCGACCTGCCCAGCGCAGCCAACCCCGCCTTTGTCCGAACCAGCGTCAACCGGCTGTGGGCCATGCTGATGGGTCGCGGGCTGATCCACCCTCCCCATCTCGATCACCCCGCCAATCCGCCCTCGCATCCGGAACTCTTGACCCGCCTGCAGCAGGAATTCACCTCCAGCAAGTTCGACACCCGGCAACTGCTCCGCGAGATCATTCTCAGCAGGGCGTACCAGCGATCGAGTCGATTGCCCGAGGGCGTTGCGGCGGCCGACCTGGTCGACGTGGCAGAGAATCGGTTCCGGGTCGCGCTGTCCAAGCCGCTGTCACCGGAACAACTTGCCTGGAGCCTGATGATCGCTACCGGGAACCACCGGAGAATGCTCGATGGCAAGGTCCCCGCCGAAGAACCCTTCGACGCCTACAACTACATCAACGGCCGGGTCACGCGATTGCCAGCCACGGTGGGTGAGACGATGGAGTTGTTCAGCTGGATCGTGGGCAACCCGCCCGGTGAAGACCCCGACGACTACAACCCGGCGATGGGGCATGCGTTGTTCCTGATGAACGAACGCCTGGTCCTCGATTGGCTCACCCCACGCGACGGCTCACTCGTCGGCCGCCTGGTCTCCATCGACAAGAACCCCGCCGCCGTCGAGCAGCTCTTCCTGCAGGTCCTGTCACGCAAACCCAGCGCCGCCGAATCGAAAGCGGCCGTCGCATTTCTCAATAAGCACGCCCAGTCGAGACCGACCGCACTGGCCGACCTCGCCTGGTCACTACTGGCCTCAGCCGAATTCCGGCTCAACCACTGATCCCCACCCCTTACTCCTCTTCTCCTTTCTCCTTTCCACTTTCTCATCCCTATGAACCACGCCTGCAACACCCCCGAGCACACCGTCTCGCGTCGCCAGGTACTGGGTTCCTTGGCCGGTGGAGCCATCGGCTCAGCCAGCCTGGGCTGCCTGCTCGAACCGGCCGTCGCCGCGGAGATCAAGAAGCAGCAGAAGCAGGTGCTGTTCATCTGGCTCGACGGCGGCATGAGTCAACTGGAGACGTGGGACCCCAAGCCGGGCACCGAGTTCGGCGGGCCCTTTCGGTCGATCTCCACCCGGCTGCCCGGTGTGCGGTTTGGCGAGCTGGTCCCGGCCACCGCTGCGATTGCCGACAAGCTGACTCTGATCCGCTGCATGTCGACCAAGGACGAAAACCACTCAACCGGCGTACCACGGATCCAGCGTGGCGACCCGAAGAACCGCGGCGTGATCTACCCCTTCCTCGGCTCGGCCGTCACCAAGCTGATCGGAGCCCCCGACAACGGCCTGCCTCCCTACATGCACATCAAGCCCGGTCGCGGCGGTTACATGTGGAAGGACGCCGGCTTCCTGGGCCCCCGCTACGGAGCACTCGGACTGGGCGACGGCAAGCCCCCGATCCACATCCGCCGCCCCGACTCGCTGTCGGCCGAACGCGCCGCCATCCGCGACCGGCTCAGGCAGCAGGCCAACCAGTCCTTCAGGGCCGGACGACTCGACCGCTTCATCTCCGCCTACGACTACTCGTACGAAATGGCCCGGCAGCTGACCCGCCGCCAGGACCTCTTCGATCCCTCGACACTGCCCGCCGGAGACGCCAGGCGATACGGCACCCACCCGCTGGGCCGACACCTGCTGCAGGCGCGCAGGCTGCTCGAAGCCGGCGTCCAGTTCGTCAAGGTCACCAGCTACCACTGGGACACTCACGGTGACAACTTCAACATGCACCGCGTGATGGTCCCCCAGGTCGATCAGCCCTTTGCCGCGCTGATCACCGATCTCGAAGAACGAGGACTGCTCGATCACACGCTGGTGGTGCTGATGAGCGAGTTCGGGCGGACACCCAAGATCAACAGCCGCCTGGGTCGAGACCACTGGCCCGAGGCCTGGTCGGTGATGATGGCCGGCCTCGGCCTCAAACCAGGCGTCGTCGCCGGAAAGACCACCCAAAACGGAGCCTTCTGCGACGGATCCGAATACGACATCGGACACCTCTTCCACACCATCTTCCACTGCCTGGGAATCGACTCCAAGCAAGACCAGTACCTCAACAACGGTCAGCCTCTGCCAATCGCCCACGACGACATGGACGTGATCCGGGAGGTGCTGGCATGAGTCGATTCGAACCCGATCCGCTGCCGCCACTCGACGTCACCAAGGCATGGCTCCGGACCACGCTCAAGCACAAACGACAGCTCTACTGCTGCCGGTTCAGCACCGATGGCCGTTTCGTCTTCGCCGGAACACAGGACGGCAAGATCGTCCGCTGGTCATTGGCCGAACCGCCAGCGGCCCCTTCAGACGACAAGCCCGGCGACAAGAAGGCCGACAAGAAGGCCGACAAGAAGGCCCGTAAGCCGCCCGAGCCCGAGTCGGTGGTGCTGGAGGGTCATTCGACCTGGGTCAGCCGATTGCTGGTCACCCCCGACGGCAAGCGGCTCATCAGCAGCGATCTCCACGGCAGCCTGATCGCCTGGGACCTGTCCGCCGCCGCGGCCGACCTGTCCCAAGCACCCAAGCCGGCCTGGAAAGTTCCCGACGCTCATCCCTCGCAACCGGGCAACCCCGGCTGGATCCGCGCCCTGGCCGTCAGCGGCGACGGCCAGACACTGCTCACCGCCGGCACCGACGGCATCATCCGCCGCTGGTCCACCTCCGACGGCAAGCCCACCGGAACGCTCGAAGGACACGCCGGCGACATCTTCAGCCTCGCCATGCACCCCGACGGCAAGACACTCGTCAGCGGCGACATCTTCGGTGTGGTGCACCAGTGGGACCTCGGCACCGGCAAGTCCGTTCGCCGCTTCGACGCCGCACAGCTGCACACTCGCAAGGACAACTTCCTGGCCGACGTCGGAGGCGTCCGCAGCCTGGCGTTTGATGCCCAGGGCAAGCGGCTGGCCTGTGGAGGCATGACCGACGCCAAGAGCAATTCCTTCTGCCCCGGCAAGCCGGGTGTGCTGCTGTTTGACTTCGCCACCGGAAAACAGACCGCCGTGCTGAGACTGAAGAAGGGCAAGGCCGACGACGGACCGATCAAGGGACTGGCATTCCTGGCCGACGGGACGCTGGTCGGACAGGGCGAACGGCTGCACGCGGTCTGCTCGCTGGAGTTCTGGAACCCCGAGGACGGCAAGGTGCTGCACGTCGTCGATACCCCCTCCGGCTACGACCTCGACATCCACCCCGACGGCCAACGGATCTGCACACCCGTCTGGATCGGCAACGGTCGAGCCGGCAATGGACGCCACTCAACGCCCGAGAAATACCAGCCGCACTTCGGGCACGTGAGGATCTACCAGCTGTCCGAAAAGCCCAAGCCGAAACCGGCCCCCAAGCCGGCCGCCAAGTCCTAGCGACCCTACCTCGCCAGGATCGCGAACGGGTTGCTGAAGCTGTCACTCCAGTACACCCGCCGCGAGGTCGGCTGCAGGATGGCCGAAAGTGCTGACCGAGGGATCTCCTCGGGACGACGCACCGTCTCGAGTCCCGCCAGCACCGGCAGCCGCTTCAAGACGTCTCCGGATCCCAGCAGCATCCATCGGCAGGCCTGCTGACCACGGCTCAGGTCCTGCGCCGAGACCACCATCACCGACTGCATCTCGATCGATTCGGCCAACGCCGTCACCACCGGCTGAAGTTCGAAGTGAGCCGAGGAGACATGCAGGGCCAGCATTCCATCGGCGGCCAGGTGACGCCGATAGACCTCGAACGCCTCACGAGTCAACAGGTGCACCGGCACCACGTCGCTGCTGAAGGCATCGAGCACCAGGACATCGTAAGCACGGTCGGTTTGCCGCTCGAGACTCAGGCGGGCGTCTCCGATCACGACGTCCAGGTCCACCCCGCGACGCCTGGCCGATTCGAGATAGCCGAAGTGCTTCTCGGCCATCAGGTGAATATCCGGGTCGAGCTCATAGAATGTCAGCCGGTCGCCGGGCCGCGAGTAGGCCGAGAGGGTGCCGATGCCCAGGCCGACGATGCCGATTCGGCGTGGCCCCTGTGACTCGCTCGATAGCAGCATCCCGATCCCGGTGTGCCGACCGAAGTAGCTGGTCGGTTCCTCCCGCTGGGGTCCCTCGGCGAACTGCAGCCCGTGGAACGTGCGGCCATGCACCAGCCGTCGGATCGGGGCGTCGCTGCCCGGCAGGGTCTCGTCGCGGACACGCAGCACTCCGTAGAAATTCCGCGTGACGTCGATCACGTCACGCCGGGTCCCCTCGACCATCCGCCCCAGCACAAACAACATGCCCGCCGCCAGCACCGCCCAGGCAACACTCGCCACCAGGCCAGCGGTCCGAGACTCCCGCCGACCTTGCCAGGTGTCGCGAATCAGCACGCCCAGTACCAGCACCGCCACCAGGGCCAGCCCGGCGTGGAGTTCGAGGTAGGCCGAGAACATCCGCGGTGCGATCACCCCGACGAACAGGCCGCCCGCGGCACCTCCGGCGGAAATCGTGAGGTAAAAACCGGTCAGGTGACCGGGATCAGGTTTCAACCGAGCCAACTCACCGTGGCAGACCATCGCCAGGACGAACAGGGCGGAAAAGAAGATGGGGACCTGGATCGAAACCGGCAAATCCGACTCCTCTCCCAGGGCGACCAGCACGGCGACCAGCAGCACGGCCGCCTGCAGCAGGTACAGCGGCCGCACGTACCAGCGGTCGCCTTCGAAACAGAAGATGAAACTGACCAGGTACAACGCCAATGGGACCACCCACAAGAACGGCACCGTCGCCACGTCGAGACAGACGTGGTTGGTCACCGCCAGCAACAGCACCGAAGGTGCTGCCGCCAACAGGAACCACAGCACGCGGACTCCCACCGTCGCCGCCACCGGTTGCGGTGCCGATACGGAATCCTCACCGAATCGAGACCGCATCGACGGCAGCTGCAGGCACCACAGCAGGAAACCGGCCAGGGCCGCCGGCGTCAACGACTGCACAAGCGACGACCAGTCGAAGGCTCGACCCCCACCCACCAGACCCGGACCATCCTGCCACAGCCAGCCGACCAGCGAGACGCCCAGCAACAGCCACAGGGCGGCTCGAGCCCACTCGACACCCCAGCGGCGACCTCGCCATAAACCCACCCCGGCCGGCAGCAGGCAGAGCCCGACCAGGCCCGCGCCGGTCACCGCTCGCAGCGCCAGAGTCTCCTCGATCGCCACCCGACCCGTCGCGATGCCGATCACCCAGCCCCACGTCGCGACTCCGGCCACCAGGCAAATCACCGCCAGCGTCCTCACCGGTGGCGACCCCGTCGTCGGCTGCGGATCTGCCGTCAAGTCCTCGGCACCCGACACTTCGGCCACCACCACCCGGCGACTCGACCACGCCACGATCGCCGTTATCACCGCGAAGACCACGAACAGGATGCTCCAGGTGAATCCCTGCCCGACCAGGTCCCACCGCGGCTCGACCACGAATGGGTAGCTCAGCAGAGCCAAAAGCGAGCCGGCATTCGAGAGCGCGTAGAGGCGGTAGGGCACGGTGCCCGGATGCGACCGCCCGTACCAGGCCTGCAACAGCGGGCCGGTGGTCGAGAGCACGAAGTAGGGCCAGCCGATCGTCACGGCCAACGTCAGCACCACCTGCCAGGTCGGGTCGACCTCCGAGGATGGCTTCCACGTCGAACCAGGCAGGACCGGAGCCAACGCGTCACCAAACAGGCCCGCCAACAGCCACAGCGCTCCAACCGCCAACACCACCAGGTGAACCAGCCCCTGCCGACTGGCCTTCACTTTAGCCACCAGCAGGTGCGAGTAGGCGTAACCGGCAAACAGGACCACCTGGAAGAACAGCATGCAGGTGGTCCAGACGGCCGAGCTGCCTCCAAACCACGGCAGGATCGCCTTGCTCAACATCGGCTGGATCCCGAACAGCAGCAACGCGCTCAGGAAAATCGCCACGCCATGCAGCACCCCCGGCCAGCGTTGAATGGAAGAGACAAACGACATCAGCACCGATCAGAGCTTGTGAAGAATTGGGGTCAGAGCTTGAATAGTGAATAGTGGCCAGCGACGCGGCAAGACACGGGGACTGGGTGGGCCACTATTCACTATTCAAGCTCTGACCCCAAGTTGGGTGGGCGGCGATGAACCAGTTGATCCTGATCGGGGCCAGCAATGTCACGATCGCGTTTCCGCGATTGGTTCATGGGTTGTCTCAGAGGGTCGGGGGGCCGCTTGAGATCTGGGGGGTGCATGGGCACGGGAGATCGTACGGGACCTGGAGCAAGGTGCTGGGGCGGTCGCTGCCGGGGATCATCGAGAGCCGGTTCTGGGATGCCTGGACTCCGTCAAACAACACAACGCCGCCGCGGGCACTGCTCACCGACATCGGCAACGACATCCTTTATGGTCACGACGCCGCTCAGATCCTCGAGTGGGTGGAGACGTGCGTGGACCGGCTGAAGGGGCTGGACGCGGAGATCGTGATGACACGGCTCCCGTTGGCCAGTCTCGAGAAACTCTCTCGCCTTCGCTTCACCCTCGCCAGAAAGATCCTCTTCCCCGGCTGCTCGCTGGCGCTGGCCGATGTCAGACGCCACGCCGACGAACTCGATGCGGGGGTCATCGCCCTGGCAGCAAAACATTCGATCCCGCTGGCCGAGCCGGAAGGCCGCTGGTACGGGATCGACCCGATCCACATCCGCAGTCGCTGGATGGAATCAGCCTGGCAGAAGATCCTCCGCGGATGGTTCCCCGACACGTCCCCCCCGGCGTTCCGGCGAGTCGGCCTGAGTCGGGCTCTGCAGGCCTGGCACTGGTGGCCGGCCGAACGAGGACGCTGCGGCCGGGTGACCGAGACCGCACAACCGGTCTTCCAGCAGGGAGAGCTCAGCGTGCGGTTGTACTGACGGTGGCGGCGTCTGACCCCGGGCTCTACAGCAGCGTCAGCGGATTCTTGCGGTTTTTCAGCGGCAAGGTCACCGGTCCGCCCTGGCGGTGCGATTCGAAGACCGAGGCAATCATCTCGGTCGCCGCCCGGGCGTCATAGACCCCCGAAACCGGCTGGCGGTCCTTC
>Ga0310123_10002204_pt1 | contig 15698 bp, 12 predicted proteins | sample CB6_AW_1057_MG_FD_203505 | JGI IMG/M metagenome (GOLD analysis project Ga0310123, IMG submission 203505) | Marine microbial communities from Western Arctic Ocean, Canada - CB6_AW_1057 | ecosystem: Environmental > Aquatic > Marine > Oceanic | place: Canada: Western Arctic Ocean | collected... | reverse complement strand
TCTGGAGGGTTTCAGGGGGTCTGAAGCAGCGCCCCAGTGTCCCACCTCGGGGGTAAAATACCTAGTGCTGACTGGAGCTTCCCCAGGGCTATAAGCTATTCTTACCTAGCGAATACTCAGGTTTTTCGCCCAATCAAAAAGACGAAACAACGGGACTATTTGTCCATGGATCAGTTAACGGCTTCCGGGCTGTGCCTCAAATATCACAAAATGTAAACCGTTCGAAGATTGCGGAACTGCCCCCTCCCCGGTTCGACTCAGTTGGCGAGAACAAAGCAGTCACCGTTCAAGACACGACGAATCCGATTCTCACCTTGACAACGACATCTATTGAAGTCATCGCGACCACCGCTACCGGAGCGGCGGTGGATGTTCTCACCGAGTCTGGCGCGGCCGCAATGGACATCCGTGACTCCAGTTCTTTGATCACGCGCGACGGGCCTGCTGAATTTCCGTTCGGAACCACGGTGGTGAAGATCAGGGCCACGGATGCCAGCGGCAATTTCGATGAGAAAGAATTTTCCGTCAAGGTGCTCACGTCAGGCGAGATAGCTGATGATCTCATCGGTTTGGTAGAAAACCTCGACCTACAGCGGGAGATCACCAACTCGCTGGTCGCCAGCTCGAGCCAGACAACCGCCACTCCAACCGCGGGGGCCGTCACCGGCTCCCGGGGTTTTTTGTTGCGGTTCCGCCCGCTGTCCAAAGCTCCCGCCCGAGTCAGGCCAATCGGCCTGTACAATGGACGGTTCGAAGGTTGCATGATGGATCTTCGACGGGCGGCGATCACGCTATGGAAATAACTGACCGAGACCGGCTCAAGAAAATCCTGCAAACCCATTCGGTCAAACGAGGGGACTTCGTTCTTGCTTCCGGAGAGCGCAGCAATGTCTACGTTGATGTCCGGCTGACCGCCTTGCGGGCCGAGGCGACGCCGTTGATCGGCAGTGCTTTCGTGCGCAAGATGCAGGAGCGTGGCTGGCAGCCCGCTGCCGTCGGCGGACTCACGATGGGCGCGGATCCGATCGTCACCGCGATCTCGCGGCAAAGCCTCGAATTTGGCCTGGAGATCAACGGTTTCCTGGTTCGCAAGGAAACGAAGCAGCATGGCCGCCGGCAGTTTCTCGAAGGACTCGCCGACACGAACGGACATGAGGTAGTCATCGTGGAGGATGTCTGCACGACGGGCGGCTCCGCCGTCCAAGCCATCGAGCGCTCGCGCGAGACCGGCCTCAAAGTGATCGGTGCTATTTGCCTTGTCGACCGAGAGCAAGGGGGCCGGGAGGCGATCGAGCAAACGGGTGTTCCCTTCGATCGAATCTTTGCGATGGCCGAGTTGCTCGCCGAAGATTAGTTTCAATCACCGGGTCGCAACCCAGCGCGTTTCTGACGGTGAGCTTCCAGCCAGTGTTCGCAACAGAAACAGAGCCGCTCCCGCAAGGGGCTGTGAAAAATCGGGGACAGTCCACTTCGCGCCACCCACGTTGACAAATTCAATGGGACTTATTCGGCCTGCGCTTGGTACAGTCCCCATTTTTTCACAGTCCGCAAGGGCGCGGTCAAGGGTGGGCGCTACGCCGGGCTTCGGTTTGGCATTTCGTCGAGGCGCGGTCACTTCGAGACTGGACCGCACCCTCGCGGGCGCGGCTCTGTTTCACTGAGTCCTGGCGGTTGGCCCGGGTCCCGGCTTGTCGGGGCCACACGCTTGTGTTCCAATCGGAAGAGCGAAATGTCCCGACGTTATCCATCCCGGCCTGTCGTGGGTGTCGGCGCGATTATCACCCGCGGCGACGAGGTCTTGCTCGTGCGCCGTGGCCGTGAACCCCAGAAAGGAATCTGGTCGGTCCCCGGCGGCGTTCTCCACGTGGGCGAAACTTTGGAAGAGGGGGTCCGCCGCGAAGTTCGCGAAGAGGTGGGCCTCGATGTACGTGTCGTCGAGCGGGTCGAAGTGCTGGAACGGATTCTGCCCGACGCCGCGGGGAAGCTCGAATATCACTACATCCTGATTGATTATCTCTGCGAACCAACGGGAGGTACTTTGCAAGCCGCCGACGACGCGGCGGAGGCCGCCTGGGTCGATCGATCGGATTTTGATGACTACGAGATCACTCCTGGAACGATCGAGGTCATCAATGGAGCTTTTGAAGCTCGCGACCGGCTCGCGAGAGCGATCGAGGGTGGGTGAAGTCTTCAACTCTAGGCAGTCAGGGCCGTGCTCCGCAGGGATGGTGGTGGACTCGACGTATCAGTCTTGGGGTCCGCTCACTTCAGTGGCACACGGGGCCTGGAACGGCGAATCTAGGCTCGCGCTATAGTAGCGTCTTAAGAAATGGACAGAGCAGCAATCACCAAGATTTTGCGGCAGGACGTGCTGACGAAGCTGCGCCCGCTTGGGTTCAAGAATTCTCAGCGACTTACGGCTTGGCGCTACAGACCGCGCATGGTCGACTTTGTTCAAATCAATTTTATCCACAAGTATTCGGTGAGGCGAAACTGGCTCGATTGCTCGTACGGGTTTGCATGGGGCATCTATTTGACTGACGTGCCGGAAGCATCCCCGCCCCGCACGGACTCGAAGTGTAGGCCGCGGCCACGACTGGATCAGGCTCATCTCGCGCGCTCAGCCCGCCACGAGGGTGAATGGGACGGGACTATTTTGCAGAGACTTTCGCGATCACCGAGGACGTCTCCTCAACGGTGCAGTGCGTTTCAGAGACGAAAAACATTCTGTTGACACAAGCGCGAGAATGGTTCGAATGCTATTCATCTGTAGCCGCGGTCATATTGGCTCTTAAACGCACCGACTCAGAGCAGAGAGCGATAGACCCCTACACATACGGACCCGGGTCCGCAAAATCCTATCACCGAAGATGGGTTCTAGCACATCTTCTTATTTTGGAAAACCGGCTCGACGAAGCTGCCGAGCAGATTGAGCGCGCATACTCAACTGTTGCGGACTGGCCGATTAGCTCGATGGAGTCGAAGAACCGAATGGTTGATGAACTGGCGGCCATCGAGCGACTCCTTCACGTCGCACGAGGCCGAAACGTAGGTACCCGCGCTTAACCGTATGGTGGGGCCTTGAACTTGTCGGCTGCAAAAAAGACCCCAGCTAAGGCGCCGCGATCACTGGATTTCGCAGCTCGCCTATCCCGTCGATCTTGATCACGGCTTCATCTCCAGCCTTCATGAAGATAGGCGGCTTGCGGGCAAATCCGACGCCCGGAGGCGTCCCCGTGGAAATGACATCCCCTGGAACCAATGTCATGACTTTCGACAGATACTCGATCAAATAGGGAATCTTGAAAATGAGTTGGGACGTGTTCGAGTCTTGCAGCACTTGGCCGTTGAGCTCGAGGCTGATGCGCAGGTTATGCGGGTCGGCAATCTCGTCTTTGCTGACCAATTCAGGCCCCAAGGGACCGAAGGTGTCGAAGGTCTTTCCGATGGTCCACTGGCTGGTGGCTAGTTGATAGTCACGGGCACTGACATCGTGGACGATCGTGTATCCGAACACATGCTCTTGCCATTTGTCGGCTGGGATATTCTTGCCCGTCTTGCCGATCACGAAGGCAAACTCAGCCTCGTAGTCGACCTGGTCCGACACCGCCGGAAGCTCAATCGGCTGCCCGTCTCCGGTCACGGCGTTATGGTATTTCGTGAATACGGTTGGAAGCGTTGGAATCGCCATGCCCGACTCGATCGCGTGGTCGCGGTAGTTCAAGCCGATGCAGATGAACTTAGGCGGAACCAGAATCGGCGCCAGCAGCGTTGCGTCGGAGCGGTTGATTGTCTGGCCGGGATTGGCGGCTAGCTTTTGAGCGGCCTCGATGGCCTTGTCGCCATCCTGAAGAAATGACAGGACATCTCCGTAGCCGGCGGCGGCGAGATCGGCGATCTGATCCCCGATTGCCAATCCGGCTCGGGCGCCGTTGCCTGTTGTGTAAGTGAGTAGTCGCATGTGTTCCCTTTCTGGACTCCCGGCGGTTCCGGGCTGAGTCTTTCCATACTAGCGCCGGGCGAGCGATCGATGCTACGCGGCCGAATGAGCCCGTAAAGTTTCGCATCCCGTCGAAAGCCGTACGCTAAACTGAGTTTTCACTCCTCCAGGTATGAACCGGCTCATCGTAAAGGCATTCTATTGGCCCGTCCTGATGGCTCTCATGCTTGCCGCCGCCTGCTCCACTCCAAAGACCAGCTCGATTCACGACCTCCTGGAAACTTGCAAGAGCGACGACGGGCCGGCCGATGCTCTGTGCGGAACGCTCGAAGTATTCGAGGACCGCGAAGCCGCAACTGGCCGCAAGATCCCGCTCAAAATCATCGTCCTGCCCGCGCTGGGGAACGATCCGAAATCGGACCCGCTTTTTTTCCTAGCCGGGGGGCCTGGCGGGGGCGCCGCGGATATGGCCGCTGGAGTAAAGCCGGTCTTCGCCCGCATGCAAAGCGACCGCGACATCGTCCTGGTTGACCAGCGAGGCACCGGTGAATCGAACCCGCTCAAGTGCGAACTCGGCGAGGACTCGCTGGAAGATCTTTCCAAGGCCGGCGAAATGCCTCTCGAGAAGTTCCAGGCTTGCTTGGACGGCTACGACGCCGACGCGAAGCTCTACACGACGTCCATCGCCATGGACGACCTAGATGATGTACGCCAGTTCCTCGGATACGGGGCGATCAATATTTACGGCGGCTCCTACGGAACGCGGGCCGCGCTGGTCTACCTGCGCCGTCATGGTGAGCATGTGCGCGCTGTTGTCCTCGATGGAGTGGCTCCGCCCAATATGCGCTTGCCGCTTTATATTCCTCGCGACGGTCAGCGCGCTCTCGACCTGCTGATCTCCGATTGCGAAGCGGATGCAGCCTGCCGGGAACGATTCCCAACTTTTGGGCGGAATGTGCAATCGTTGTTCGCGCGACTGGATGCAAAGCCGTCCGTGGTCCGCTTAGTTCACCCGCGCACCGGAGAGGCCGCCGAAGTGACGGTGAAACGCGAGCTGGTGGCCGGAGTCATCATGAGCGCCCTATATTCGCCGCTCCTGAGTTCGCTGTTGCCGAACCTGCTCGAGCGCGCCAACGAGGGCGATTTTCAGGGTCTGGTGGCCCTGGCCTCGGTGAATGAAGGAGCGGCGGATATGATCAGCCAGGGCATGTATTATTCCGTGGTGTGCGCCGAAGACGCCCCCCGAGTCACGCCCGAGGAAATCGAAAAGGAATCAGCCGGCACGTTCCTCGGTGGACGTTCCTCGGAGATGCGCCTCCAACCGTGCGAGTTTTGGCCCAAGGGAGACGTCGCCAAGGAATACTACGAGCCGGTTGTCTCGGACGCGCCTGTCCTTATCTTGTCCGGAAAGCTGGACCCGGTCACTCCGCCGGTGTGGGGAGAGCAGGTGCTCGAGCACCTGCCGAATGCACGGCACATTGTGGTCCCTGGAGCCGGCCATGGCGCGCTCGGCCAAGGCTGCGTCAGCCGCCTGATTCGCGAGTTTGTCGACCAGGCTGACGCGCAAAGTCTCGATGCCGCCTGCGTCGAGAAAATCCACCGTCCGCCGTTCTTCGTAAATAACGTCGGGCCGCGGAACGGTGAAAACATCGAACCGCAAGACACGGAAAACTGATGCTCCCCGAGAACGATGGTCCCCAAGAACGATGATTGAGGTTTCGCGGCTTCACAAGCGCTTCGGCGAAGTAGTCGCGGTCGACGACGTCTCCTTCACCGCCGGCGATGGGACAGTGACCGGATTGCTGGGCCCCAACGGAGCCGGCAAGACGACGACCCTGAGGATGCTCTACGGGCTGATCGCGCCCGACCGCGGCCATATCCATGTGGACGAGGTTGATGTCGCCTCTGACCCGCTCGGAGCGCAATCGAAACTGGGCGTTCTTCCCGATACGCAAGGTCTTTATCCAAGATTGACCGCGCGCGAACATGTGCGCTATTTCGGACGTCTGCACGGGATGAGGGGAGCCGGCCTGGAGAACCGCATCGGCGAGCTAATCAAAACGCTTGACATGACAGACATCGCCGACCGCCGCGCCCAGGGCTTCTCCCACGGCGAGCGCATGAAGGTCAGCGTGGCGCGCGCGCTCGTCCATGGGCCCGGCAACGTGCTGCTCGACGAGCCGACCAACGGGCTCGACGTGATGAGCACCCGTGCGGTCCGCAAGATCATCCGCCGCCTCAAAGCGGAAGGCAAGTGCGTGCTCTTCTCGAGCCACGTCATGCAGGAGGTTTCGGCCCTCTGCGACTCCATCGTTATCATCGCCCGCGGACAGGTGGTCGCCCGCGGAACGCCCGATGAGTTGCGCTCCCAAAGCGGCCACGAAAACCTCGAAGACGCTTTTGTCTCGCTGACGGGAATCGACGAAATTCGCCAATGAATCTATCCAGGCTTCCGGTCGTGTTTTTCAAGGAGATGCTGGACGGTCTCCGTGACCGCCGCTCCCTGATGTCAGTCTGCATTTCCGCTCTGATCGGGCCGCTGCTGGTGGGTTTCATGTTCAACCGCCTGGCCGAGCGGCAGCGCGAATCGCAAGACATCAAGATTCCCGTGGTCGGGGCCGAGCGAGCCCCCGCGCTGATGGAATGGCTCCGGCAGCAGGACGGCATTGAAATCGTCGAAGGACCCCAAGACCCCGAGGAGGCTGTCCGCGAACGCGAGCAAGACGTGGTCGTCGTCATCGACGATGAATTTGGCAAGGACTTCAGCGAGGCTCGCCCCGCCGAGGTCAAGCTCGTAGCCGATGGCTCACGCCAGACCGCCCAGCCGAAGGTGCGCCGGGTGCGCCTTTTGATCGAGCGTTACAGTCAGCAAATTGCCGTGCTGCGCCTGATCGTGCGGGGCGTCAGCCCGGCCATTGCGACTCCGATTCGGCTAGAAGAAATCGAAGTGTCAAGCTCCCAGCAACGGGCGGCCACCTTGCTGAACTTCATTCCGCTATTCGTTGTGCTGGCGGCCTTTGCCGGCGGAATGCAGATCGCGACCGATACGACCGCCGGTGAGCGCGAGCGCGGATCGCTGGAGTCGTTGCTGGTCAACCCCGTTCCGCGCGAATCGATTGTGATCGGAAAATGGCTGGCGGCCGTCGTATTCGCGGCTTTCAGCGTGGCGTTGACGTTCTTCCTGTGCCTGGCTGTATTGCAGCGCATCCCTCTCAATGAGTTCGGAATACGTTTCACGATTGGTCCGCTGGAAATAATCGGCGTGCTGTGCGCCACTCTGCCGATGGCCTTGCTGGCCACCGGCTTGCAGATTTTCATTGCGACATTCGCGCGATCTTTCAAGGAAGCGCAGAGCTACCTGGGAATGCTGATCATGCTTCCGATGCTGCCGGGGATTCTGTCTGTCCTCTACCCGCTGGGCAACCAGCCGTGGATGATCCCCATCCCAATTCTCGGCCAGCACGTACTACTGGCCGACGTGCTGGGCGGCAAGAGCCCGGAGCCAATTTGGTTCGCCGTCGCGGGGCTATCGGCGCTGGTGGCCGGGTTGCTTTGCGTCTATATGACGACGCGGCTCTTCCACAAAGAGAAGATTATCTTTGGGAGATAACCCATCGGGCAGGTGACTCGCGCTACCTGGGAATCGGCGATATGAGCGAGACGTTTTGATGCTTAAATGTAAATATGCGAACGACGCTCGACTTGCCCGATGAGACATTTCGGGAACTCAAGACACTTGCCGCGAGGCAAGGCGTCACGCTGCAATCGGTTCTTCGCCGGGCCGTGGAGAAAGAGCTGCGGCGGCCCCATGACGAATCCGGCGCACGGCGCGTGAAATTTCCCATTGTGGACTCCAAGGAGCCAGCTTCACTGGATTTGAGCAATGCCGAGATCGAAGAACTTCTTACCTGACGTCAATGTTTGGCTTGCGCTTGCTAGCCCGCATTTCTCATCGGGTGGCGAGGCAAAGTGCATGAGAGGCCCGTCAGGCACTGAGAAATGCGCACCAGACCGGCCCCCCAATCAGACACTCAGAGCCCCGCGCGTGAGCGCGGGGTCAAGTCAACAAACAGGCCCGACAACGCAACCAGCTCTATATAAACACTCCGAGCCCCAGGCAGCGCCAACGAACTTCCCGAGGTCGGGACCCTGCGACTGTGGAGCTCTGCCCCTACTCCACGCCCGTGATCTTGAACGTGTGGGCATACCGGCTCGGTAACTCGTCCGCCCCTAAGCTGGGCATCCGAATGACCAAGTCGTCTCCCGCCGCCTTCCACCCCAGCGACCCCTCCACGCCAAGCATCGTGACAACCGTGTTCGCCGCCGGTTTCACATCCCGCAGCACCAATTCCTTCTCCGGCCAGCCCGGCGTGATGGCATAGAGCGCTCCCGGCTTCTTCGTGTAAAAGACCTGCTTGCGGGCCTTGCCGCCCTGCGATTTCATACCGGCCACCTGGAGGATGTCGTACTCTTCGCCGAAGTGCTTGTACTCGAAGCTGGGCTGCTCTCCTTCGGTCCATTGCACCTGCTGCTGCCAGGTCTTCGTGCCGAAAATAGCTTCGCCGTTGACGTCGAGCCACTGGCCCATCTCGATCAGCCGGTCTTGCATGATCTCGGGAATGCGCCCGTCGGCGGTCGGTCCGACATCGAGCAGGAAGTTGCCGCCGCGGCTGACCAGATCGATCAGCACCCAGACCAGCTCCTTGACGCTCTTGTAGTTGCTGAGCGACTCGTTGCGGTTGTAGCCATACGACATCCCCATACCGCGGCTTTCTTCCCAAGAATAGGAGGCGTCTTTCATGCCGACTCCGTATTCCGTCGTGAAGTAGCCCCCGTGCTTGTGGCGGGTAGCCTTTCCCCAGCGGTCATTGATGACCACTTCATCGCGGCTGGGCGACTCGTTGAAGAGCCATGCGAGCAGTTCGGTGCTCTTCCATTTGTCGTGCGCCATCTCCCACTCGCCGTCGCTGAAAATAATCGATGGCTTGTAACGTGTCACGACGTCCTTGAACTGCGGAATCATATGCTCGTCCACGAAGCGCTCACGGTCGCTAAGCCACAGCGGATTGAACCATTCGTAGAGCGAATAGTAGAAACCCATCTTCAGCCCGGCGTCGCGGACGGCGTCTCCCAGATCACCCAGCAGGTCACGCTTGGGGCCTTCATCGACGCTGTTCCAGGGACGCCCCCAACTCTTATTGGCCTGCTTGTTGGGAAAAAGACAGAAACCATCGTGGTGCTTGGAAGTGAGGACAACGTACTTCGCACCGGAGCGCTTGAACACATCCGCCCATTGCGCCGGGTCGAAAAGTTCGGCGCGGAACATGGGAGCGAACTGCTTGTATTCAAAGTTCTCCCCGTAGACTCGATTGTGGAAGGCCTGAGTCGCCGCTTGGTTGCGCTTGTTTTGCTCGCTCCGCTCGGATTGGTCGGCTTTCAGCGAGTGCCAATACCATTCCGAATAAGAGTCGGGATGCGAAAAAGCCGGTACCGAGTAAACGCCCCAATGAATAAAGATGCCGAACTTCGCATCGCCGTACCACTTGGGCATGGGCCGTCTGTCGAGCGATTCCCAGTTCTCCTCGTATTTCGCGGGCGGAGCGGGCTCGGCGGAAAGCGGCGCCGTCACAGCCAAGAGAACAGCGAGGGTAAGAATGCAAGAAGTAGCGCGAACATCAAAATTCATAAAATTCCTCAAACGTTTTTTGATCAGACTCGGTCAAGTTAGCTGGCGTGTGCGCGACTTGTCAAGCCGGCCCCCCAACCGCCACCAGAAACAACAGAGCCGTGGGCGGAAGCCCGCGGTCAAAACCTCAAGGCAAGTCAAGAACCAGCAAGCCAAGTACAAGCAACAATTTCTTGACATACGGCTTCTTAACATACGGGCTCTTGACATACGGCTTCTTGACACACCGGTCGAGCGACATCCAAACCGCTTCCATCGAGCATCCCAGGCGAACTCTGCTCCTCGACGAGCTGAGGCGGGCTTCTTTTCTCACAAGCGGGGGGGAAGGTAGCGGAGCCAGTCGCCGCCCGGCCCCTGAGGCGAGGCCAAGAAATACTCACTCCACCGACGCCAGAAACCGCGGTGGCTGCCGCGACTTGGTTGCCTGCTCAAACCCGTAGGCTAGTTTGAGCAGCAGCGCTTCGCTGAATCGCGCGCCAAAGAAAGAAATCCCCACGGGAAGGCCTCGAACAAGCCCTGCCGGAACGGTGATGTGCGGGTATCCCGCGATCGCCGCCGGGCCCGCGCTGCCGTGTGAGGAGCGGTCGCCGTGGACCAGGTCCGTCACCCAGGAAGGGCCCGTGCTTGGCGAGACAATGGCGTCGAGCCGGTGCTCGCTCATGGCCCGGCCGATTCCCTCGGTCCGCGAAAGCCGCCGAGCCTTGGCCAGCGCATCCAGGTAGGGCCGCGAATCGAGCCCGCCCCGCTCGTTTGCGGCGAGCAGAATCTCCTGCCCGAAGTGGCGCAACTCCTCGTCGGCGTGCTGCTCGTTGAACGCGATGACATCGCTGAGGCCGCGGACCGTCACGTTCTGCTTGAGCCCCGCCAAGTAGCCATTCAGTCCGGCCTTGAATTCGTGGAGCAAGACCTCGAACGGCGCGTCGCCATATGCGCTTCTCAGCGGCAGCTCGACCGGATCGGCCAGCTCGGCTCCGCGCTCTTTCATCGCTAGCAGCGCTTCGCCGATTAACTGGTCGACGTGACTGCTGAATCCCATCGCGCCGCGCCAGACGCCGATACGCGCACCCCGCAGCCCGTCGGAGTCTAGAAATTGAGTGTAGTCGGCGTGCAGCCGGCCTTCGCTGGCCGCAGTTGTCATATCTCGCGGGTCGACGCCGGTCAGGGCGCCCAACAGCAAGGCCGCGTCCCGGACGGTTCGCGCCATCGGCCCGGCCGTATCCTGGTTGTGCGAAATCGGGATGATTCCCGAGCGGCTGATCAGCCCCACGGTCGGCTTGATCCCGACGACGCCGTTGATCGATGAAGGACAGATGACCGAACCGTTCGTCTCCGTGCCGATGGCCAGCGGACAAAGGTTCGCCGATACCGCCACCGCCGACCCGGAACTCGAGCCGCAGGCATTACGATCCAGCGCATAGGGATTGCGGGTCAGCCCGCCCCGGCCGCTCCAGCCGCTGACCGAGTTTCGCCCCCGAAAATTAGCCCACTCCGACAGATTCGCCTTCGCCAGAATGACGGCCCCGGCAGCCCGCAGCCGCTCGGCCACAAACGAATCGCGGAGGGCAATGGAACCCTCGAGCGCCAGCGACCCGGCCGTGGTTTGCATGCGGTCGCCGGTGTCCAGGTTGTCTTTGAGGATCACCGGGATGCCGTGCAGCGGCCCGCGCGAACCGTTCGCCTGGCGCTCGCGGTCTAGCTCCGCCGCGATCGAAAGCGCGTCGGGATTGATCTCAATAATCGCGTTGACGGCGGGCCCTTTCTTGTCGATTTGCTCGATGCGGCCCAGGTATTTTTCGGCGATGGACCGTGCTGTGTATTCACCGCTTTCCATGCCCTCCCGCAGGCGGTCAACGGTGATTTCATCGAACTCGGAGTCGGGGACTTTTAAAGCCGGCTTTCCATCCGTGGATGCCGTGCCTTCTTGCCCGCGGCCACAGCCGGCCCAAGCGCCGCTGCTGGCAAGCGCCGCCAGCCGGAGCGCCTCGCGACGGCTGACACCGGCCTTGCGAGTTCTGAACTGATTCAAGGTTTCACCACCTTGTCCGCGCCACCACATGCGCACGCATCCCTAACACTGTAGCGCGAGTGGATCGACTCTTCGCGGCGCCGGTTCATCACCTCTCACCTGGGCGGGCCCGATAGCACCGTCGCGACAACGGCACACCCTCGCCGCTCCAGCCGTGAGCGGCCGTTTTGGATGGAGCCGCGCGCGTCAGCAAGCGGTTGCCCGCGACAGATCGATCACCAAGCGACAGATCGATCACCAAGCGACGGATCAATCACCTCGCGACGGATCGATCACCTAGCGACTTCAGCCGAGCGCCCGAGTTCTTTCGTCAGCGGGCGATTCGTCCTGAAGTTGCGATAATGGGCTCGCCCCGCCGATCACCTGACCGAGCAAGACGAGCAAAGCGCATATGCCTCGCGGAATCATCATCGATACCGACCCCGGTGTGGACGATGCGCTGGCGCTGCTGCTGGCCTTGCGATCTCCCGAGCTTCTGGTCGAAGCGATCACCGTTGTCAGCGGAAATGTTCATATTGACCTGTGCGTGGAGAACACGTTTCGGATCTTGGACGCGGCCGGGATTTCCCAGCGCCCTCCGGTGGCACGGGGTTGCGCGCGTCCATTAGAGCGCGATCCGGTCGAGGCGGCGCACGTACACGGGGACGACGGGCTCGGCCAGATCACCAAGATTCGCGAATCGGACGGACGCCCGCGCTACCCCGCTCCGGCGATCGATCCGGCCGGCCGGCACGCGGTGGATGTAATTCTCGATCTGATCGGCGATCATCCGGGTCAAATTTCGATCGTTGCACTGGGACCGCTGACGAACATCGCGACGGCCATTCGAAAGGACGCCGCCACGATGAGGCAGGTTCAGGAGCTGATCGTCATGGGCGGATCATTCAACGGTCAAGGAAATGTCACGCCGGTGGCGGAGTTCAATTTCTACGCCGATCCCGAAGCAGCCCGCGTGGTGGTTCAGTCCGGCATCAACTTGACCGTGGTCGGTCTCGACGTAACTCACCGAACGATTCTGCCGCGAAAAGCGCTGCCGAGGGAAGAGCTGCCACGAAAAGCGCTGCCGCAAAAAGAGCTGCCGGGAAAAGAGTTTGCCAAGCGGCCCCGCACCGCGGCCGACGGCTATTCGCGATTCCTTCGAGATGTCACGGCGAATTGGTTCGACTTCGCGGAAGGTTGTAGGCTCGACGGAGCTTATCTGCACGACCCGTTGGCGATGGGAGTGGCGATCGATCCGTCGTTTGTTCGCACCGAGACGTTCCTGGCGGATGTCGAGACCAGCGGGGATCTGACACAGGGAATGGTGGTTACTGATCGGCGCGGGGTTGCCAAAGTGGAAACGGGGAGTCCCATTCGCGGCTGTGTTGAGGTGGATGCCGAGCGGTTTGTGAGTTTTTTTCTTTCGCGGCTGGCAGGGTAGAACTGAATGCAAAAGCCCGCCCGGCTCAGAGCCGAGAACACCAGTGACGGGTCAGCTCGTTCAATCCGGCAATGCTGGTGGTTTCGCTCAGATCCGTTCCGCGCTCTGAATCGGTTACCGAGCTTTGGCGGCGCTCTCAGGCCGCCTCGGTTTCCAGCGAGACGACTAAGCGCTTCCCGAGTGACGCTAGGGCTTGCTCGATTCTCGGCAGCTTGGTAGGATGGCGCGGGTTGAGCATACGCCGCACTTCTTTTTCATCCACGCCGAGCCGCCGCGCCAATAGGACTCGCGTAATTCCGGCCTCCCGCATCGCTAGATAGAGCGATGCTTTGGCGGCCATCGATCCGGACAACGTGATTTGCGTCTGGCCTCGCTTGGCTTTCGAGGGCGGCGGGATGTCGAGGGAGTCAGCGATTCGCCCCGCAATGGCCTCTTCCAGACAGTCGGCTGCTTGCCGCACGGCCTCCTGCCGGCCGTTGCCACTCGTAATCGCTTCCGGCAGGTCGGCGAAACGGACCGTCAGATGGCCGCCTGCTTCCGCGTGCAGTTTAGCCGGGTAGGTGAAACTCCACATCATTTGGTCGCTCTCCTAATTCAGATCGGTAGCGGAAAGGCCCAGTTGCGTAAGCATCGCATGAACGGTTCCGGTGGGCAGTTCTTTCTTCAAGTCCTGCATCACCGTCCGGGCGTCGCCGTAGTAGAGCGTTACGTGGCTGCCCTTCCCGCGTTTCGATGCCAACCGAACAGAAATGCCTCGCCGCGTGCCAAGCCGCTTGACTTTCCGAACGAACTCCGAGCCTTTCAATCCACTCAGTATCGGACATTTTTGTCCTGACCGCAAGGGGTTGTGACGGACGGGCCAAATTATTTCGGAGTCGGGCGTTCCAGTGTGCCGTACGACAGTTCGATGGGCCGGTGACTCGACCCGCTCACTTGCGTTCGGGACTCTGTTTGCGGTCCCGGCCCTGTTTGCGGTCCCGGCCCTGTTTGCGTTCCCAGACTCTGTTTAGCGGGCTTTTCTTTGATAGAACTGGCGGGCGTCATTGTAGATTCCTAGCATCGCCCGGCGCTCGCCTTCGTTGCTGAAGCGTTCTTTGTCTTCGCGCGTTTGCGCGATGAGTTCGTCGATCCACGCAACGAAGTACTCGGCGTCCGCCTTCGCGTTCCATTGACCGTCGACGAGAAATACCGGGCGGGAATGCGCCATGCGAATGGTGTCTTCCGATTTGACAAAACAACGAGCCGCGACCCAGCTATGGACGCCGCTATCCATCACAAGCTCTGCTGAAAAAGTTTGCTGGCTCGGCTCGACATCGAACTGCTTGATGATCTTGCCGTTCGCCACTAGTTCGACGCGCTCAATCGTCTCGCGGCTGTGAACCTGCAGCGCCATCCGCACTTCGCGATGCCCTTCGATTGCATCGAAAAACAACATCGGACCGTTCGTCACGAAGCTCGATCCGTAACGCAGGCCATCGTAAAACGACTTGGCGGAAAAAGGCTCCCGAGGGCGAACATAGACGCGGTTATACCCCACCGGATTCGGAAGGACCCCGCTGGCTGAACCGGCCGACGGCGGAATATCCATCCCTAGGTTCAGATAACGGTAGTAAAGGCTCAGCGAATTGTCGACAAATCCCTGGTCGCCGGGAAACTTCTCTTGGTCCCTGGGCTTGCCCCAGGCTTCGCTATTGTGGATTCCATATTGGTTGAAGTGGTTGTGCAGCACCCCGAATGAGTCCGGCGGAGAGAGCGCCATCACCACCGGCACCTCCCACCAAAAGGGCTTTTCTACATCAATCCAGGGAAACCCGCGCGCATAATAACGCTGCTGCTTGGCGTAATAGAGGAAGTCCAGTCCGGGCGGGAACCAGCGCCCGTCCACGGCCAAATCGAGCTTTTTCCTGAGCCCGTGCATCATCCAGGCGCCACCACCCCTTTCGTCCTCGGCATTGAGGACGGTGAGCAGGTGCTTGGGCGTAACTTCGACGACTGGGTTCGCCGGGAACGGCTGGTCCGCCCACAGGTCCCGCTTGTTCCACATCGTGAAGACAACGCTGAGGTTGAGATCCTCGGCTAGAGCCAGCACCTTGGCGTCCTCGACGGTTCGGTGGATATGGAAGTCGCCCGAGTACCAGCCCAGCGCATTCATATCGATCCACTTCTGGAGGTTTACGGTTAACTCGATCGGCTGCGCGTCCCCTACCGCGACAGTCTCTTCAAAACGCTCGTACTCTGGCCCGCGCTCCACAACGACGGTGTAATCCCCCGCGGGAACTTCGAGCAGGCTTGGTTCCATAGCAACGAAACTGCCGAGATACCAGCGGCGCCCATTGGGGCGTGCTCTCGATGTGCGGTCTCGAAGCGAAAACGGCGGCTGGTAGGTTCTGCCGTCCGGCCCGCGTACCTCCAGGCGCGCCCAGACGGGTTTACCTTTCTCGTCAACCACCTGAACTTGGAGATCCGCTGCGTCCAGTGTCGCCACGGCGAGCGTAGCGGCAGCGGCGATCAGGACAATCATTAAGTTATAGTCAGTAAAGAACATTTCCAGTTTGAGGGCTTCTCGGGAGGATGCTGTAGTTCCAGTCTCCGTGAAATCCCTCTCGCCGCAGTTGCACCTCGGCCA
>Ga0310123_10002201_pt1 | contig 15704 bp, 20 predicted proteins | sample CB6_AW_1057_MG_FD_203505 | JGI IMG/M metagenome (GOLD analysis project Ga0310123, IMG submission 203505) | Marine microbial communities from Western Arctic Ocean, Canada - CB6_AW_1057 | ecosystem: Environmental > Aquatic > Marine > Oceanic | place: Canada: Western Arctic Ocean | collected... | reverse complement strand
AAGGGAAGAGTTAAAACAATTATGCATGTTGGCGGAATTACTACAGAACTTTCTATAGCAGGAGCAAAGGCCGCTAAAGATTCTGGTTGCGACGCAATTTGCCTTTTACCACCTTTTTTATATCCTACTGATGAACAGGGTGTTATTGATTTTTATAAAGAAGTTTCAGATGCATGCGAAAACCTTCCTTTTTTTGTCTATAACTTACCTCAAATAACAGGAATTGAATTTGTTCCAGGTAGTGCAAATGCACCCGGGCAAGTATCTATGGATAAAGTCATTACTGAAGTTCCCAATGTAGCAGGTTTGAAACATTCCGCAGCTAATCAGGCTCTTATCCCTGTTTTTGCCTCTATGGGTCTTGCTTGTTTTTCTGGAAATGGCTTTTTACCTTTACCTTCTTTAACTTTAGGTGCAGTTGGAACTGTAGATGCTCCATTGTCAATAATTCCTAAGGTTTATAACGATTTATATAATGCGTGGATAGCTGGAGATATTAAATTAGCTGAAGAAAAACAAAAAGAAGTAACTACAAAAATTAGTGTATTGAAATCTTATAACTCAGCTGCTGATGCTTCAAAGGCTCTATTATCTGAAATTCTTGAAATTGATTGTGGGAGGTCGATTTTACCTAATAGAAGACTTACAGATTCTGAGATTAAAGAACTTATTGCTAGAGCAAAAGAAGTTGAACTAATTTAATAATTGCATACCATCTCAACTAGATTTTCTGCATATGTTTTAGAGGATTCTATTCTTGCTTCAGCTTGATCAATATTATTTACTGTTAGGACTCCAAAGATTATAGGTTTGTTTTTTTCAAGGCTTACTTTTTGTATGCCATAAGTAGTATTTTCAGCTATATATTTATAATGATCCGTTTCACCTTTTATTAAGCATCCTATGGCAATGATTCCATCAATATCTTTTTCTAGTATTTTATTACATGCTAATGGGATTTCAAATGATCCTGGGACAGTATAATTTATGATATTTTCAACCCCTAATTCTTTCAATCTTTTCTCACTGTTGATGGCCATTTTTTCTGTAATGACAGAATTGAATCTTGCTCTTACTATAGCAACTTTTATTTCTGAAGGATCATTAATGAAATCTACCAATTTCCCAGGTTCTTTATTCAATATGATGTCCCATTTTTGAACTTTTTATTTTTAAATATTCTTTGTTTTCAGGTCTCGCACTTGTATTTAGCGGAACTGTTGACATTATCTCTAATCCAAAGCCTTCAAGACCTACAACTTTTTTGGGATTATTAGTTAAAAGATCAAATTTTCTAACTCCTAAATCTCGTAATATTTGAGCTCCAATTCCGTAACTTCTAAGATCCATTGGAAATCCAAGAGACAAATTAGCATCTACCGTGTCTAAACCTGTATCTTGTAAACTATATGCTTTTATTTTATTTAATAATCCAATTCCTCTTCCTTCCTGTCTCATATACACGAACACACCAGATTCAGAATTAGAAATTTGTTCTAAAGCAGATTCTAATTGATCTCCGCAATCGCACCGTATTGAACCTAATATGTCTCCAGTTGAGCATTCTGAATGAACCCTGACCAGAGCTGGTTTATTCGGATCAACTTCACCTTGTACTAATGCGATTGGTTCTGATTTATCTACTGATGATTTAAATGCGTAGACTTTGAAATCTCCATATTTTGTTGGCAATTTTGCACTAGCTATTCTTTCAATTAATTTTTCTTTAGAAATGCGATATGCGATTATATCTTCAATAGATACGATTGGTAATTTGTATTTTTTAGAGATTTTTATCAAATCATCTCCTCTAGCCATAGTCCCATCCTCATTCATGACCTCACATATAACTGCAGCAGGAGTTTTACCAGACAATGTAGCAAGATCAACAGATCCTTCCGTATGTCCAGCTCTAACTAAAACCCCTCCTTTTTGATATTTCAGAGGAAAAATATGTCCTGGTTTAACAAAATCCAATGGCTTAGCATTTGGATTACTTAATTTTTTAACAGTAATAGCTCTATCTTTTGCAGAAATTCCTGACTCTATTCCTTTAGATGCATCGACAGATACTGTAAAAGCCGTATTCATAGACTCTGTATTTTGAATAACCATAGGGTCAAGGTCTAAATTTCGCACTATTTCACCTGAAAGAGGACAGCAAATCAATCCCCTAGCTACACTTGCCATGAAATTAATATCTTGAGGGTTACAATCTTGTGCAGGTAAAGCTATGTCACCTTCATTTTCACGACCTTCGTCATCGACGATGATTACCATTTTCCCTTTTTTAAAGTTTTCAATGGCTTTTTCCACAGAATCCAGCTGTTTATTTGAGGGTCCTTTTGTATTTTTTCATTATTTGTTCTACGTATTTTCTAATATATCTAGCATTTATGTCAGTTTCTATATTAACAATTTGATTCTTTGACAAATGTCCTAATGTGGTAATATCCATTGTAAGAGGGATTAGTGATATTGCAAACTGATTGTTGTCTATACTAACTATAGTTATACTGGTTCCGTCTATTCCAATGTATCCTTTTTCAACAATATTATTGATTATTTTTTTATCAGTTTCAAAAATTACCTCGTTACTATTTTTTAGTATGTTTATTTTTTTACAAACAGCAGTGCCTTCGATGTGACCCTCCAATAAGTGTCCGCCAATTCTTTTATCAAACGAGGCTGCTCGTTCTAAATTTACTGTAGATTTTTCTTGTTCAGAACCTAAAAAGGTTTTACTTTTTGTTTCTTCTGTTAATTGAAAATGTAATGAATCATCTGTAATAGAAGTTATTGTCAGACATATACCTGAAACCGAAATAGAATCACCTATATTAGAACCTTCAATTACTTTTTTGCATTCTATTACTAGGTTGTTTTCTTTAATTTTTCTTATTTTGCCTATTTCTTCTACTATGCCTGTAAACATTTTATATATCAATTTCTCCAGTAAATAAAAAATCTCCACTTATCTCTTCTATTGTAATATTTTTTAGTTTGGTATGGTTATTTATATTTGTAATTCCCAATCCTCCTATTGGATTTGGTGCATTCTGTCCTCCAAAAATTTTTGGAGCAATAAATGTATAAAGCTTATTGATTAAATTATTGTCAAAAAAAGCACCAGCTAGTGTAGAACCTGATTCTACCAAAATACTATTACACCCCAACTTATAGAGATTGTCTACAACATGATTTAAGTCTATTGAGTTTTTACATTTGTAATGCTTGATGTGTGTGGGTAAATTACTTACTTTTACTTTATGATCAGTAAACCATAAAACATCTCCAAACTCATTTTGATTGAAAATTTTGTAATTCTTATTAAGTTGACCTTTATGATCTAGTACGACTCTATATTTAGGTCTGTTTAAATATTTATCACCTTCTCTTACAGTTAACATAGGATCATCTGATAAAACACTATTTATACCCGTTATAATGGCATCAGAGTATTTTCGAATTTGGTGCACTCTTTTTCTAGATTCTTCATTTGTTATCCATTTGGATTCGTTGTTTGTTGTAGCAATTTTTCCATCAATAGTCATTGCAGTTTTTAATGATATATAAGGTTTTTCATGTATTATTTTATGCTCGTAAGATTCATATAATTTATTACATTCAGAAATTGAATTTTTATCCCATTTGTGATTGATTTTAATCCCTGCTTTAATTAATTCTTCAAATCCTTTACCATTAACTTTGGGGTTTTTATCTATAATTGGACAAGAGACCTCTTTTATACCAGATTCGATAATTAATTTAGTGCAAGGAATTCCTTTAGAAAAAAAATTGTGAGGTTCTAAAGTACAATACAAAACTGAGTTTTTAGTATTATTTTTGGCTTTTTTAATTGCTATTGTTTCAGCGTGTTCTTTTGGTGATGGCATGGTATGACCTTCCCCAACTATTTTACCTTTAGATACAACTATTGCACCAACAGCAGGTCTTGGAGAGACTAAACCAATTGATTTTTTTGCTAACTCAATTGCTCGATTCTGAAATTTTATTTCATCCATTTAATCTTTTTTTGAAATATGTTTTTCAAAATCCTTAAAAACCTTACTTGCAGTTGGATCTATTTGTCCTTGATATCTACTGGATAACTCAGGAGAACCATATGGTTTTTCTACTTCGGAAGTCATTGTTTGAAAAGATATTTGCCCGATTCTCATGCCATAGTACAGAGTTATGGGAAGTCTTGATACATTAGCCAATTCCAAAGTTAAATTTCCAGCAAATCCGGGATCTACAAATCCTGCAGTAGAATGAATTAATAGACCTATTCTACCCAATGAACTTTTCCCTTCTATTCTAGCAACCATATTATTTGGAATTGAAATTTTTTCTAAAGTGGATCCCAGTACAAAATCTCCAGGGTGAATTATAAAAGGATCATTTTCATCGATTATTACTTGTTCATTAATATTAGGAAGTTCTTTTTTTAGATCAATAAAAGGAGCACTGGAATTATTAAAAATGAGTAACTTTTTATCGAGATGAAGATCTACGCTTGCTGGCTGAACGTCTTTTTCAAAATAAGGATTTATTCCAATTATTCCAGCCTTTACAGCAGCTTTAATATCTTTATCTGACAAAACCATATTCACCTCATATTTTTTATTTAGATTATGATGAAATTATATTTCAAATTATTTAAAAGAGTATAACCTATTAAATGGAAAATGCTTTATATATGAAATTAAACTAAAAAATGGTCATATTAAATCAATTTACTAAAACATTAATTCTTTCCATACTTTTTGTTGTATTTATATCGTTCATATTTTCTTCTTTTGAAGTTAAAGGACGTTCAATGGAGCCAACTCTAATCAGTGGAGATAGGGTTTTGGTCCTAAAGTTGAACTTCATTAACATCCCATTTACAGATAAGAAATTAATTATTCAAATGCCAAAAAAAAATTCATTACTAGTTTTTCATAGTGATGAAACAGACGTAGATTTAGTAAAAAGAGTAATTGGACTTCCAAACGACGAAATAGACATCAGGAATAACACCGTTTATGTAAATGGTGTTATTCAATCTAGAGGAGTCACTTTAACTACACCGAAAAATGAATTCCCTGCAATCATTGATGAAAATTGTATTTTTGTGTTGGGTGATAATAGGAATTTTTCTAATGATTCACGATATTTTGGATGTGTTCCTTTGAATAAATTTAAAGGTGAAATTGCTTTGAGAATTTGGCCTATAGATAAATTTAAATTATTTCGATAACTATTTAACTTTTTACTTCTTCCCAAAATTCTACCCATGTTTTAGGTCCATTTGAATCATCTAATAGATCATTGAATTTTTTATAAGTTTCACCCATACTAGGAAAGTTATTATCTGGCCTATAAGGGGAATCAATAATTTCACTAGACCAATGCATGTAAACTCTATTTAATTCATCCTTTGGACATGGTAGAGTTCCACCATTAAAGTAAACCAAAGATTTTGACCTTTGTCCTGATTCTGTGTATATATCTGCTATTTCTCTAAGTAGTAATGCAGCATTTCTTGCCTGACCTGATTTTGCTTTGTAAACCCTTCGAATAGTGTACATTGTTCTCCTTTTGAAATTTTATTTATTAATAACTATTTTATAATATATGATCGGAAAAAAAATTAATTTCAGTAGGAAATTTTGTTGGTTCTTTACCATTGATAATTTCAAATTGAGCAATGTTCTTATTGTTTAGTTTTATTGCAGAAGGAGGAGCAACAATGTATCCATTTGATAGTAAATTTATTCCATTTAATTCTGTTTTATCTTCAAATATTTTCCAATGAAAATTGGGTATATTTTTTGAAAATTTAAACCATATTTGAATTTTATTTTCGGGAGTCAATATTGATGTTTCTGATTCAAATCCAGTCTTCAATAAATTTATTAAAATCACATCAGAAATATTTGGTTTTGGTTTTTTTTCTATAAATGTTATTAATTGAGAGATTCTACTTTCATTTTCAAATTCAATAACACTCAAATTTCCCTTTTCTCCAAGAAGGAGTCCACAATTATCTAATTTTTTTGACCCGAAATATTCATAAATTTCCTCTTCAGAAATCGTTATTCCTGATAGAGCATTTTTGTACAAACGAAACCCATCTCCATCTGTATATAATTCTTTACTAAATGGCCTTATCGGGAATGGTATTAACCCATAGTTCTGATATTGAAATAATGTTTGGATCATTTCTAATTCATTTTCCATTTTGAATCAAATCTTATCTGCCCAATCTACTGTTACTCCATCAATATCTAATCCTATTAATCTATCAACTTCTTCGGGTTTTTCAAAGCCCCAACAACTTATTGAAAAATTTTCTAGTTTGCTGATATTTTCTTTTGTTAGGAGCTTATAGTATGGAAAAATTCCATCAAGTTTCAGAGAACTTGCAAAATTTATTATGTCTTTATTTATGATTTTTACCAAAAATCCCACTACTATATCATCTGAATAATTCCTTAGTTTTATTAATTGTTCTGGTAAAAAAGAACAGAAAGTTATTTTGGGTTCTATATTTTTAGATTTATAAATTTTGTTCTTCCAGAAATTATGTGATTTTATATTTTCCATGACCTTTTCCACTAGATCATTTTCTTTCCCTTTAATTTCAACTACAAAATTTACATTATGATATTTTTCCAAAACTTTAGAAAACTTGGGAATCCTACTACCTTTAAATTCACTTGAAAACCATGACCCATAATCATAAGTTGACAACTCTTCAAGATTTTTATCATTAACTTTACCTGAACCATTGCTAGTTCTATCAATAGTGTCATCATGTATTATTACTACTTCTTGATCATGAGTTAACTGAACATCAAACTCTATATATTTACATCCTTTAGATATCGCCAAATCGAAGGAATTATAAGTGTTTTCGGGTGCTTCACTCGATAACCCTCTATGAGCGACAATATATAAATTTTGTTTCATTTATTTTGACTTATAAGCTGAAATTGATTTGGTTTCTTTTTCTCTAACTTCTTGACTCTTTTTGACAGTTTCTTCGGCTATATCTAAAGGAACTCTAGTTATTCCATCTGTATCTCCTATTAGTAAATCACCTGAATTTATTTTTAAACCAGCAACTTCTACTTCCGTTTGAGTTTCGATTAGATTGAAAGGACCATGACCAGGAACTCTACCAGTTCCCCAAACAGGCATGTCAGCATTTATTATTCCAGGTAAATCTCTAATTGAACCAGATCCAATCATCCCCACTGCACCCAGTGCCCTAGCCATATGTGCCATAACATCACCTATAATAGCTCCCCTTCCTTGGTTTTTTTCAGCGTCCATCAAAACACCAAAAACAGGTAGTTCTGATTTCTCTATGTTGTCGTAAAAATCCATAAATTCAATTTTTGATTTTGGTTCGTATAGGGGGGTTACTTTTCCTGTTACGGCAATGCCAACAACAGGGTCTTTCAAATGATAACATTTCAATTGTGGTCCTGAATAATCTGTACTCTCATCTGAATACCCTCTTATTAAAATCATCGCATTTTGTACTGTGGCTGAATCATACTTTTTTAATTCATTTATTATTTTCAATAAATCCATTTTCAATTCCTTTATTTTTGTTTTCTAAAATACAATCATCGGGTAATAATACTTCCCTTTAAATAGCTTGCATCATCACTAATTATAAAAGCTACAATTTTTGCAACTCCATCTGGTTCACCTAATTCTTCTGAACTTTTTGCAAAATGTTCTTGATCACCAGTATTTTGCAGGGCTTCTTTTAGTTGTCTTTCTTTTAATGGAGATCTAATAGACCCAGGCAATATATCATGTATTCTTATTCCATGGTTTGATAAGTAATTTTGTAAATGGAATGTTAACCCATGAGTTCCACCTTTACTTGCACTATAAGCTGGAGAAGAACCTGGTGAATGAACTCCAGCACCAGAAGAAGTTAGGAGTATGACTCCACTTTTTCTTTTCTTCATTAATTTTGCAACAGCTCTAACAACGTTGTATGTCCCGTTAAGATTTAAATTTATTATTCTGTCCCAAGTTTCTGGAGCTAATTCGTCTATGTCAACCATTGAGCCTTCCAGTGCACCAGCAAAATGAACAAGAGTATTTATTCCTCCATCAAAGTAATTTTCAGCTTCAAAAATTTTCTTCTCAGTTTCATCTATCGAAGTTACGTCCATTAAAACTGATCTAAAATTAGAACCTAAAGTTTTTAATTTTTCAGATACTTCTTTTAGTCCGTCAGAATTTATGTCGGCTAAAATTACATTTGCACCATGTTTTGATACTTCTAATGCTGACGCTCTGCCCATTCCGGTTGCTGCGCCTGTTATAAGTATATTTTTATTTTTTAAATCTAACTTCATTCTTATTAATATTTATCCCAAGTTATATCAGCTTTTTCTGAAAATTTTAATGTCTCAGCATAAGAAGGTTCAAATTTTTCTCGTGGGATATGTTCAATCAAAATATGGGCATCTGGGCAAATCTCTTGCATCCTCTTAAGAAAATAAACTTGATCCATCATCCCGCTTCCTAAATATTCTTCTTCAAATCTTAATAAGAGAGAGTCTACGACTGTGAAATCTTTCAGATCTGCACTTATAGTGTGTTCTCCCAATAGGGTAAAGAATTCTTCTAAAAAATCTTTTGTATTATATGCTTGTTCTAAAGTTGAAATAAAGTTAACAGGATCTTGGTTAAATTTAAGATTTTTTGAACCAACTTCATCTATAAATTCTTTTGCTCTTTTTGCAGAAAATATAGGAGATACATATGCACCTTCAAGCAGAAGCATCATTCCTTCAGATTCTGCAACAGATGCAATATCTTTTGTTGAATTAATCAATCTTTCAAAGACTTCATCAGAATGATTTTCTGGATGTGGTTGCCATGGTCCGCTTGGATTTATACTGCCAGGTCTAAGATATGTGCTATGGCATCCCAGCTTTGCAGATATTACGCAAGTGTCTTTTACAAAAGTTATTGTTTGTTTTCGAATATTCTCATCTGGATTTACAAGCCCACCTCCATATCTACCTCTAGAGTTACCTATAAATAAAGAATTTTTATGAAATTTTTCTTTGATTTCTTTTATGTTTCCTTCAGTAAAAACAGTTGGATCAGAAACAACTATATTATGTACCGTAAAACCAATTGAAGACACTTCTTTTAGATCTTCATTTGAATAAGTTAAAACATCATAATTTCCCGGTATACGGTTCTTTGATGCGTTAGCCCCTGTGGCTCCCAGCATTGAGGCTGCTCCTAAATGCATATTATGTCCCTCTATACTTGATAGATCTAAGTATAGCAGAAGGATTATCCAATTTTTGATTGTTCGATATAAGCATCAGATCTGTGATCAAAATATTAATCTTTTATATCCATCTTCTAGTTTTATTTTTATAATTTTCATACCCTTCAATAGAAATTAATTTTTTTTCTTCAAATATTACAACCAATTTATGAATCAATATGATTCCCATTATTGAACCAACAAGTATTCCTAAAGAAAACAGAATTATTGAAACGCCAAGTGTTGATACTAAAAATGAAAGGTACATAGGATTTCTTGTGAATCTAAAAATTCCTGTAGTTACAATATTTTTTGTGGAAATGAAAGGGGCCGGAGATTCTTGATTTACATAAAACTCCTTCAAAGCTAAAATCATAATTATAATACCTAGAATTAAAATAATTGTTCCAAGGTAAATGAAGAAAGGGTTTTTTGCCTCAATCCTATTGAAATAGATGTCTATTATCAATCCCAGAATAACAGGAAAAAAAAATATCAATGGTGGGATTTTCAGTTTATTTAATATAGTAAACTTGGTATTCATTTATTTATAAAAACATTATATTAATTGTTTTTTTTAAATTACTCTCTTAAAACTATTGATTAACATATTACTTTTTTTATGATATTTATAATATGAAAAAAGTCGTAACCATTTTATTTTTAATATTTATACTTTCTTGTAGTTCGGGTTCACAAAATCTAGAAACAGAGAATATAGATTTAAAGAATAAACTAGATACTATAGAAAGACAGAATCTAGAATTTAATGAAAAACTTAATAACCTTCTAAGGCAGAATCTAGATTTACAGGAAAAACTAAAAACACTAATAGAATTTAACGACCTTTTAGAAACAGAGAATCTAGAATTATCTGAAAAACTAAAAGCTCTAAGAAAATAGTTAATTTCTATTTCTTTACTCAACTGTATGAAATATTTATAATATGAAAAAAGTCGTAACCATTTTATTTTTAATATTTATACTTTCTTGTAGTTCGGGTTCACAAAATCTAGAAACAGAGAATATATATTTAAAGCAATTATTAGACAACCTAGAAGCTGAATATTTAACCCTAGAAGCTGAATATTTAACCCTAGAAACTGAATATCGTTTACTTGAAATGAGCATTAATAACTTAAGAAAACAATATGAAAGTTCTTATATTGAAAGCAGTATCAAGAGTAAAGAATGAAAAAAGAAATTGAAAACTTTGATGTTATTATTGTTGGTGCCGGTATAGCTGGGATCACAACAGCATACTATTTACAAAATGAAAGACCTAAATCTAGTTATTTAATACTAGAGAGTCTGGACAATTATGGAGGGACTTGGTACACCCATAAATACCCTGGAATAAGATCTGATAGCGACTTATATACCTTTGGATTTAAATTTAAACCATGGACAAGTGCACCCATAGCAACAGCAGATGAAATATTAAAATACCTTGGCGAAACCATCAAAGAAAATCAAATTGATGAACACATTAGATATAATCATAAAATTATTGAAGCTGAGTGGTCTAGCAAAAAAAAATCTTGGATCTTAAAAGCAGAATTATCGGATACTAAAAAAATTATATATTTCTCTTGTAACTTCTTAATGATGTGTCAAGGATATTTTCGTCATAATGAAGGTTATACTCCTAAATGGAAAGATATGGATAAATTTAAGGGACAGATAGTTCATACCGAGGAATGGCCAGAAAATTTGGACTATAAAAATAAAAGTATTATTCTTATAGGATCTGGAGCCACGGCAGCAACAACAGTTCCAGCAATGGCCTCAAAGGCTAATCATGTAACTATGTTACAAAGATCTCCTACCTTTTATAGAACCTCAACAATCGGAACAGAAGAATTTGTAGAACGTTTAAATAAGTTCAGTGATGATGAAAAATGGACATATGGAATAGTTAGACAACAAATTTTAATTAATCAAGAAATATTTATACGTAGATGTATAGAAGAACCAGAAGTGGTTAAAGATGAATTAATAAATGAAGTGAGAAAAATATTAGGACCTGATTATGATATAGAAAAACATTTCACTCCTAGCTACAGACCTTGGCAACAAAGAATTACATTAACATCAAATGGAGATTTATTTAAATCGATAGCATCCGGGAAAGTATCTGTTTTTACAGATGAAATAGATAAATTTACATCAAATGGAATATTACTAAAATCTGGATCTGAAATAACAGGAGATATCGTTGCTACCGCGACTGGTTTCAATATGAATATATTAGGGGATATTCAATTTACTATAGATAATAAAAAGCTTCATCTTGAAGATACAGTAACTTATAGAGGAATGATGTTTACAACGGTTCCAAATCTTTTATGGGTCTTTGGTTATTTTAGAGGGGCATGGACTTTGAGGGCTGAACTACTAGCAAGATTTTTATCGAGATTACTAACTCACATGGATAATTTGGATGTAAAAAAGGTAACAGTAGCTTTACGAGAAGAAGATAAGAAAATGAAATTATTACCTTGGATTGCTGATGAAGAATTTAATCCAGGATATTTATCTAGAGTAATGACAAAAATGCCCAAAAGTGGTGACAAGCCTGAATGGGTACACAACCAAAATTATTGGTATGAAAAAGATATAATTCCAGCAATCAATCTAGATGGGGAAGAATTTCTATATGAATAAAATTTTTTGAAAAAAAATAATTTATTTTAGAATTAGAAATCTAAAATAATTTACATATAGCTAAGCCAAGTATTGCACCCAATACTATAGCACCAACGTATGAAACTATATCATTCGCATTTGTTTTATTAAGCCAATTCAATTTATTATCCATACTTATATTGTATTTGTTATCACTTAATTATTGCATAAGTAGTCTTGAGTTGTTATTGTTTTTCAAGATATTTCAAGAATGCTTAAAGAATCTCTATTTATAATATGTTCTATTTCTTCTTCAGGTATCTCAGGAAGATTGTGATCCCTTGCAAATTTGGGTAAATTTCTTAAACCTGAAATACTTTCGCTAGGATTTGTCACAGGCCAATCAGAAGCAAAAAGAATTTTTTGAATACATGCCCATTCATAAAATAATCTCATACCTTGCCAAAAAGAATATGGTCTATGAAATTGAGCAGATACATCTGCCCAAACATTTTTATGTTTTCTAACTACAGCTAAACAGTCTGTCTGCCATGGGTGACCCAAATGAGCTAATATTATTTTTAGTTTAGGGAAAGCAATAGCTACTTTATCCGTTGTTAAGGGATGAGAAAATGATAATGGAGCATCAGCCATTGGACTAGTTCCTTGATGGAAAATCACTGGGATATTATCATCTTGCAACCTAGAGAATAATTTATATGACTCTGGGCTATTGGGGTCAAAATCCTGATAGTTAGGACCCAATTTAATTCCTTTTATACCTAGATCTCCTAGACATCTATCATATTCTAAATTCCAATGGGGATCTTTTGGATGCAAACTCATAAATGGAACTATTTTTTCCGGAAATTTTTTAGAGATAATTGAAGCAACATCATTATGATTTAATTTTGTATCCCAACCTTTTCCAGCACCGAATAATTCTCCCATATTTTCTTTCCCAGGTCTAGGAGCAATTCCAAACAAAATGGCTTTATCAACAACCGCCATTTCTTTCATATAATCATCTACAGAGTTTGTTAGATTAACAGATTTTCCTGATCTCATCATTTCTTCAGTGACCATTTCGCTTTCAGGTACTTTATTTTGATGAGTTGGTAAGTGTGTATGAACGTCTACTATCATTTTTGTTTTAATAATTTTTATATAACATTAATATTTATTTATCATAAAAATAGTTTCGAGTCGATATGGGTAATCTAATTAGGGTCAATATTAGCTTTATATAATAAGAAAATAATTTCTGCAGCTTGTCCTATTGTTATGATTTCATCATTATCTTGTAATTGATTTGGAAGATTAAAATTTAAATTACTTTTATTTGATGCAGATTTTATCATTTCAATAAATTCATAATTTGTAACCGAAATATCTTCATCTTGTTTTGATGTGTAAATTTTTTTAGCAAGAGTATTTGGGTCGAAATTTTTATTTAAAAACTTTGAGTAACCATTTGCCCAATTTTCAGCAACTGATTTTGAAAGTGGGTCATTTATTCTTGCGTTATAGTCTGTGAAAAAACCTTTGCTACCTAAAAAATGTATTGAAATACTTTGACTGTTTAAATTATCTATATCAACATCATTAAAGAATGAAATTTCAAAACCATTTTCCACTAATTGGGTTTGTAGATAATCTGTTTCTAATTTAGCTACATTGGTATCTTGTTCTTTTGATATTACTGAAGCAAAACCAGCAACTTCACCCAACTGAATTAATGTTGGTTCTACACGAATTGTTCCAAAACCTATATGAGTTGCAGAAAGGCATATTGTAACTAAAAGATTATCTATACCTTTTGGCACTAGACATCTATAGGGAATTTGAGAAGGTCTAGTTTTCTCAGACAATAAAACTTTACCGTCATATAAACTCCCTGATTGTCGATTCATGGTACACTCATGAGAATCCATTGGCCAATCTGCTATTGCTATAGAATCTTTGTGAATGGGTGTCCTTTCAAAGTTAGAAGACAAAGATGCATCTTGTTCGGTAAAAATATATTTTCCAACAATCCTTCTTGCTTCTCTTACATACATTTCTTTAGGAAAATTTTCGTTATCCATAAACTCATCTTTTGCTAGTCCCCATTTTTTCGAAGATTCCCTTATATTTTTTGGGACTTCTTCATCATTTTGTAAAAAAAATAAAAGTCCTAAAGCATGTTCTCTATGTAACTTCGAAATAAGTAACCTTGTATCCATATCTCCTTCTGGGTAAGAATGGTTTATTTCAGGTAAGTTTCCATCATTCCAACTTATTTTATTATTAGGTATTCTAGGACCTCTGATTTTATAATTATTTATATCATTGACAACCAATTGGCTTTTTAAATGAAGACGTTTCTTTCTGGAGTCCTTTTCAGACCCTATAACGCCTAAGTAGTTTTCACGCTTATAGTCTTTGGGTTTCTCTATAGAAATCATTAAGTCAGGGTTTGAAGTTAGACAAACTCTATAAGTAAATGCTTGAATTGCTTTGTCTCCTTCTCCCGTACTTCCGCTAAAAATTAATTGTGAGGTTACAGGAAATGTATCTAAATTAAGACCTCCTTCAGAAGCTTCTAGAGGAAAAGCTCCGAAACCGTGAGTTGAAAAAATACGTCCAGCATGAGGTTCATTAAATTCCTTATTAGATTCTCTGCCCACACGATAAGGAACTCCAGAAAGAGCTGCAAGATCACCTTCATAAGAAGCATCTACGTATGTTTTAGCTATAAGTTTTAATTTTTCTTTATTAACAATTGATTTTATTTCTAGGAAATTAATTTGATTATTTTCGATGTGTAGATGATTTGGAATGAAAGATTTAAAAATTTTTATTTGTTTATTACTTTCAACAATATTATTAAAGACAATCTCAGCCACATGAGGCTCAAAAGTTAATCTAGTATCTTTACAAACTTTAACCTGTTCTGAATTTTCTCCATATTTATTAATATAAAAATCGATTATATTTTCAGTAATTTCGTTAAACAGAGGTGAACGAAACCCAGTATAAAGTCGATCCATAGCTCCTAAACCATTTGTGAGTATTCCGCCGAGTTGATCGTTAGACGAAATTAATGCAACTTTAAGTCCTTTGCGTCCAGCAGTAACAGCAGTTGCTATTCCAGAGGGAGTACTTCCAAAAACAGCGAGATCTATAATAATGGATTTTTCAGACATATGTTTTCTTTAATATTCTTTATTATAAATTAGGGACATTTAGCTTTTCTCCTGTAACTTCTTCGTAAGCTTCTTTGCCTAAAACCATGAGTCCTTGATATACATTATCACTATTATATTCACCTAATGCTCCCATCAAATTTCTATTATAATTTTGTAAAAATATTTCTCTAAAAGCTTTATAATGAAACATTAATTCCTGTTTATAAGTGTTCTTGTAATACCATGGTTGATCAATTAATCTCCCTAGTCTCCATTCAGTTGCTAATACTCTCGACGTACTTCTATAGTAAGTTTGTAATATCAATCTTTCTTTCTCATTTAGAGAATCAAGTCCTTTATCAAATTTTTCTAACATTTCAGGTGTACATTTTTCAGCAAACCATTCGTTAGTTCTTGACCTTGTATCCATAGCAGTCAATGACATATGTGCATCAGCATCATTGTGAGCTATATCTAATGTTCTTTTTTGAATAACCATTTGCCACATAAGAACAGAAGCAACAATGATAGTTGCGATACCTGTAACTAGCTGAGCCATTTCAATAACTTCCATAATTTCTCCGTTTGATTATCTATTA
>Ga0310123_10002199_pt1 | contig 15712 bp, 10 predicted proteins | sample CB6_AW_1057_MG_FD_203505 | JGI IMG/M metagenome (GOLD analysis project Ga0310123, IMG submission 203505) | Marine microbial communities from Western Arctic Ocean, Canada - CB6_AW_1057 | ecosystem: Environmental > Aquatic > Marine > Oceanic | place: Canada: Western Arctic Ocean | collected... | reverse complement strand
TCTGCATCAATCAGCCGCTTCCCTTTCAACAGCTCCGCAGCGCTCCAGCACCCCTCGCGATGGAAACTGAACACCAGGGCCGGGGTCCGCTGTGCCCGAATCAACTCTTCAATCTGATCTCCCAGCAATTCCTCACCCACCCAGTGATGCTCCAACGGGACTCGCCGTTCATCAGAGGTAATCAGGGTCAGCCGACGCTTGTGACTGGTCCGCAACCAGCCCAGGAAACTCGACGCGTTGCCGACCGTGGCCGAGAGCAAGAGCAGGCGGGTTGAGGACGGCAGCAGCCCCAGCGACAGTTCCCAGACCACGCCCCGCTCGGGATCGTTGAAACTGTGGAACTCGTCCATCACCACCGCATCGACGTCGCCCAGCACCTCGGCCGCTTCGGTCTCAGCGTCCTCGCCGGTGGCCAGCAACCGATTCAGCAGCACCTCGGCCACCACAACCAGCACCGGGGCCTCGGGATTGACCCGCCGATTGCCGGTGACCAGCCCGATCGATTCCCGAGGATAGCCCCACCGCTGGGCCGAGTCCTGCAACTCACGCAGCTTCTGCTCGCAGAGTGCGATCAACGGAGTGGTGTAATAGACCCGCCGGCCGGTCGCCAACGCCTCGAAGACCGCCGCCTCGGCGATCAGTGTCTTGCCGGTGCCCGTCGGAGTGCAAACCAGCACGCCCTCGTCCGAGCTGAACCAGGCCAGCAGAGCCTCCTCCTGCACCGGGTAGGGCTCGAAGGGCAGTTGCTCGAGGTAACCGGAGATCAGCTCGTCGCGGGTCGGCACGGTTGAGTTCATTGGGCGTGAGCTTCGTTGCCGGAGGGGTCAGCGGGGGTCATGATAGGCCGTTCTGACAGGGGACGCGACAGAGCGAGGCATGCGGTGAACGACCGGCTTCAACAACAGACCACCGAGACCGACTGGGCGGTCCGGATGCGGCAGGGCATGCCCTCGGCAACTCGCTGGGCCTACCTCGACCACGCCGCCGTGGCACCGTTGTCGAGTGTTGCGGCCGAGGCGATCAACGACTGGGTCGCCGACACACAGGCCAATGGGGCAACCGATTGGGGTCACTGGCGCGATCGGGTCGAGAGGCTGAGGTGCTCGGCGGCCGAGTTGATCCGAGCCTCCAGCGAACACGTCGCGGTGATCCGGAACACGACCGAGGGTGTCGGGCTGGTGGCCGAGGGCCTCGACTGGCAGCCCGGCGACAACCTGGTCGTCCCCGAGTGCGAATTCCCATCGAACCTCTACGCCTGGCAACACCTCAGGGACCGCGGGGTCGAAGTCAGACTGCTTCCGGTCCACCTCGACCACGTCGACTACGATCAGCTCGAGGCCGCCGTCGATCCGCGGACGCGACTGGTCGCGATCAGCTGGGTGGGGTTTCGGACCGGATTCCGGATCGATCCGGCCCGAGTGGCCCGGATCGCTCACCGCCACGACGCCTGGCTGTTTCTGGACGCCATCCAGGGCCTGGGCGCGTTTCCGATCGATGTGGAAGCGATGGAAATCGACGCCCTGGCCGCAGACGGCCACAAGTGGTTGCTGGGTCCCGAAGGAGCCGGAGTGTTTTATGTGCGACCGGAACTGCTGGATCAACTGAGGCCTCTGGGCCTGGGCTGGAACAGCGTCCGCCACGCCGGTGACTTCACCAACACCGATCTCGATCTCAAACCGCATGCCGGGCGGTACGAGGGGGGTACCTACAACATGTCCGGCATCGCCGGCCTGGCGGCCAGTGTCGACTGGCTCGAGGGGCTGGGGATCGAACGGATCAGCGGGCAGATCCTCGAGTTGACCGCTGAACTGAGCCAGCGGCTCGAGTCGATTGGGGGCCAGGTGGCCAGCGATCGCAGCCAAGAGCATGCTTCGGGCATTGTCGCATTCGAACTCCCCGGCCATTCACCGCGCGACCTGCAACGAGCCTGCCGCGACCGGGATGTCGTCGTCAATTCCCGCGACGGCCGGCTGCGAGTCAGCCCGCACGCCTACTCGTCTTCGAGCGACATCGATCGCTTGATCAATGTTCTCGAAGGGCTCGGCTGAGTCATTCGCACGATCCTGCCAGCTGCTCTCGATCGACAGTCTGTCATTCCGAGCCGGGCGCGCCATTTTTCGACAGCCAGACAAGGAAGCGATCAACCCTCTTTCCGAATGGATAACCTATCGGTGCCCCCTGGACACGTTGACGTGCGCTACCAGCGCAGTGAAAAACACAGGTTCGATGCCCGGACGGGGTCAGACGGCGACAGGGCCATCTTCCCACTGACCGGGGACCGGCTCCGGGCCCTGAAACAGGTCGACGGTGAATGGGCGCCGGCACTGGGTGAGGTCAATATGGGCAACTCGATCTAGACGACCCCGATCGTCGCCAACAACGTGCTGTACATTGCCAACAGGAGCACGCTGTTTGCGATTCGAGACTCTGACTGACATCCCCATTTTTTCGGGAGGACCTGATGTTCCGGCTCGTTTTCGGCGTGGTCATCACATGCTGCCTGGTCTCAATCACCGCAGTGCCGGCCGCGACGTACTACCTGGCTCCCGATGGAAACGATACCAACCGCGGCACGAAGACCCGACCCTGGCAGTCGCTGCGGTTCGCCGCTGGCAAGGTCGTTGCCGGCGACGTGGTCAAGCTCAAGCCGGGTGTCTATCGCCAGACGACCCTTGTGAGAGATTGCCAAGGCACGGCCAAGCAGCCGATTCTGTTTGAAGCCGATGGCGGCCAGGTCACGCTCGACGGCAGCCTCGTCGTGACCGGCTGGCGGCACGAGGGCCAGGCTCGCTACAGCGCGACTGTCGGGAACCGCCTGATCTACACCGTCTGGGCGAAAGGACGGATGCTGCTGGGGCCGAGTTTCCACTACAGCGGAGCGTACGCCAAGGTCAAGTACACGCCCGCGACCCTCAGACGCGGGCAGTGCCTGGTCGCCAACGGCCGATTGCACGTCCGGCTCTTCGACAACAGCGACCCGGCCAAGGCCAACGTACACATCAGCCACGGCCACTGCCTGCTGTTGCAGCGGACACATCACACCGTCTGGCGGGGGATCGGCACTGCCTGGGGGCTCAACGGCTACAAGCTCGAGTTCGGCTCGAGCCACAACCTGTTTACCGACGCCGAACTGCGTTTCCATGCCCAGGGAGTGCTCGAAACCGGCAAGTACAGCAAGTACCTCGCCAGCCACCACAACACGTTCCAGCGACTGCACATCCACCATGTCGGGTTGAACCACTTCGAACACGGTATCTACACCGACGGCGTCGACACGAGCATCCTGAACTGCCGGTTCGATCACATCAGCGGCGCGGCGATCCACGCCTACCCTTTACCATTGCGAGGAATCTACGACGGCAACCGGATCAGCGACCCGTGGCCCGACTGGAACCCCCAACACTTCGTCGGCCAGAATCCGCCCGACGCCAAGGGATACTACTCGGCCATCATCTGCTGGGGCCGCGGCGGCCACCGGCTCACCAACAACCTGATTGCTGGCCCGTTCACCAACGGGATCAGTGTCCGTGCCAACGACTGCCGATTCGTCAACAACACGCTCGTGCTGACCAACGGGCTCGGCTGGTTCCTCGACGCCGGCAACTGCCAACTCGCGAACAACGTCACGCAGACCCAAGGCGACTACCTCAGCAGCGACGGGAAACTGGCACTCGACCACAACGGCTATCACGGCGGCAAGTCGTGGAGGATCGGCAAGAGGACCCACACGACATTCGCTGCGTTGCAGGCGGCCGGTTACGAGCGACACGGCGTCGAGGCCGACCCGGGCTTCGTCAATGCCAAGGCCCGAACGTTCTCTCTGGCTCCCAACAGCCCGCTGCGGGATATCGGATCGGCGAAGATCGCACCAAGCACAGACATCGACGGGACCAAGCGACCCCAGGGCAAGCGGGTCGACCTGGGTGCGTACGAGGCGGCTACGAAGTCGAATCGAGTTCGACGGCCTGTGCGACCGCCAACGCGCTGAGAATTCAGGCGCGATAGCATAAGATCGTCGAAGACAGGACGTGGGAATGCCGTCATCCGAGTCGAGAACTCGAATGTGTGAATCTCATCCCGAATTGCAGTGCCAATGACCTACGACGTGACCGCGAACATCGGTGCCTACGAAGAGGGCAAGCTGGACGATGATGCCGTCAACCAACTGTTCCAGCAGCTCGCTGATACCGGACAGGTATGGGAGATGGACTCCAAGTACGGGAAAAAAGCGGTCGAGCTGGCCGAGGCGGGACGCATTTCGCTTCCCGACATGGGGTTGGACACGACCCACTTTTTCGGACCTTGAGCAGGGGTGATCATCAGCCGTTCTCTCGCCGACGTCTCGGCGTTGATGATCACATCATCCTCGCTCACCGTGTCGAACCGGTCTTCCAGGTTGAAGACCTGAGCGGCGAACGCATGGCTCCAGGGACAGTCCCAGCCTACTCGCCACCGCCCAGTGGTTGCCCGATGGCTCGCAACAGCCGCACCTGTTCGCGGTTGTAGCCGATAATGGCCTCGAGACGGTCCTGGCGTGCCTGCGAGAGTCCTTCGACGGACTGCTGAGCCTCGAGCGGCAGGCCCAGCAGGCTGCGGATCCGCAGCCGGTGCAGACGTAGTGATTCACCGGCCTGCTTGAGACGCCGCTGCGAGATTGCCAGCCGCTTTCGGCTGGCGAGGAGCCGATGCCAGGCCGTAGTCACCTCGGTCACCACGACATCCCGCGATCGTGACAGCGTCAACTCGGCCTGCCGCTCGCGGCTGGAGGCCGCCTGACGAGCCGCGCTGGTCCCCCAGCCCATGTTGTCGAGTTTCCAGACAGCCAGCACATCGAAATCGGAACGACCGTCCATGCCGCCAAAATCACCGCCCGGTCCCCCGGCAAAGCCTCCGGCCGAAACTCCCAGCAGGAGATGTGGCAACCAGGGCCGCCAGTCTTCGGCCGTCCTGGCCGAGCCGGTGGCATCGACCGTCGCTCGACCCGCATCCAGCTCGGGCCGCGACTCAACGGCCACATCGACCAGGCCCGCCAGGGTTTCGGATTCGTTAAGCAGGTCCACCGGCACCGCCTGTTTCTCGAGTGCAAACAGTGTGGTGGATGGGTCGAGCCGCAATTGTCGGGCCAGCAGTGCCGAGGCCACCGCGACATCACCCTCGGCAGCCGCCGATCGCTGACGACGTCGCTCGACATCAGCCGCGATGCGGGTCGTGTCGGCGTTGGAGCCCTTGCCCGCCTTCACAAAGGCCTCGGTCTGCCGCAACAGGGCTTCGGCATCCAACTGGTCGGCACGGCGATTGGCCAACTGGCCCTGCGCTGCGACCAGTCCGAAGTACGCCAGGGCCGCATCCCGCAGCGTATCGTTGAAGGTCGTCGACTCGCGGGCCAACGCGACATCGAGTTGCCGTCGCGCGACCAATGGTCCGAAAATCGCATCGGCCAGCGACAGGTCGACACTCAAACGCAACGGTCCACCACTGCCGCCGGTCAGTGGAGCGTTCCCCGTCAGAGCTCCGCCACCCACGAATACCGAGCTGCGACGGAAGTCGGAGACCGTGCCCGGAGTCGCCTGAATCTGTCCGTCGTGATAATTGTAACCGACCCCCCCGATCAACGAGGGCATCCACATCACTTCGGCTGCATCCAACGCCGCCCGGGCCTCGCGAACCCGCTCGGCAGCAAGCTCGGTGTTCCAGTTCCGGGCACCCGCCAGTCGCAAGGCAGTCGGCAAATCGACCGGGAAGGGAGTCCCCTCGACCGCAGCGGCAGCCTCGTCCAAGGGCTGACTCGTACCCTCGGCTCGCCACGCAGCCGCCGGCAGGATCGAACCCGTGGACGACTCAAGCGGATCAGCCTCGCTCTTGGCCGCGGTCTCGCTCTCGGACGCGGTCTCGGTCTCGGACGCCGCCTCACGCGAGCTGTCGACGAAATGTCTGAGTCGACTCGAGAACAGCTTGGTTACCGGATCGCCGGACTCGTCGTCGACGCCCACGGCCATACGCACTTCGCAACCGCACGTGGCAGCGAGACTGCCAAGCAGCAGCATCGCGGTGCCGATTCGGCGTTGTCCAGGGACGATTCGTTTCATCACGGTCTGCAGTTTTCCGTTTCCGGGGTGAGATGATCAGTAAGGGGAAATGTCTCCGACTCGGACCCGGTCGCCGGGCCCGATCTCGCCGATGACTCCGACTCGCTTGTCGTCAACCTCAACCGTTTCGACCAGGACTCGCCGGCTGCTGTCGGTCCCCTCGACAACCACCACGAACTGGCGGCCCTGCTTGTCGGTGCCAACCGCGGAGGTGGGGACAGTCGCGAGCATGTCCTGCTTGGTCCACTCTCGGGCCAGCACGCTCAACGTGCCGAATTGCCCGATCGACAGAGGGTCTCGTCCCTCGAGTTTCGTGTTGTCCACATGCATTTCGATCCGCATCTTTCTCGATGACGGATCCAGCACCAGGGCCGACCGATCCACTGTGCCGCTGATGGCAACGCCCTCTCCGTGTCCGCCGATACTGTGGAACCTCGCTTTCTGGCCCGGCCGAACGGCCCCGAATTGCGAGGGCGACACGAAGCCGACAACGCGAACCTGGTCGATCCGAGCCACCTCGAACAGCGGACTTCCCTCGGCACCGGTTCCCGCCGGACGCACAAACGCCCCGAGATCCACGTGCCGGGCCACTACGACTCCGGCAAACGGTGCCTTGATCAGGCGATAGGAATTGAGTGCTTCGAGCCGCTTGACGACGGCCGCGGCGACTTCGACCTCGGCAATCGCCTGGGCCACGTCGGCTTCGGCCTTGCGGATGTTCGCCCCCGCCGTCACGACTTCGGCCTCGGTCGCCTTCATGGCAGCATCGGCAGCGGTCAACTGAAAACGGGCCTCGTCCTTCCTGTCGAGATCCGCGGCACCCATCTTGACCAGCCTCGTAATCCTCGTCAGTCCGACCTCCCGCAAAGCCCTCAGGGCCTGCTTCTCGATCAGGGACTGCTCGACCTGGGTCTGCATCGCCTTGGCAATCTCGACGGCCGCCTTGGACTGGACCACCTCGGCCAACGCCCGACGAGCCAAGGCCTGCTTTTCACTCAATTCCTCTTCCAACTCGGGAATGTGCAACTCGGCCAGGACGCTGCCTGCGACAACGCTGACACCGATGTCGATCTCCCGGTCCCCCTCTCGGCCGATCGCCTTGACGTAGGCGGCCTGCTTGGCCACCAGCACCGTCGATTCAAACCCCACCACGCTGGCCCCGGGCAGGTCGGCCACGGTCTCCTGGTGCTCGATCCACTCGATGGGCTCGACCGCCGCCGCTGCTGAAACCGCCGCGGGAGTCTCACCACCCTGCGAGCCGGCAGGCTCGGACTGGGAATCTCCTCGACCCTCACCATCGCATCCGACCAGGCTGGCCACCGTGATCAGGCTGACCAGGCTGACCAGGCTGACCAGGACCAGGTGGGCCACGCGACTGTGGTGAGCGGGTCTGTTGCTAGGGGTTTCAGTCATCGGTTTCACTCTCCGGTGTCACTCGACACGTGCGGCAGCCTGGCGGTTTTCTTGGCCGTCAGGACCATGCCGCATCCAGGTCCTCGGTCGTGTCCTTGGGTCGCTTGACCAGTATGTACAGGCAGGGGACCACGAACGCGGGCAACAGCGTAGCGGCGATCACGCCCCCGACGATGGTCCGAGCCAGCGGCTCGTCCGCCTCGCCCCCGGCAAACCCGATCGCCATCGGCAACAGTGCCAGGATCGTGGTCAGGGATGTCATCAGGATCGGGCGGGACCGGATCATCGCCGCGTCGACAATCGCCGCTTTGACGTCGGCCCCCTCCTTCAGACGAAGATTGGCAAAGTCCAGCAGCACGATCGTGTATTCGACCACGATCCCGATCATCATGATGATGCCCATGAACGACTGGATGTTCAGCCGCGTCCCGGTCAGTTTCAGGATCAGGGCGACCCCGATGAACCCCAGTGGCACCGTCGCCATCACGATCATCGGATCCAAAAACGATCGGAACTGGGCGACCATCACCAGGTAAACCAGCACGGCGGCCAGCACCAGTCCCAGCGTGAAGTCGACGAATGAGTCTCGCATCGAACGGATTTCGCCGTGCACCTCGACCGTCATCCCCGCGTAATCGCCGCCGGCAATTTCGAAGCGGGTCGGCCGGTTCATGCCGGTCACCGCGAGCACCTTCTGAAGCCAGAGCGGATAGCGAGACGCGGCGGCACGTGAATCGCGGATCGGTTGTAGCTTGAGATCCGGATGAACCTTCAGTCGATCCTCGATATCTGCCACCACGCTGCCCAGGTCGTACTCGGGCTCGATGTTGGCAAACACATCGGTCACGCGAGTGATGTTGCGGTGGTTGATCACATTCGACCCGGTCTTCGTTGTGTCGAACTTGGCGATGTCGCTGAGATAGACCGGTGTCCCGTCCTCATCCTCGCGGACGACAATCATCTTCAACGAGTCCAGCGAGTTGATGCGGTCCTCGGGATACTGCGAGCCCAGGAAGTAGTGGTTGCCGTTGGACGGATCGATCCAGAAAGCGGGGTCGAAGTTGATCGAACTGTTCGTGGCACTGACCAACGCCTCCATCGTCTCCTGCGGGGTCACTCCGTGATCGGCCGCAGCGATCCGGTCGATCTCGACCTCGATCATCGGGTAGTCGATTCGCTGGGCCACCCTCACGTCGGTCGCACCGGGCACCAAACTGATCGTCTCGACCAGCCTGTCGGCGATCTCGTGAGCCTTGTCGAGATCGTAGCCGGCGATCTGCAGGTGGATCGGAGAGGGTTCTCCCATGTTCAACGCCGCGGTGAGGATCCCACCGGTGTCGAAGGCAAACTCGATGCCGGGGAACTTCCTGGTCAGCCGCTTGCGAAGCCGCTGCACCAGGGCGAAGACATCCGTGTCGCCCCGATCGCCCAGTTGCACCAGGATGAACGAGTCCATCGGTCCGGTGTTGGGGGTGTAGGCCGCCGGCCAGTCCATCAGCACGCCGATGTTTGAGATCAGCATCTTGCAGTTGGACGCCGCCGAAGCCCGCTTGACCTCCGCGTCGGTCAATGGCCTGGTGGCCCCTCCGGCAAACTTGTCGCGGGTCACCGGGTAGATCACCTCGGCCGGATTGCCCGGAGCCGGATCTCCGATCTCCGCCACGATCTCGTTCTCGATCGCCTGCACCAGCTCCTCGGTCCTCTCGATCCGAGTCCCCGAGGGGGCCCGCACGTAGATCGTGAACTGGCCGGAATCGATCGGAGGAAACAGCTCGGTTCCGCTGCGTGACATCACCACGATCGAGATCGCGAACAGGACGACCGAGCCGCCCAGTACGGCCCACTTGAACCGCAGCGCCCCCAGCAACATCGCGCGGTAGGTACGCAGCCACCGGCCGTACTCGGGCACGACCGGCCCACTGGGTTCCGCAGCCATCGCCCCGGCTTCGCCGCTGGCCGCTGACGACAGCGAATCGCTACTCCCGGTCTCCGAGCCGCCCTTTCGGCCCAACAGCTTGGCGGCAGCCACCGGGACAAAGAAGATCGCGATCAGGTAGCTGGCGATGACGGCAAACAGCACCGACATCGCCAGCGGCGTGAAGAGAAACTTGGCCAGGCCCGAGAGGAAGATGACCGGGAAGAAGACGACCATGAAGGTGATCGTTGATACCAGCAGCGGCACCGAGACCTCCCGGGTCCCGTCCCAGGCCGCTCGCAGCCGGCCCTTGTGCAACATGTTCAGGTGACGCTCGACGTTGTCGAGCACCACGATGGCCTGGTCGATCAGGATCCCCACCGCCAGGGCCAAACCGCCCAGTGTCATGGCGTTGATCGTGTTGCCGGTGAAGTAGAGACCGATCAGCGACGAGAGGATCGAGACGGGGATCGCGATGATGATCACCAGCGTCGAGCGGATGTCACGCAGGAAAATCAGCACGACCAGGCCGGCGAACAGAGACCCCAGCACCCCGGCAATCCACAACGCATTGATGCTCTCGCGGACCTTGACCGACTGGTCCATGACCACCTCGAGATCGAGCGTGGCCATCTTGGGACCCATCACCGGGTCGTTGCGTTTCTCGTCCTGGAGCTTCGCCTTGATCTCGTCGAGCTTGTCGTAGATCCGGTCGACGATCTCGATCGTGTTCGCCCCCGGCTGGCGGTAGACCGGCACGTAGACCAGCGTGCGGCCGTTGACCCGCACGATGTTGGACTGGATCTGCTGAGTGTCCTTGACCTCGCCGATGTCGCTGAAAAGAATCGGCTCGCCCCGCTTGCCGACGGTGATCGGAGCGGCGTTCAACTCGGACACGCGATCGGGGATCGCGTTGGTGTAGATGTAGAATTCGCGGTCCTGGATCTTGGCACTGCCGGCCGGGATCAGCACGTTCTGCTTGCGCAAGGCCGCGTGCACGTCGCGGATGGTCAACCCATGAGCCCTCAGCTTCTCGGGCTCGACGTAGCAGAGAATCCGACGCAGCGTGCCACCGTTGACCGCCGGTGCGATGACTCCCGAAATCGACTGCAGGTTGTTTCGCAGGTTCTTGTAGGCGACGTCGTACAGTTCCGAGTCGTTCATGTTGGGATTCGACACGGTGACCAGGCACAGCGGCACGCTGGCGGTCGGGTCGAATGGCATCACCATCGGTGGGATCGTTCCCGGAGGCAGGTAGAACATGTCGCTCATCGCGTACATGCTCACCTGGCTCAATGCCTCCGCTTGGCTGATCCCGGGATGGAAGAAGTCCTTGACGATGCAGACTCCCTGCAACGCCTTGGCCTCCTGATGCTCGATCCCGGAACTCTGGCCCGTCCACCTCTGCAGACGACTCATGATGTCCTGCTCCATCACCTCCGGAGGCATCCCGGGGTAGAAGCAGACGATCTGGGCCGCCGAGGTGGTGAACGTCGGCAGCAGGTCCGCCGGGATCCTCGCCAGGCTGACCATGCCGATGATCGTGACGATCAACACGTGCACGATCACCAGGTAGGGGTTCTTCAGAGCAGCTCGAATCATCCGGTGGCTTCCGCGAGTGGCTGGCGACGCGCGCTCATGACCAATCCGGGTCGCACGAGCGACCCGAATCGGGCACGGCGCGGGGATTGTTATTGAGTTCTTCGAATCGTGCAATCCGCATTTTCGTCACAACCGGATCCGCCTCGGCCAAGTCACTCACACCAACCTCCTGCCCATGCAGTCAGCGGGGCTCGCAATCCGACTGATCCCCAAAGACACCGCGATCCTCCGGGTCATCGCGAGCTCCCTGCCGCTGCGCCGCCACCACTCCGACAGGTCGTCTCAGGTCCCACCCCCCATGAGTTGCTCCGTCCGCCGTACGGCGCTTTGCGCCGTCCTGACCAGCCTGACCTGCATGGTCGCCACGCTGCCGCTGGCCGCACAGGACTCAGCCAGCCCCAAAGCCGGTTCGGCTGCCCGACCCGTCGACCCGTTGGCCGTACAGGTGGATCGTGCGATCGACGTGTCGAGCCGCCGGTTCCTGACCATCGAACACCACTCGCCCTGGCAGATCCTGCACGGAGTGCTCGCGCTGCGACAGGACTTCGTGATCAACCAGCCGGGAGGCAAACCGGGCCAGCGGGTTCGCGCCTTGGACTGGATCACCCGGGGAGCAAGTTACCGCGGCACCCCGCTGTTTCGACGCACCGAGCACGGTGCCGAGGCTCAGCCGTTCACACAACCCTACGAATTCGAAGGGCACCCCAACCAGTTCCTCGCCATCCTGACCATGTCGCGGTTGCCCGTGGCCCATCAATTCGCCGTCGCCGGAAGCCCCGACCAGCACAAAGTCTCGATCGCAGAACTCCTCAAACACGCCCAGGCTAAGGTCAACGACCTCGAGGAGATCACCTGGACTCTCTGGGCACTCTCGCACTACCTGCCTCCCGAGGCCAGGTGGGTCAACGCCGCGGGTGAGCCGTGGAGCATCGAGCGACTGGTGCAGATCCAGACCTCCGAGGATCTCGACGAAGCCGCCTGCGGTGGGACTCACGGACTCTACGCTCTGACCTACGCCCGCAACCGCTACCGTGATACCCACCGGGGCCAGGTCCGGGGAGCGTGGCTCGAGGCCGATCAGAAGATCCGGCGTTACATCGAGGAAGCTCGGGCCTACCAGAACGAAGACGGCACGTTTTCAGCCAGCTACTTCCTGGGCCCGCACCAGAGCCACCAGTTCCAGGAACGGGTCGAAACCTCCGGACACACCCTCGAATGGCTCGTCCAGGGTGCCAGCGACCAGCAGCTTCGCTCTGACTGGATGCGACGCGGAGTGGCCGCGGTGGCCGGTGACCTGAACCGCCACGCCGACACCACCGTGCAGTGCGGGCCGCTGTACCACGCGCTGCACGGACTGGTGCTGTACCGGGAACGCACCCGGCCTGCCCCAACCGCCCCGACGACCCCGGCACCGGCTATCTCGGTCACCCCCACGACCAGCGGCAAGTGACTCGCCGTCCCGCAGCCATCCTTCAGCTGTCTTCAACCGGAAGGCTGTCGAGGAAGACCTGCCGCGGAGCAAACTCGCCGGTCCCGGCGTGAAATTCGCCCAGGGCCGCCAGGCGACCCTCCGCATCAACCAGCACCACCTGCTCCAGGTCGTCCACGGTCCGCTCCGACCACTCCACCCGGCGTCCGTGGAAGATCTCGATCAACTCCCCGACCGTGGCACTCTGCCGCGGCAACGCCTCAACCGCCAGCAGCGGTGAGAGCAACTGCTCTGCCAGCGTGTCCGAGTCGAGTGCATCGGGCGCGGGGGCCGCTTCGATCGAGAACGGGCCGACACGGGTCCGCACCAGGGCACTCATGACCGCCCCGCTACCAAGCCGCCGACCCAGGTCGCGGCCGATCGAGCGGATGTAGGTGCCACCGCTGCAGACGATCTCAACGTCGAGCGCCGGAGACTGCCAGTCGAGCAGCCGGATCGAGTCGATCTCGACGGTCCGCGACTTCAACTCCACCTCCTCACCGGCCCGGGCCAGGCTGTAGGCACGCCGGCCACCGACCTTGACGGCCGAATAGGCCGGTGGCACCTGGCTGATCGTGCCGACGAATTCCTCAAGAGCCGACTCGATCGTGGCTCGGTCCAGTGCAGGAGTCTGCTCGAGCACCTCGACCTCCAGCTCGGTGTCGTCCGACTCGCTGCGTCGGCCCAGCAGAAACGTGGCCTGGTAGGTCTTGGTCAGTGCGTGGACCTGGGGCACCAGGCGTGTCGCCTTGCCGACGGCAACCACCAGTACACCGCTGGCCAGCGGATCCAGTGTCCCGCAGTGACCGGTCTTATGAGGCTTGACCAATCGCTTCACGCGATCGACGGCTCGCCTCGAGGTCATCCCGGTGGGCTTGTCGAGTACCAGGAACCCGCACGTCATCTTGGTTCGCCCCGCCCGACTTCGATTCACGTCAGCCGGACTACAGCCGCATCGACATCCGTTCCTGGTGCCGTGTCCGAGCCGCGTCGACGAATCCTGTGAACAGCGAATGAGGAGCCAGTGGCTTCGACTTGAACTCGGGATGGAACTGCACGGCGACAAACCACGGGTGCTCGGGGACCTCGACGATTTCGACCAGGTTCCCGTCGGGGCTGGTTCCCGACGCCAGCATGCCCGCTGCGGCAAACGGGTTGAGGAACTCGGGGTTGAACTCGTAGCGGTGCCGGTGCCGCTCGTTGACTTCGGTCACCTGGTAGCACTGTGCCGCGGTCGAATCCGCCTGCAGCGTGCACGGTTGAGCTCCCAGCCGCATCGTGCCTCCCTTGAAGGTGATCTTCTTCTGCTCCTCGAGCATGCAGATCACCGGGTTGGGAGTATCGGCCACGAATTCTGAGCTGTGGGCATCCTCGAGACCGAGCACGTTTCGAGCGAACTCGATCACGGCACATTGCATGCCCAGGCAGATGCCGAAGAAGGGGATATCGTTTTCGCGAGCAAACCGGATCGCCTGCACCTTGCCCTCGACACCACGGCTGCCGAAACCGCCGGGGACCAGGATGCCGTCCAGTCCGCTGAGAATCACCTCCGGATCCTGGCTCTCCAACTCCTCGGCCTCGATCCGCTTGATCATCACCCGGGTCCGGTTCGCCACTCCGCCATGATCGAGTGCTTCGTAGATCGACTTGTAGGCGTCGCGGTGTTCGATGTACTTCCCGACCACACCGATCGTCACCTCGTGCTCGGGCGTCCGCATCCGCTGCAGCATCGCCCGCCAGTCACTCATGTCCAGCGTCCCGGCCGGCAGCGACAGCTTGTCGACGATCAACTGGTCCAGCCGATGCTCGACCAGTCCCAGCGGCACCTCGTAGATCGAGAACTCCTTGTCGATCTCCTCGATCACCTCGGACTGTTCCACGTTGCAGAACAGCGCGATCTTCTCGATGTTCTCGTGGCCCAGCGGACGCTCGGTCCGCACGACCAGGATGTCGGGGTGGATGCCGATCTGCCGCAACTGGCCGACACTCTGCTGCGTCGGCTTCGTCTTCAGTTCTCCGGCCGCCTTCAGGTAGGGGGCCAGCGTCAGGTGGATGAACAGGCAATTCTCTTTGCCGACATCACGAGGAAACTGCCGGATCGCCTCCAGGAACGGCATGCCCTCGATGTCGCCCACCGTGCCACCCAGCTCAGTGATCACCACGTCGACATCCGGAGTCGCCAGGCTGAAGATCGCCTCCTTGATCTCGTTGGTGATGTGCGGCACAACCTGGACCGTCTTGCCCAGGAACTCGCCCCGCCGCTCCTTGGCGATCACGCTCTGGTAGATCTGGCCGGTGGTGTAGTTCGAGTCGCGCGAGAGCGGGCTGCTGGTGAACCGCTCGTAGTGACCCAGGTCCAGGTCGGTCTCGGCCCCGTCATCGAGCACGTAGACCTCGCCGTGCTGGTAGGGACTCATCGTGCCGGGATCGACGTTGATGTAGGGGTCGAGCTTCTGCATCCGCACGCTCAGGCCCCGCTGCTCGAGCAACAGGCCGATCGATGCGGAGGTCAGTCCCTTTCCGAGTGAACTGACCACGCCCCCGGTCACGAAAATGTGCTTCGCCATGCTCCCCTGTTCATCCTGTCCTGGAGCCATCCTGATCGCGACAGCCACCCGACATCCGTGCCCGGCTCACCCCGCCGCTCACCCCGCCGCTCATCATGCCGCTCATCATGCCGCTCGCCCTTTCAGACCATCGGCCTGCGAAGTTCGAGCCACGAACCGAGCATAGTCATCGGGCGTGTCGATTCCAACCGCCGAATGTTCTGCCACGCTCACCCCGATCACCGCACCGTGCTGCAAGGCCCGCAGTTGTTCGAGGCATTCGAGTTGTTCCAGGGGCGAGGGCGGCAGCTGGGTCAATTCGAGCAGGAATTCGCGGCGGTAGGCATACAGTCCCACGTGCAGCAGCCAGGGCGAGTCGCCAGCCAGTAACTCGTCGGGCTCGCCATCACGCACGCAGGGAATCGGATGTCGGCTGAAGTACAACGCCCTGCCGTCGCTGCCGGTCACAACCTTGACGCACGACGGATCCTCCAGTGTGCGTCGATCGCGAATCGGGCAGGCCAGAGTCGCCATCTGCAGCGCCGGATCGGTCTCGAGTGCCTCAACAAGGCTGTCGATGTGATCGGGGTCCAGTTCGGGCTCGTCACCCTGCACGTTGACGATCGTCGTGGCCTCGCCGCAGCAGCGTGCCACGACCTCGGCCACCCGGTCTGTACCGCTT
>Ga0310123_10002198_pt1 | contig 15715 bp, 14 predicted proteins | sample CB6_AW_1057_MG_FD_203505 | JGI IMG/M metagenome (GOLD analysis project Ga0310123, IMG submission 203505) | Marine microbial communities from Western Arctic Ocean, Canada - CB6_AW_1057 | ecosystem: Environmental > Aquatic > Marine > Oceanic | place: Canada: Western Arctic Ocean | collected... | reverse complement strand
CTGGTAAAAAAGTAGTCTTTGTCATATCGCCCAATTTTGTGGACAAGTCAAAGTACAGTCATTATGCGAAGTATTCCGAAGTCGACACCGGAATAAGGACCAGGCCCACTTCAACGTTTCTGGTCACCTCAAAGCGGAAAAGTCCAAGTGCTCTGGACGCGGAAATTGTGGTGCAGTGATCAAAATCGTCGGTTTATTTACCCGAGTTTCCTACCGAGCGCTTCAGCTACTTTGCGACATTCGGTCATTGCTTCATCGAATTGCGCTGGCGTCATTGATTGGGCTCCGTCGCTGAGCGCCTTTGATGGTTCGGGATGGACTTCGATGATCAAACCGTCACAGCCTACGGCAACTGCGGCAGTGCACATGGGCCGAACCAGCGACGCCAGGCCCGTTCCGTGACTCGGATCGACGATGAGGGGCAAATGCGTACGTTGGCGCAAATACGGTACAGTTGCCAATGGCAATGTGAATCGCGTGTGCGTTTCGAACGTGCGGATTCCTCGTTCGCACAACATTACCTGCGAGTTTCCTTGATCCAGGATGTATTCGGCTGCCAGCAAGAATTCATCGATGGTAGCGGACGGGCCGCGTTTCAGCAAAACTGGTAGGCGCGTCTTGCCGACTGCCTGCAGTAGGTGATAGTTCTGCATGTTTCGGGCGCCGACCTGCAAGATGTCAGCGTACTGCGCCACCATGTCGACGTGATGCGGCGTCATGACTTCTGTCACAACAGCCAGGCCAGTCCGGTCACGTGCTACGGCCAACAGCTTCAGACCCTCTTCCTTTAGCCCCTGGAACGAATACGGACTGGTGCGTGGCTTGAAGGCGCCGCCGCGAAGTCCCGTTGCGCCGGCCTCTTTGACCTGCGCTGCCACTGCTAAGATTTGGTCTTCGCTTTCCACAGAACACGGTCCTGCAATGACTCCGATCGAGCAATTGCCGATCTCCAAATCGCGAACCTGGACTGTGGTGGGCTCTGATTTTGTCTCCATGCTAGCCATTTTGTACGGAGCCAAAATGGGGACAACCGTCTCGACGTCTTCGCACGATTCAAGCGTTTCGCGATCGCCGTGCCCTGTGTCGCCGATTGCAGCAACTACAGTCCGTTCGGTGCCGACGATCACGTGAGCCTTTAATCCCAAGTCTTCAACTCGCTGTGCCATTTTCTGAACCATCTCTTCGGTTATGCCAGGTTTCAGAACAACAATCATGGAAATTCCTCCTGGACTCCAAGCCGTTTATGCTTTCCAGTTGCCCGCCTGCAATGCCAATTAACTTATACCCTTATCAATTAGCAATCGCGAAAAACAGCGGGGACACCATAAAAAAACCCTGGAACCGGATGGGATTCCAGGGCGTGGAGAATTCGAAATTAAAGGATCAACGTTAAATTATGTCGCCCATCCGCCCGGGACACCCCTCAGCGGAAAACCAAAAAGAAAACCCGAACCAAGCACCAACTACAACAATGCCAACTTTCACACGGATTTGATTGAACTCGGTCAGCGACATGTCCGAAATTCCTGAATACATCATTCAAGACAAACATCTTTATTTTTTAAAAAGTTCCTAGTGAATGCATTGTAGAAAAATTTCAAGACGCAAGTCAACCACTTAAGAATTTAGAATGATTTTTGTGGTCTTGAAATTAATGACATGTTGCTTGCGCAAAGTGAGTTGCGTGATATCATGATTTTTTTATTAGAATTGTGATCTGAAGTGCCGGCGCAACTTCGAGAAATTAACTCCGATCTGACTGCAACGCGAATACTGCGACACGCATGATGACAGTTCGCGTTGGTTGGGCGGTCCTTCCGGATGCAGGCTGCTGTGTCTAATGCGCGTTTGGAGAATGGATCGGAATGGTCCGTAAGGTTACGGGAAGCACGCGATCATCGCGTTAACGACACCGACATGATCGTCTTGGCGCGGAGACTGAACAACCAGCGATTTGGGGAATGCCAATTGAAGACCAGCCAGGACAAAATCCCAAACAACGCCTGGCGAAGAATCGATGCCTGTACTGAGCTGATTGTTTCCGAACTCGAGAGCACGTCGTTCTTCGAACGCAAATGCACCCATCCCATATTTCCTGACGAGATGACCCAGTAGAAAATCCGTCCAGTACTCGCATCGTCGCCGCAATCGGTCGACCTGTGACAATTTGACGGTCGACACGCCAGGATCGTTGACCATTAGGCTGAGTGCCCGTTGACGAGCTTCTAAGTGACCGAAAATTCGCTTCGCACCAGCAGCTCAGCATGTCGGAAATGTCGCTTGCGATCGGTCGCCGTCATTACGGCGCCCATACACGCGTCAACATCTCGGTTACGAAAACCTCTTGAATGACCGGCTTGCAATGGTCTCAGACCACTTGATCTTGTGCGGCCAAACGATTCAGGAACCGGTGCAGCCTGATTGTTCAGACGACGCATCCAACTGTGCAAATAGTTTCTGTCATGGTACCAATACCGCTGTAGCTGAACGTCCGGGACTGGCAACGTGCCCTCGATTAAATGCGTGCTATAAGCTGATACAAGGGCCGCAAATTCCGCGATCTGGCAGAAATTTAACTCAATTTGTCCTGAAAACGTTGCACTGAACTAAATTCGTGTGTGGTAGCACTCGTCCTTGCGGAAAAAGCAGTGCCGCAATGTCCGATTCGCTAAACGTGCCGCAACACCTGAATTTCAAAGGCTTTGAGTTTGACTAGCCGTGATCGAATTCTGTCATATCCAGACTACGATGTTGTGAAAAATCAACAGTGTCGATCTACACGACAACTTGTTTTCCCGCTTAGAGTTTTTATTCCTCGACAAACCATTTGGCTAGTGGTTTAGAAGTTTGCGGACACGATGCTTTACAAAGCGAAGCAGTCTAGTCGCAATCGCGTTTGCCTTGCTTTGGAAGTGTTGGTTTCATGATATAATTGCTTAAGTCAAATTCATCGAGCCAATAAGTAGCAGCGACCCGGAAAATCGCACGCTGTCAGAAAATTGTTCCCAGATGTGTTACCTGCGATAATTATCGGAACCGACAGAGCGTCTGCAATTAATTCGGACCGGAGACCCGAGGTTTCTGTGAAACAGAGGGGACGAACCATTGCCGTCATGCCAGCTTACAATGCCGCGTCAACGCTGCGTCCAACGGTAGCTGATATTCCGGACGGAACTGTCGATGAAATCATATTGGTCGACGACTGCAGTAGCGACGACACGGTTCAAATCGCTCATGAACTGGGTTTGACCGTCATCACTCATGATCAGAATCGCGGTTACGGTGCCAATCAAAAGACCTGCTACAAGCATGCGTTAGAAGCTGGTGCCGACTATGTGGTGATGATTCATCCCGACTACCAATATGACAGTCGCCTCATTCCTGTCGCGGTCGAAATCTTGCAACTTGGCATTTGCGATTGCGTGTTAGGATCACGTATCCGAACACGTCACGAAGTACTCGCCGGCGGCATGCCACGATACAAGTATCTCGCGAACCGAGTTTTGACGATGATCGAAAACATCGCGTTGGGACAAAATGTGGGAGACTTTCACAGTGGTTTCCGCGCGTATCGCCGTGAGATCTTGGAAACAATCTCGTACGAACACAACTCAGACGACTTTGTCTTCGACAGCCAATTCCTGGCACAGGTGGTGTTTTTTGGTTTTAATCTGGGCGACATTCCCGTTCCGGTCCGCTACTTCGATGAAGCGTCGAGCATTAATTTTCGGCGAAGCGTCAAGTACGGACTGCAAACTCTAGGCGTCTTGGTTCTCTACTGGGCAAATCGCCTGAGAATCGCTCGATCGAGGATCTTCGTGGCCGCTTCTCGTCAAGATTAGAGTAATTCCAAGTGCCGTGCGGCCATCGCTGCGCAATACGCCCGTGGTGGACCAAAGCAGTACCGCAAATGGACGTAGTCCCAGTTGACACGAAGGTCATAGGACAACATCTCGCTCTTCACAGATCTGATTTGGCCGAACTAGATCCGTCTGTCCAGAACTTCTGCTTCCTAAAAACTGGAAGCCCAATTGACACGCTGCATTATCACTAACTGATTTATATTACAACTATTTAAATTTTCTGAATCGCTGCAGACGCAAACCTCGAAATCTTTTCCCAGTCTGGTAGGACAACCATCTCTCGCGATGCGAGCTCGTATCAGATTCGGACCTTTTAGCCATCTTCGCGTCTACTTGACCACTATATTGGACAATGGCATAATGGAGGGCTTTCGAACAGCTACGTTGTCTGAGCTAACCATGCCACTGATGTTCAAGAAAACAGAACTGACCGAGTTCAAAAATCTGCTACTTTCGCTGCAAGCCCGGTTGCGCGGCGACGTCAAACATCTCACAGACGGCGCCTTGGCTCGCTCCGATGGCAGCGATTCGAAAAGTCCCACGCACATTGCTGAATTGGGCACTGACAGCTTCGAGCAGGATTTTTCGCTGCGATTCGTTGAGAACGAGCAAGAAACACTTCAAGAAATTACCGCCGCCTTAAAACGAATTGATGCAGGAACCTTTGGAGCCTGCGAAATGTGTCTTGAAGAAGGCAAGTCCGCGTCGAAATCCATAATCAAGAAAACTCGTTTGCGGGCCATTCCGTTTGCTCGTAACTGTATCGACTGCGAGCGGAAGCGCGAAAAACTATCTCTATGAAGCCGGTTCCCGCCAACCGATTCCTCTGCTTCTTTCTATTCGCCATCGGCGGTTTGTCTTGGGACCTCTATTCCAAGAGCACTGTGTTCAATTCACTGGGTTACCCAGCCTCTTCGAGCGACTGGGTGCAAACTTACTTAGGCGGCTGGACCACATTCTGCCTGTATACGAATTTCAACCCCGGCGCCCTGTGGGGCATCGGCCAGGACTACACTTGGCTGTTTTCCGGACTAAGCGTCGTCGCGGCAATCGGTGTGATCTACTGGCTGTTCGTGGCCAGAGCTGCCAGAAGTCTGTGGTTGACCGTTTCTCTGGCGCTAATCATGGCCGGAACACTGGGTAACCTGTATGATCGACTGGGCTTACATGGGTGTGTTGATCCAATGACCGGCAGTCGCAAATACGCGGTGCGCGATTTTCTGCTGCTCACATTCGGCCCCCCGGACCTAGCCATGCCCGACCGCTTTCATTGGCCAGTCTTCAACTTCGCTGACGTGTTCCTCGTGACGGGCGCTATCATGCTCGTGTTACAATCGTTCAAGGCGGCAGACAATGATGCCCAGCAAACCCTATCTGATCCGTTTGAGCAGCCGCCTGAATAGCGGACTTGTCCGGATGGATGGTGAACGCCGCCACCGGCATCGATTCTTCATTCAATCGCAGCAGCAAACAGACGGTGGATTTTCCGACCGCGAAGGCGATTCTGACATTTACTATACTGGCTTTGCCATCCGTGGTCTTTCGGTTCTTGGTGGATTGCGTCCTGACGAATGCGAAAGCCTCGGCCAATTCATCCAGTCATACTCGAAACACCAACTCAATGTCGTGGACCTAGTCAGTTGGCTTTATAGCACTCTGGCCGTTCAGACATTTGGAGGTCCAGAGGTGTTTGATGACGTGAAAATAAATTGGGGCGACCAACTTACCAGCACATTAGAATCCGTTCGAACCAAAGACGGCGGGTATGCCAAGACGCGTGAAGGAGCAACCGGAAGCACATATCACTCGTTCCTTGTCGCGCTCACATATGAACTGATTGGCAGATCGGTCCCAAATCCGAACGCGCTTGTGCAATTCATCCACGATCGCCAACGAGACGACGGCGGTTTCGTTGAAATTGAACCGATGTCGCACAGCGGAACGAACCCGACCGCTGCGGCTGTCGCGCTGTTGTTGATGTTCGACGCCATGAACGAAGAACTGCGTGACGACGTGCACAAATTCCTGCAGATCATTAGAAGTCCGGAGGGCGGCTTTAAGGCCAACGCACGAGTCCCCTACGCCGATGGGCTATCGACGTTTACAGGCCTGCTAACAGCACACGACCTGGGAATCAAGACTATCCTCGATCCTGCAAATGTCGAAGCATTTGTCACTAACAAATTGGAACTCCCTGCCGGAGGCTTTCGTGCAGCCAGTTGGGACAATCAGGCCGACGTCGAATACACGTTCTACGGACTCGGTGCGTTGGGTTTACTGTGGACCACTGACGAGTGAAAAGCGATTTTGACTCGTATCAACCCAACCAGTAAAAACCGGAGACCGCCCAATCACGCAACTGATCCTCGACCTGGAGTCACGCGGACTCCTCGATCGCACGCTGGTTGTAATCACCAACGAATTCAGTCGAGACATGATCATTGAAGGGGTGCCTGGAAGCAATGCACGAGATCAATCTCGAGAGAAAACCGACGTGTTAAAAGAGATGAAACACTATGGACTACATCAACATTTCACCGGTAATAATGTTCGGCGGTGGCGTGAAGCGGGGATTCTTATACGGTGAATCCGCTCCTCAACGACCGTGCGTTGCCATCAAGAACCCGGTATCCGTATCGGAGATTCACGCCACGATGGTCAAGACGATGGGGATTGGTCCCAAGACATCACTCAATGTCGAACGTCGTCCGTTTTACGTCACTAAAGACGGACAAGGCCAGTTGATCAATAATCTGTTTGGCTGACAAACAACCGAAGGCCTCGCATCGCTATCGCCGAGAGGCGGCGTTTTTTTCGGCGAGAGCCAACTCAGCCCTCATTCGGGCCAAGACCTCAGCATGTTTTTTTGAGGCTGCCAGCTTGAAAGTGCTCGGCCGAACCTTGCTCCAAATCAAATAATTTCTCGCCGTCAGCCCAGCGGGCGTATCTCCATCGATCAGTATGGATGGCCTTTCCTAGCTTCTGTCCTCGAGTCACGACGGTGTAAGTGACTGTGTTCCAAGTGTATGTCCAATAGATACCGCGAATCTGATTCAGCAGAATCCGTTTCCTCGTCGCGACTGTTGCATCGCGAAAACTCACTCGCCGATTACCCAATGTGTTTTCCGCCGACCTTGTCCGACACGAACTGGATCTACATGGTAAATTTGATTTGAAACAGTCTCTAAACCATAGAAGACAAACATGCCTCATAAATCAAAGCCGATTCGCCAAATCGGGATGATGATCGGATTCATTTTTTTGGCCGGGTGCACCAGCCTGATGCGAACTCCAGTTCCTCCTTGGACGGTCTATGATCCGCTTCGTGGCCTGTCTGACCAAATGTCGCAGGAGTTCTTGCCAAGTGCGAAGGCCAAGGACTCGCAGAGAGCGGCTATTGCACTATCTCCATCACAGACTGGGAGAAAATTGGAAAGTGAACATCGACCAAAATCATCTCGGCTTGTCAACGGCCCAAAAATTGTGCCCCAAAATATCGTGGTTTCCCGGAAGTTGAATCTCACAATCAAAGTCTCGGAGCAAAAGCAGGTCGGCAGCCCGGCGACTTTTCAGCTCGTGATCTGGAATTCGGGTGGCACGGCTGCGGACAATGTCACTATAGCCGTCGATTTCGATGAAGCACTCGTTTTCCCTGGCCAGCGAGAAAAACAACTGCAACGATCGCTCGGACGCATCGGACCGCAAGAGCGTAAGAAACTGGCGCTCACATTAACCAGCGATCAAGCCGGTCGACATAGTTGTCGCTTTACGCTGACTTCCGACGGAGTGGAGTCGGTCTGGAAATCGGTCGCCGTCGAGTTTTTTCCGAGGCGCCTAGATGTCCAGATCATCGGACCGTCACGCCGGACGATCGGCAGTCGAGCAGAGTATGTCGTCAAACTTTCCAACAAATCCTCGCGCGATCTTCAGAACGTTCGCCTGACCTTAAACCATGACGCGGCGCTTCAACCAAAAGAAACGTCTGAAGGCGTTGTCCAAAACCCAGGAACGTTGATTTGGAATCTCGATACACTGCGTCCGAGCCAAGGCATTCAACTGGTAGCCGAATTCGATTGCACGGCCGCCGCTGTCAGCGCTTACGTGTTTGCTCGAGCGACAGGAAACAATGTTCCCGATGAGCGAGTGGGCAAATACTTGGCAATCACTCCTGTCGAAGGCATCCTTGACTTTAGGATTGATGACAGTGTCGAACCTTTGAAATGCGGCGAGGAAACTCAATTCACTGTTTCGATTCACAACCGCAGTTTGCAAGTCGTCCGTCAGATGCACCTGCAGACACTCGTACCGACAAATATGCGCGTGATTGCTGTGCAGGTGTTCCAGGCGGGCCAGCCACTGGACTTAAACTTCGAACTGCGCGGGCAACAACTGAGTTTCGATCCGATTAGTCGCTTAGGTCCCGAAACAAGCATTACGTTTGAAATTCAGACAAAAGCGCTTCGAGCAGGTGACGCGGAATTCCACGCCAGCCTAAAACACTCAACGGATCGGATCCCACGGGAAGTCTCTGAACTTACGACCGTGAATCCATGAGACTCGGTTCGCCTGATGGATCCTGTGGGCAAGGTGCTAGATTGCTGTACCAACTGCAAGCCGACCATTTGCAGCTTCACAGCACAACTGGAACATTGTGAACCGTGGCCTTTGAAGAAATCCCACTTGACTGCATGGGTTGATCTCACTAACCTCCAGCCTGGCTAAGGTAGGTCATGTAGGGCCTGTCTTCGCCGACTTTCCGGTGCGAGAAACGGAGTTTTCGAAAGGACGTTACCAACCAGTCCATTTCTTATAGTCGGTAGCGTAGGTTGGGCCGGTTCCGGAACGTAACGCCAATGCTGTTGCGGCAACAAGGCCCCCTGCTTATTGTCCACGCCCCCGCCAAACTCAATCTGTTTTTGGAGGTTCTGGGCAAGCGGACTGATGGATTTCACGAGATCGAAACGTTAATGATCTCAGTCAATCTTTACGACACACTGAGTTTCAAAGATGGATCCTCTCGGAAGGTTCAACTGCGTTGTTTCGATGTCGGTTCTGTCTGTGAAACTGCTGCCGCTGAGGTCGGTAGCCTTGCAAGCGGACGTAATAATCTTGTTGTGCAAGCGGCATATCTGTTGCGCAAGTACACGGGTATTGAACGCGGCGCCCGGATCAATTTACTAAAGCGGATACCCGTTGCTGCAGGCTTAGCAGGAGGTTCAAGCGATGCAGCCGCGACGCTCGTGGCGCTCAACCGGTTGTGGAACCTGAAGCTGTCACTCACCGAGCTTCAACAGTTGGCATTGCAACTGGGAAGTGATGTCGGTTTTTTTCTCACTGGGTCGTCGTCAGCCATCTGTCGTGGTCGAGGTGAGCTCATTGAACCTTTGCGATTGCCCCTTGGCGTGCACTTTGTGATTGCCCGTCCGAAAACTGGACTTTCAACGGCAATCGTCTACGGGCATTGCCGACCGCGCCGCTATCCAAAAGGCGCGGACCGATTGGTCGACGCTTTGAAGCATGGGCATCTGGGACAGGCAGTCCGATTCCTTCACAATTCTCTCCAGCCTCCGGCCGAACAATTGAACGTGGATGTAAAGAAGCTGAGATCAGCCTTTTCGAGACAACCGGTACTCGGCCATATGATGAGCGGCAGTGGCTCCGCCTACTTCGGCATGTGTGCCAACTCGCGGCAGGCGTTGAAAGTGGCAGCCCGCCTCCGGTCAATGGGCATCAACCATGTCAGCACCGCTCAAAGCGGACCCTAATCAGCAGCAAGGAGGACAGCCGTGAATATTACTGAAGTGCGAGTCAAACTCATGGACGATCCCCACGATCGGTTACAGGGCTTTTGTTCGATTACGTTTGACGCCTGTTTCGTCATTCGCGATCTGAAAATCGTCCAGGGAGTGAAAGGTGCGTTTGTGGCCATGCCCAGCCGCAAGCTTACCGATCGGTGTCCGACATGCAGCACAAAAAATCATATTCGGTCGCTGTTTTGCAACCAATGCGGAGAAAAGCTGGAGGAAGACCGAGCCACGAAAGACCCGGATGGCCGCGCAAAGTTGTATGCTGATATCGCGCACCCGATCAACTCCGATTGTCGTGAAATGATCCAGAGTCGAGTTCTGGAAGCGTACAATGAGGAGTTGATCCTGGCAAGACAACCTGGATATACCTGCACTTACGACGACTATGGTGAGGACCGCTACGCGACATTGAGTGAGCCTATTGAGGAAATGGCACAGCCAACCATCGTATCAGGCAGCAAGGACGCAGCGCACCGGATCGAACCAGCGGGGCAACCCGGACCGCCGCATCACAATATCGTAGCCGACTCGCGCCAATCGACGCCCGCAACTGCCGCCACAAGTGATAGTGCTGATTCTGCCGACCAATTCGGTATCGGTATCGATTAGTCCATCGTTCGTTAAAACTATTCACAATGCAGCCCTCACACGGAATGGACCACCAGAAACTGGTAGACTTACCGCCTAAAGAGGCCATTACGAACAAGACGACCACTCTTGCTCAAACTGGATACGCTTACCAAAAGTATTCGACCGCGTTGCGAAAGATTTTCATACCGTCCCCTTCTCCGGACAAACCGAGTCGAGTCCAGTTTGGATGCTGAGTCATATGGATAAATCGCTCGGGATGAGGCATCATGCCCAGGACACGTCCTGTGAAATCGCCTAGTCCAGCAATGTTGGCAATCGAACCATTGGGATTTACTGGATATGGCAGCACTTGACGCGATACACCAAATGCGGCATTCGTGACAGACCCTGTCTGTTGTGTTTTGCATTGCGTGCGTTGTAGACCGGGTTCAGAATAACACAATGCGATTTGGTCGTGACGAAACCACTGGTCTAAAACCGCATCGTCTTCCACGACAAGCTTGCCTTCCGCATGCGCTATGGGCAAATCGATTTCATCGATACCACGGAGAAAAACGTTCTGCTGTGCCAATCGCTTCAAACGAACCCACAAGGCCGTATACCGACCGTTGTCATTCCACGTTAATGTCGCTGCTTGTCGACGCGGTTGTGCAGGCGGCCAGTCCTTGCTTCCGCTGGGCAGAATGCCGGATTTCAACAGCACCTGAAAGCCGTTGCAAATGCCGAGAATCAATTTGTCCGTTTGCAGGAATTCGCCGATTGATTCGGCCAGGTGCCCTTGTAACTGGCGGGAGAAAATGACTCCGGCACCGATGTCGTCACCGTAACTAAATCCCCCGGGAATACACAGGACTTGATACTCGGCCAGCATCCGGGGGTTCTCCAGAACGCGAAACAGGTGCACACGTGTGGCGGCGGCGCCGCACGTCTCAAACGCGAACGCCGTCTCGACGTCACAATTTGTTCCCGGAGCACGTAGAACACAAACTTTGGGCTTGACCATCGATGTAGCAGACCACTAACGCGATTATTGAAAGTTGTAATACTGTAGATGTGCGATGCTAGTCATCCGAGATAGTTCCTGCCAGATTGCGGTTGGTAATTTTTCAGAATTTCCGCAAAGGTAATAGTTCTCGCGCCATGGAAGGCAAACTGCAGTAAGCGCGGATCATGATTGGGTTTCGTCGCACGACGGGACTTCCAAGAAGTCTTGCTCGTCAAGACATTCGTCCACAGTTATCATTTGCGATTGTCCGTTCATGGTTCAAGACCATTCATGTTCGCAAATCAATGACGTCAATCACCTACCGACCAACTGACGAAACGACTAAAAAACTCAATGTGCTTTCGCGAAATCTCGCGAACGTCATTCAGGGTAAGGACGACTGTATTGACATACTGATCATCGCTTTACTGTCCGGCGGGTCTGTATTGATGGAGGATGTGCCGGGAGTCGGCAAAACGACGTTGGCCAAAGCGTTGGCGAAGTCTATCGACGTCGACTTTCAGCGAGTGCAGTTTACACCCGATCTACTCCCGAGCGACATACTAGGCACATCGATCTACAATCCCGTTGACGGCTCATTCGCATTTCGTAAAGGCCCAATATTTTGCAACGTGCTTCTGGCCGACGAAATCAATCGCGCCTCGCCACGAACGCAGTCAGCCCTACTGGAGGCAATGAACGAAACACAAGCAACGATCGAGGGAACTCGGTATGAATTGCCCGTTCCCTTTTTGGTTCTGGCAACTCAGAACTCAATCGAGTTCCATGGCACCTACCCGCTGCCGGAAGCACAACTGGATCGTTTTCTGTTGCAATTGACTTTGGGTTACCCTGATAAGCAAACCGAGGTTGACATCCTGTACGCTCAGGCAGATTCGCACCCGATCGAACGAATCAAACCCGTCTTGAGCCGGGATGAAATTATTACACTGCAGAATCAGGTAAAGAACATTCGGGTTGAAGAAAGTGTTTCGCAATATATGGTAGAGATAGTGCAGATGACGCGCACCGACGGCCGCCTGGCATTGGGCGTCAGCCCTCGCGGCTCATTGATGCTGTTCCGAGCAACACAAGCGGCAGCATTTTCCGCCGGACGCGATTACGCACTCCCCGATGACGTGAAACGGCTGGTGCCTTTCGTGCTGCCGCACCGAATTATACTCACCTCGAAAGCTAAATACAGCAACCAAACCAAGCAAACTATCATCGAAAATATTGTCGACCAAGTCAAAATACCTACGTGAAGTTGGCAGACCGCAAATCGCGCAGAGCATCGTAGATTCAGCCAAACGAATTCAATGAAAATTCGGCGGCCATTCATTTCAGGATACCTGGACACTCTTCGGAATCGCTGGCGTGCCAACGTTACGCCGGGAGGGAAATGGTTGATCGGCACAGCGTTCCTGTCCGGCTTAGGAGCCGTTTCCGTCACCGTCCCCGTCTATCAAATTTTCTGTGCCGTGGCCGCGTTGTTGGTTGTCGCCGAGATCGCTGGTTTTCTGTGGCGGCCCAAGGTGACAGTCAGCGGCGAATTGCCAAAAAGAACGAGCGTTAGTCAACCCGTAACGGGCGAACTGACCGTGACGAACCGATCACGTTGGCCCATTTACGATTTTTCACTAGCATTCTTCGAACTACCGGACGCATTGCAGGAACTGGATAGGGAGCGAATGGTCCCAGTTCTTCGCAGCGGCGAATCGATTTCAATATCAATCACCCTACAGTCATTGCGACGCGGCCTGTACGAATTACCTGGAATACGACCGTACACAACGTTTCCTTTCAACGTATGTCGTAGCGGTTGGTCTCGCGTGCCCGTGGGATCACTGCTGGTGCTGCCATCGTTTCATCGGCTTTCCAATATCGACATTTCATTGGGAACCCGCTATCAACCCGGTGGAATCGTCCTGACATCTCATGTGGGTGAATCGCCGGAGTATATCGGCAACCGCGAATACGTACCGGGCGAACCAGCGCGGCGGTTAGATTTCCGGTCTTGGGCGCGTCTGGGGCGACCGGTTGTCCGTGAGTATCACGAAGAATACTATTGTCGCATCGCATTAGTTCTAGATACGTTCGTCCCGCCTGAGATCAAAGCAGGCACCGCAGGATTTCCGAATCTGGAAGCGGCCGTCAGCTTGGCCGCATCAATTGCCGACGCGCTCTCAGGCGGCGAACACCTGATCGACATCTTTGCAGCCGGACCTGAACTTTACGTCTTCCGAGCCGGCCGGCATACAGCGCATCTGGAAAATGTTTTGGAGATCCTTGCCTGCGTTGGCGCCTGCCGCCGGAGCCCATTCGATACTATCGCTCCAACCATCGCCGACGAGCTGGGAAACATATCGACGACAATCTGCGTATTTCTGGATTGGGACCAGCCTCGTCGCCAATTGGCCCGGACTGCTCTGGAAGCGGGCTGCCGGCTGAAGGTACTAATCGTTCGAGACGGCCCAACCACCATGCCGGTTGACAGTCATGAGATTTCCGATATTTCCCAGTATTCGATTGCAAGCATTCGCGACGGAAGTATGGAAGTTCTATGACGTTCTTTCGGAAGAATCAGCAGCGACTCCTCGGTTTTCTGCTGATTTGCGTGGAATCTGCAGCGCTGGGGTATTTGTCGCAGACGGTTTTTTTCCCAGTTAGCATTTGTGTTTCGGCACTCGTAGCAGTTCTGACGAACATACGATTCTCTCCAAGCCAACGCACGGCTTCCTGCATGACTGCCGGATTGACGTTACTTTTCATTGCCAAATACCGACTCGCTCCGCTTGAACTGCGTTCTAATCAAATGTTCTTCGACTCCGAATTTCCCCACGCGATTGCCCAGTTACTTCTGGTCATCCAAGTAGCTCAATTCTTTTTGGACAAGTATAACGATCGATTACCGGCAATCTTGCCCGGCTTGGCAGGCATCGTTTTGATCTGCACTGCCGACATACGAATCTCGTCGCAACAAAGAACTGTCTTTCAACTGTTTGCTGTCTGTTTCGCGGTGTTGTCGGCTTTGTACTTCAGCGCCAGCCGAAAACCGGTCGCCCGGCTGTCCCACACGAGCCTAAGAACGCGGACAGTGACGTCCGGGGCCATTCTGTTTGTCATTGTAATCGTTGCTTGGTTCTCAGCCAGCACTTTATATCACAACGAAAGTCGCATTGATCGCTGGATCTCACGAATTCTAGCGACCCGCTCTCAGTCCGGCTCGATTGGTTTCACAGGCAAGGGTCAATTGGGAAGTGTCGCTTGGCGGAATCAAGTTTGGTGGAATCAAATCGCCTTGCGTGTTTATGCCCAGCACACACCCGGATATCTGCGAGGCATGGCATTCGATGAATACTCCGCCAGCGAATGGTTCGTAAGTACGCCTGGTCGGGACACGCTAAATCCAATCAACCAACCACCGAATGGAATATTGCCAACTCAAGGAAACCAAAAATTGTTTGCGCTGAATGGTGCGACGTCTGGTCATTGGCAAGAAGCAGGAATCTGGCCGCATGCTAGATTCAAACAGAAATGTTTTACGCCGTTGGGTACAACGCATCTGAGAACCGACTCAGATGATGTCACAGTGGACGACCACGCTATTATCGAAACCGACGGTCGGTCCCCCGCTTACCACTACACGGCGTACATCCCGACAGTCGAAACCGTCACATTATTGTCTCCAGTAATCGAACGTCGGCTAATAGAATTTCCGGCCGACCTTGATCCGCGAATTCAAAATTTAGCTGAATTAATTTTCGACGGTTGTTCAACAACTCGCGAAAAAACCGAAGCGGTCGAACGCTATTTCCATGATCATTATCAATACAGCTTGGGAATGGCAGCACCCCCCGATCAAGATCCCATGACGCACTTTTTGCTCCAGAAGCCAGGCTCACTTCGAAAGCCGGCCGGGCATTGCGTCTTCTTCGCAACGGGAGCAGCACTTCTGTTGCGAATTTCGGGTGTTCCCTGCCGCTATATCACCGGATTTGTCGCCAACGAACGCAATGACTTCGGCAATTATTGGGTCTCGCGAAATAACGATGCTCACGCATGGGTTGAGGCATTCGATCCCCAACAGGGTTGGATTATCGTCGAAGCCACCCCTGCGCAGGGCGTGCCCGGACCGTCACCGCCATCGCAGGCAACGCAGTTCAGCGAGTATCTTCGGGACCGCATCCATATGTTTCATGTGACACTGTGGCAAGGTCGATTGCGGTCCATTGCAACAGCATGCCTGTTGTCACTGATAGGTGTTCCCAGTTTCGTCTTGGCATTGGCGATAATATTGGTGACGGCGTTTTATCTTCGACGAAAATCGCGATTACCCCAATCCGATCGACAGGATCACGTACTGCAACACCTTCACCGTCTGTTGAATCAAATGGACGCGCAACTTCGAAAGCAGAATCTGCAGCGCCGACACAGTGAAACCCTACATCAGTTCGCTGACAGAATTG
>Ga0310123_10002197_pt1 | contig 15723 bp, 11 predicted proteins | sample CB6_AW_1057_MG_FD_203505 | JGI IMG/M metagenome (GOLD analysis project Ga0310123, IMG submission 203505) | Marine microbial communities from Western Arctic Ocean, Canada - CB6_AW_1057 | ecosystem: Environmental > Aquatic > Marine > Oceanic | place: Canada: Western Arctic Ocean | collected... | reverse complement strand
AAAACAAGACAATGGCAGCGGTAAAACGGTTCTCGATTACCTATGAGACACTGTCGAAACTGGAGTCAACCGGCTCATCGGAAGCCCCCAGCCGTAATTGTACGTGTGAGAAACATTCGGCGCCAGCGGCACGGCGAGCGGCGCTCCGTAGCCCGCTGCCGAGTAGATCGAGCCGTCGCGGCGGTCGAGATAAGTCGGGTCTCCAGCGTAATTCAGGCCATAGTGGCCCACATGGCCAGACGTCCGTTTCCACATGCGATCGAGGCCGGCAAAGGGGGCGAAGGGTTTCCATCCGAAAATCCCGCGCGATCGTCGTCTGGACAAGGCCGGCCAACGACAAGCCGAAGCTTCGCAGACACAGACCCCGCCAGCGGTGTGGTCGAACGATTCGGCGTACGTTATGTTCGAATGTGCCGACACGTGGCCGGTTGAATACACGCCCCCAGAAACGTCGCTAATTCTGACGACGCCCTCGCCGGCCCCGTCTTCCGCCTGCAGGGCGAGACCGGAAAGAGCGACAATTGAGCCGGCAAACAAGCCGACGTTGATAATTCTGTTGCGATTCTTTTGCATGAGTTCCATTTCCCGGAGACGGAGACTTATCTCAGCACAGCTTGAAAGACCGGCGGGATCGCAGAGCGGGCGATTCCGGTCAGTTACCCCCCTACCGGATAGCCGGAGGCATGAATTTGGCAAGCGGGCTGATGTACGAACGATATTTGACTTTGACCACGGTTCCTCTCAGTTTCCAATGATCGGACGACCAAACGCCGAACGGCGTGACCATCACGTTGTAGTAGAAGGGCGGATACATGGCGTGATAATTGTGCGGATAAAGCATCTCGTGGGGGGCCAGCGCCTGATTGGTGATGATGGTTGCCCCCGTCTGATACGGGATATTGGGTTTCGGAGTCGGGTACAGCGGCGCGTGCAGGTTGGGATACTGATGACACGCAACGTTTGGCGTTCCCGACCAAACCGTGCCCTGCACGACCTCGAATGAACGAATGTGACGCGGCGGATATTTCGGTGAGTGTGCCAACTGTGCCGGCGTTGAGATGTTTCCAACGCGCTGAATCGGCGCGCCGAACTTGGCATTGGGGCTCGCCGGCCAGTGAACTCTCCGCGGCGCTGCCTGAAGCAGCGGTGCGGCCCCATTTCTAATATCTTGGGCATCGGACGCCTGCAGCGTCCACGCCGACAGGATGACCGCGAATACAACTGCACGAAGTGAAACTCGAGGCATCGGATCCCTCTCTGGACCGTGTGCGATGCGGACGCACGGAATGGTTGACGATTGTTTGTTGACGCCAGTTGGTTTCTGACGGTTCGTAGTAGAAATTCGGCTGGTATCGATCGTTGCGATGAGTTATTCCTTGCCCCCCGTGACCTTTCCGACTGTTTTTTCGAATCAATAGCCGCTGCAAGCGATACAACCCGTACAGCCTTAAAGTCGACCGACACGACAGCTACAATCGCTTCAGCCGATTATTCTTGAAAAATCCGAAGAATCCTCAAAATTGACACCCCCAGAAAGACGCGGCCGTCGTTGGAGCAGCCACTTGTGGCATAGCAGGCCGCACAAGCCCGCGGAGGCCGCCTGTTTCTTGTTCTGGGGGATTGCAAAGCCGGACTCCGACCGGAGGAAATCTTGACTGGAAAAAATACGCCGACCAACGGCAGTCAGAATCGCGATTCCGCTGATGAGGGTTCCGCCACCCGTTCCAACGGATCGGGGAGCATCGACCGCATTGAATATGTCTCCATCAGCCAGGAAACGCGCCGCCGTTACCTGAACTATGCGTTGTCGGTGGTCACCTCTCGTGCGCTGCCGGATGTTCGCGACGGGCTAAAGCCGGTTCAGCGCCGCATCTTGTACGTCATGTACCACGAGCTGCGGCTGACGGTCGACAGCAAGCGGCGCAAGTCGATGAAAATTTGCGGCGATACGATCGGCAACTATCACCCTCATGGAGAAGGGGCCGTTTACGAATCTCTGGTCCGGCTTGCGCAGGATTTCAGTCAGCGATGTCCGCTGGTGGATGGACAGGGCAACTTCGGATCGATTCTCGGTCTGCCGCATGCCGCCGCGCGGTACACCGAAGCCCGGCTGACGTCCATCGCCGAACAGCTCATGAGCGAACTGAGGTCCCAGACGGTCGACATGCGGCCGAACTACGACGGCACCCGTCAAGAACCGATCGTGCTGCCCGCCCGGTTTCCGAATCTGCTTGTCAACGGCACGCAGGGAATTGCGGTCGGCATGGCGACAAACATCCCGCCTCACAATCTGGATGAAGTCATTAAAGCCTGCGTGCATCTCAGCAAGCACCCAGATGCGACCGTTGCCCAATTGATGAAGTTCATCAAAGGTCCCGATTTTCCGCTGGGGGGGCGGGTTGTCACGGATCGCCGTGCCCTGGCCAAGGCCTACAAAGAGGGTCGCGGGACAATCAAAGTCCGCGGCGAGTGGAAGTTCGACACGCAGCGCCGCCGGAAAACACCGGACCGGCTCGTAGTCTATTCGGTTCCACACGGTGTCTCGACCGGACCGCTTTTGGCCGATCTAGGCGAGATTGTCGAGGGCCGCAAGCTCCCTCAGCTCGTCGCGGTCGGTGACGAAACCGATGACAAGCACGGCTTGCGGATCGTCCTGGAACTGAAGCCCGGTTCCGATCCCGATGCTGTGATGGCCTATCTATTCAAGCACACGCATCTGGAGCAGAACGTCTCGTTCAACACTACCTGTCTGATTCCCGGCGAACAGGGGACCATAGTACCGGCCCGGCTGAGTCTGGACGAAATGCTCCAGAAATTTCTCGACTTCCGCTTCGAGACGGTCCGCCGGCGGTTTGAGTTCCAACTGCGTCAACTGCAACGGCGAATCCACATTCTCGAAGGCTTCGCCGTCACCTTCAAAGGTCTCGACAAAGCACTGCGCATCATCCGCAAAAGTCAGGGGAAACAGGATGCCGCACAAAAATTGCTGAAGGTGTTTCCGCTAGACGAGGAGCAAACCTTTGCCTTGCTCGAATTGCAGTTGTACCGAATCTCGCAACTGGAAATCGACCAGATTCTCAAAGAGTTGAGAGAAAAGCGTGCCGAGGCACGGCGGATCGGTGAGATTCTAAACTCAAACAGGCGGCTGTGGGGAATCGTCCGCAAAGAGCTTGAAGAAGTCTCCGTCACGTTCTCCGACCGCCGCCGCACTAGGATTGGTTCGTCTGACGAGATTGCCGACTACGACCCACAGACGTACATCATTCGCGAGAACACAAACGTCGTCGTCACCCGCGAAGGCTGGCTCAAACGTGTCGGCCGCCTGCAAAATATTGAAAGCACCCGGGTGCGCGAGGGAGACCGCGTGCTCGATGTCGTGCCGGGCAGCACTCTCGAAAACGTCGTGCTGTTCGCCTACGACGGCGCGGCCTATACGCTGCCGATTGACCAGCTTCCCGTCTCGTCGGGGTACGGCGACCCGCTGGCCAAGTATGTCCGGCTGAGCGATGGTGCAGGCATCGTGGCCGCTATCTCCACCGATCCACGCTTCACTCCGCCAGACAAGAAAGTCCGCCGGCAACCGACGCCGAAACCCTACTTGCTGATCGCGACCGAACAGGGGCAGGTGATGCGTATCTCCTTCAGCGGGTTCCGGCAGACCTCGACCAAGCTGGGCCGCAAGTTCTGCCGTCTCCGCCGCGGAGATAGTGTCGTTTTTGTGAAGCTGGTTGACGACGCCGACAGCATGTTTCTGGCGACCAAAAATGCCCGTGTGTTGCACTTCATGATCGACGAGGTTCCGGTCCTGGGAGCGGCCGGCATCGGCGTTAAGGGCATCAAGCTCGAAAAGGGAGACCGCGTGCTCGGGGCCGTGCAGCTCGCCCGGCCCAGCGACTGCCTGAAAGTCATCAACAACAACGGCAAGCCACTCAGCTTCGGACAAATGAAGTACAGCGTCACTTCGCGCGGCGGTAAGGGAATCAAAACCAGCATGCGTAACGGATTCAGCGAGATCATTCGGCCGCCCATCAAGCTGATCGATTGGGCGGAAATTGAGGATGAATGACACGTTTCGCTGGCTCATGCCCAGTTTGGGTTCGGCCACCGACAAAATACTGACATCCAACTGGCTCGACCAGGAAACCATGTCAATCGCAACGAAGTCCAACAATTCGTCACGAAACCAGTCGAAAAGCCGCTATGCCGCCAGGGACATTGAAGTCCTGGAAGGGCTGGAAGCGGTGCGGCGCAGACCGGCGATGTATATCGGCGCGACCGATAGTCGCGGGCTGCATCACCTGCTGTGGGAGATTCTGGACAACGCCATCGACGAATCTCTGGCCGGCGAAGCCGACCGTGTCGGCGTGACCCTGCACCGGGACGGCTGTTCGATCAGCGTGCAGGACAACGGCCGGGGAATCCCCGTCGACAGGCACCCCAAACTCAAGAAGTCGGCACTGGAAGTGATCCTCACCACGCTGCACGCGGGGGGCAAGTTTTCTGACAAAAACTACACCCGCAGCGGCGGATTGCACGGGGTTGGTGCCTCGGTCGTCAATGCGCTCTCGGCCGAACTGGTGGCCACCGTGCATCGCGACGGATACGAATGGGTGCAACGCTACAAGCGCGGCAGGCCGACCACCCCGGTCAAAAAAGTGAAACCGTTTCGCGGTCACGGCACGAAAATCTTTTTCCGGCCGGATGACGCGGTCTTCCGTCGCGTACAGTTCAATGCCGAAACCATCCGGCAGCACCTGGAAGACATCTCCTACATTCACGGTGGACTGCGGCTGACCTTTCACGATGAAGCGAAAAAGGAAACGACCGAGTTTGCGCATCCGGAAGGCATTTCGGCGTACCTGGACAAACTGATCCAAGAAGGTGAAAAGACCCCGGTCCACGATCAGTTATTTTCGGCAAGCCGCGACGACGGCCAAACGAAAATCGAGCTTGTCCTGAACTGGAGCGAGGCGACCGACGAGCAGGTCCGCAGCTACGTCAATGGTATTCGCACCCACGCCGGCGGAACCCACGAGAGCGGCTTTCGCGCCGGGATTGCCAAGGCGGTCCGCAATTACATGGATGTGCACAACATCAAGCACAAGCGGCTGAACGTTACCAGCGATGACATTCGCGAAGGCGTGGTCGGTATTCTCTCGGTGTTCCACGCCGACCCCATGTTTCAGGGACAAACGAAAGAGAAACTGAACAATCCAGAGATGGCGGCGTCGGTCGAAGGTCTCATCCGCCCCAGCTTGGAAACGTGGCTGAACAACAATCCGTCGATTGCCGAGGCGGTCATCGGCCGCATTGTGCTGGCCGCCCGCGCGCGGGAAGCCAGCCGACAGGCCGTCAGCGAAGTCCGCCGCAAATCGCCCGGCTCGCGAAAGAACAACCTTCCCGGCAAACTGGTCGATTGTCGCAGCAGAAAACCGGAGGAATCGGAACTGTTCATCGTCGAAGGAGACTCGGCCGGCGGCACCACCGTGCTGGGAAGAAACAGCCGGACGCAAGCCGTCCTGCCACTGAAGGGCAAAATCCTCAACACCGAGTCGCTGAGCGTTTCCAAAATCCTGGACAATCAGGAAATCAGCGCTTTGGTGGAAACACTGGGCACGGGCATCGGCAGCCAGTTCGACATTCGCCGCCTGCGATACGGCCGCATCATCCTACTGATGGACGCCGACAGCGACGGTTATCACATCAGCACCCTGCTGCTGACCTTCTTCTTCCGCCACATGCGAGAATTGATCCGCCAGGGCCGGATTTTTATCGGGCAGCCGCCGCTCTACAAAATCTCGGTCGGCAACAAAATTTACTACGCCCAAGACGATGCCCACAGGGAGGAGATTTTGGCGTCGCTGCCGGTTGGCCGCAAACCGGAGATCGACCGTTTCAAGGGTCTGGGCGAGATGAACTCGGATCAGTTGAAGGTGACGACGCTCGATCCAAAAAGCCGGACGCTGCTGCGGGTCGATATCGAAAGCCAGTTAGATGCCGACCGGACCTTTTCGCAGTTGCTCGGCAAGGACGCCTCGGAGCGGTACCGCATGATCATGGAAGAGGCCGGCCTCGCTGACGACCTCGATTTGTAAAAAACGGCGAGCGGTGGGTGTCAGCCCACTGTTGCGAACACCGGCCGCAACCCGGCTCGCATTCGCCGAATCTCGTTCAGCGCATCTCCTGGTAAGAATCCCAGCCCATGTAAATGACAAGACCGGCTCCGATCACAAACATGATGTCCATCGTGATTCTGCCCGAGAACGGCATCCCCACGATCATATCCACGACGGCCGCGATCGCCACGAGCCCCGCGACCGCCATTGAGCCCACGACCACTTTTTTTGCCACGTTTGCCATTCAGTCGATCCCGTTTCACGAGCACCAGTGTCTGTTTGATCGACTCCGTTCAAACGGAAACGCTCCGTTGCCGCCCGCCGTTTTTTTCGCCGATCCAGCCAAACCGCCCTGTACCGGAAAATCAATCGTTGCGGCGGCAGCCTGATTTGACCCTGTCATCAAGTATACGGGAACCGGGGGACTGCTTTCCAGTCGAGATTTTTCCCGACGTCCAGACTGTCTGTCCGATTAGAGTCTCACCTTGTCACATCTGCATACCGTGCGCATGTTGCGGAGAGTCGAGATCCAGAAAGATCGACATCGATAGAGTCTGGCTCTCCGCTCTTGACTCTCGAATCTTAGCTGCGGCCGATAGGCCGCGTTAGGCTCGAGGCGGCGAGCAGAGTTCGACAACGTGGCCGTCCGGGTCGCGAACAAACACCTGCACCACCCCGTCCGGACGTTCCTGCGGACCCGAGACGAGTGGAAGACCGCGCTCCTTGAATACCTTCGCCGCGGCGTGACCGTCTTCGATTTCGAAGGCGAAGTGCCGATTGCGGCTCGATCGTTTTTGCCGGATTTGGTCTTCACCGGCCGGCGGAGAATCCGCGTGCTCCAAAATGAGATGAATCTGCGTTGTTCCGGCCTGAAACCAGCTCCCGTCGAACGAAAAACCGGGCCGGTCGATCTGCTGCATGCCGAGCAGGTCGCAATAAAACTGCCGGCTGCGCTGCAGGTCCTTGACGATCAGCGTCACGTGATCGAGCTTCTTGACTTGGATGGGGGCGCTGACACTGCTCATGATTCTGCCTTTCCTTCTGCCTGTAACATCAACTCGACGGCCTCGCGGCTGGCCATGCCCACCTGAATACCGAACGAGGCCGCTTGGGGGGTCGTGCCGACAATCCGCGCGTCGTACAGGTCTTCGGGTTCGACGAGCGGATGGGCCGGTGTTCCCTTGGCGATGGCGATGGCCAGCCCGAACTCGGCCGCCGTCGCCAAATCATAGATCCCGCAGCCGACAATCCCGGCCGCCGTCAGAATGGAACAGTACTGCCCCTGATGCCAGCGCTGGCTGGTCCCAAGGGCCGTCCCCTGCTCGAACCTGAGTTCTCTCTGAACGCTGCGCGGAATCTTTTCCTGCGTCACGTATCGAACTCCTCACCGAGACTGCCGGACTGAAAAGCGCAGATTCGAACGCGAATTATTCAGACAAGCGATGGGCATCCGCCCCCACTTGATAACGCTAAAGATCAGTTGCCCGCCGGAACGAAGGGGCGGGATTGCCGACAGCATACCGCTGCAAAGTAGAAACGCCAAACGCGAGTGAGACCCGGTGGGTCAACTGCAGCGCCTTGTTAGGCCAGCCACTTGCCGCGCCAAATTCGCAGCCAGACCAGTAAGGCAATCGGCGGAAGAATACCGATTGCGAACAAAGCCAAACGAACATTTACATTGAGGACGTATTCGGCGTTGACAAGCCCTCCGCTCAGTCCGACGAAAAGAAAAAAGACACCTCCGGGTAACGATAGACAGGAAAGTACCCCCAATACTAACGCAATGACTTCGCGCACTGCATTCATCGTGGTCTAACTATTGTTTTTCTTGTGCCTGCTGCACAATAACGCGCGGAGCGTTATTGTGCACAATGTCGGGGAAATCCGCCGGGGTTTGGACGCCGCGGCCGCCTTTGTTCAAAACATGAGAATAGACCATCATCGCCCGAACGTCTTTGTGTTCCAGGAGTTCCTGTACGGTGGGTGGCTTGTCCGCCCTTGCGAGTTCAGAACACCCGTCGAATCACTCTGGAAAAACCAATGTCTGAAAGTCCAGAAGTTCAGGCGAACAAGTTGGCAGTGGCAACAATCTCAATTGCTGGAACACGTTACGACTCATGTCAACGGAATTGGGCTAACGCCGGCCGCTCGCCAACCCATGGTTGCGACGAATCATGGAACCCTTACGAATCAGCCAGCCTCAGGTTACCACGTTTGCCTGTGGAATCTCAACCAGCCGTACCGGCGGAGATCGGTTCACCGATTTCCCAGCTCGTCCCGTTGCGGATTACGCGACGGTACAGCGTGTCCCGTTCGACTGGTTCGCGGCCCGCTTCGCGAATCAGATGGTGAAGCTGCGCGACCGTCAGACCTTGGGGAGTTTTGGCGCCGGCGTCGTGGTAGATCAGCTCGTGGAGCACGGTGCCGTCAATGTCGTCGGCCCCGAAGCTGAGTGCCACTTGGGCCGTCTTCTCGCCCAGCATAATCCAGTAGGCTTTGATGTGGTCGAAATTGTCGAGCATGATTCGCGACAGGGCGATCATCCGCAGATCCATGATGCCGCTCGGTTTGGGAATGTGCGACAAGCCGGTGTTTTCGGGATGAAACGCCAGCGGAATCAACGTCTGAAACCCACCGGTCTCATCCTGCAGCTTTCGCAATCGACACAAATGGTCGATCCGATGACGGGCCTGCTCGATGTGTCCGTATAGCATGGTCGCGTTGGTTCGCAGACCCAAATCATGGGCCTCACGATGAACCTGAAACCAGATGTCGGCGTCGGATTTATGCTCGCAGATTTGTTCACGGACTTCGGGGTGAAAGATCTCCGCCCCGCCCCCCGGCATGCTACCTAAACCGGCTTCGATCATCTGTTGCAACACCCAGCGGACAGATTTTTTGATCATGAAGCTGAACCAATGAATTTCGACCGGCGTCCAGGCCTTAATGTGCAGCGCAGGAGACGTCTCGTGGATCACGCGGATGACGTTCAGGTACCAGTCGAAATTTTTGAGGTGATGCAGCCCGCCGACGACGTGGATCTCTGTGACGCCGCGGTCTTTGGCTTCGAGGACCCGCCGACGGATCATGTCATCGGTGAATGTGTAGGCCTTTTCGTCCCTCAGGTCGGCTCGGAACGCGCAAAAAGTACAGCGGTAGACACATACGTTGGTCGGATTCAGATGGATATTGGTGTTGTAGTAGGCCAGATTGTTGTTCTTTCGCTCGCGGATGACGTTCGCTAGCCGGCCCAGAGTCAGCACGTCGACTTGTCCGTCGAGGAACAGACCCTCGTCGAACGAAATCCGCTCGCCGGCTTCGATCTTCTGGCCGATGACCCGAATTTGGGCGTTCTGATCGGGAGAAATCATGTCGCGCTTGTCGAAAAAACCGTAACCTGTTTGAGAAATCGCATTTTTTATATTTTAGAGGCCGGCAAAGATATTCCCAACACCGGAGATGACAACCTCGATTCTACGGTTCATCGAGGAGAAATGCCAAGGGCGGGTCTCGGATTCGGGAACAGGCCCTAGCCCAATCAACCGATCCATACGTCGGCCAGACCGACCACAAATAGACCGATGCTGATCACCGCATTGACGTTGAAAAAGGCGATGTTGACGCGTGAGAGGTCGTCGGACCGTACCAGGCGGTGTTCGTAAAACAGCAGTGCGGTCACGCCGACAACGCCCGCCAGAAACAGCGTGCCCAGTTCAGCCGCGTACCACAACCCAAACAGGCAACCGACGCTGCCGAGATGACTGGCCGAGGCGATGTGCAGGGCCGTTTTCACGCCCCAGCGGGCGGGGACGCTGAAAAGTTTCGTCCGGAGGTCGAACTTGACGTCCTGGCAGGCGTAGATGATGTCGAACCCGCCCACCCAGAAGAAAACAACGCCGGCTAGCAGAATCGGTGGCCAGTCGATTGTGCCGCGAATTGCAATCCACGTCGCCAGCGGCGAGAGCATCAACGCCGCCGACAGCCAATAATGGCTCCAGACGGTGAACCGTTTGGCATACGAGTAGCCGAGCAGGAAAGCCAGTACCGGAACCGAGAGGAACAGGGGCCAACGGTTCGGTAAAAACAGGAGCGTCGAAACGACGAAACCGATGCAGCAGCCCAGCGTCAGCAGTTTGACCGACGCCACGCTGAGCAGCCCTGCCGGCAGGTGTCGCCTGGCAGTCCGCGGGTTTTCGGCGTCAAGGTGCCGGTCGACAATTCGATTGAACGCCATGGCCGCCGACCTCGCAAAAACCATGCACAACAGGATTCCGGCCAACTCCCGCCAGCGGAAATACGGTGGCGCCTCGCGGCTGCGCCATGCCAGCGTCGCGGCCAGCAGTGCGAAGGGTAGCGCAAAAAACGTGTGACTGAATCGAATCAGTCCCAGCAAGTGACGCAACCGTGTCAGCATGATTAAGATCGCTCGTCGCGGAAATCCTGTCGGCTGCCCTGTAATCGAGGGGGGGCCAGCCGTCTGAGCGATTCTAGCCGATCGGCAGCGTTCTGGCAGCTCTACTGCCTGATCAACCCCCCTTCCCGGTTGACGTGCTCGACCCAGCGGTTGTAGGTCGATTTCCGTTTGCTCGGCGTCAACAAAGGGCGGTAATCGTACTTGCGTCCCGTCAGCCGATACACGTGATAAAAGGCAAGCTCGCGGACGGTGATATTGCTGCGGTTAAGCCAGGAGACCAATTCTGCGGATTGGGCGGCGTCCTTCGCGTCCTCTTGATTGAATCCCCATAGCAGCCGATACAACGTCTCGGCGTCATCGTTGGGAAAACTCTCCGCCAGCATTGTTTTCAGTTGCGCCCCGTTCGCTTGAGCTGTCGGCAGCCAGGTCCTCAGTCCAATGATCGCCGTCATCCGCGATTCCTCGTGAGCGGAGGACAGTCCGCTTACCAGCGACGCAGCGTCGCCGGTGAGCGCCAAGCATTTGACGGCCAGTGCCGAGATATACGGCCGTGGATCCTTAATCATTGGCGGCACGTTTTCAGCCAAAGGCGCCTCGGCGTCGAACTCCTTCTCAAACAGAGCGGAATACCGCCGCCAAGATCTGGAGCGTTGTTTCACGTCCAGGTCGAGCCAGTGAGGAATCGATAAGAGCGGCAAGACCGCAACGGGGTTTTGTGCGGTTTTTTCGGCCGCGCGGTCCCTCGGGGTCAGCGAAAGCCATTCCCTGGAATTCAGGGTGACCGCTCCGCTGCCGTCATCGAATTCGATCGATCCCGACACGACGAACACGCCGCCGGTAAAAGTATTGCGGCCCAGGTCCTGTTCGAAATGATGAGGTAGAGCGGGTGTGATGTCGATGCCGCACAACGTGCCGGGATTCAGCAGCTTGAGCGTCCACACTTCACCATGGACCGCAATTGTGAGTGGAATTTGACCGTCAGAACCGTCTGCATTGGCAGCGGAACGGTTCTGGAGAACGACACGTCCCTGTTCGATCGCCAAACCAACAGCCGTCGTTTCTGTCGGCGGGAGCAGATGGGCCGCTGTGCCCCCCAGAAGCGTTGCGCGGCACAGCCCGTTGCCGATGTCGATCTCGGCATCGAACGGTTCGGGCGATACAAATCGTTCACCCGCCTGAATGACGGCCCGATGAGGCATCACCAGCCAGTCCTGTTTGGCATCATCGTAACGGAGCAAAATTCCGCCCGGCGAATCGTATTGAAGGGTCGGCCCTGCCACAGGCACGACGGCGAGCGGCGCTTCGATCGGCTCGACAACCGGCCTTTCCTCGGCCTTCGGTTTGGGAAGCGTCGGCGTGCTGCTGACGACTTCCTTTTGGGGTGGCCCGCTCTCAGTTTCAGGCTTGAGGTCCGTCCCGCCGGCAAATGGTATTTGATCGATGAGTGGCTTGCCATCCACAATGGGCTCACCCGCCTCCCGCTCGTCGGCCGGTGGTGGAAGATCGACGGAGTGTTGCTTCAGCGGGGAGACCGCCCCCCCCTTGACTACCCCATCGACAACAGATTTCGTGATCGAAGGCGGGATATCCGAAATCGTTGTCGAAAAGCGATCGTCTCTTTTTTCGATTGCCGCGATTCGCGGATCGCCGCCCCGTTCGTCCCCTTTCTCGGACGACAGCGGCCGGTATTCCTGACCGTTGGAAAACAATACCAACGGAGATTCGTACAGCAAAAGCCCGACCCAGATGAGGCCGACCGTCAATGCCGCCGTATAAGGAAGCGCACGGCGCCACACAGGCCGCGGCTTGAGATAATCTGGAATCGATTCCTCAAAGGATGCGCGTGTGACAGTTCCGGCGACGTCTTCTGGCTGTGGACGAGTGGACATCGAGGCGGCATTTACCATTGCTGCCGGTTCCGGTTCAATCGCCGCGACCGCGCGGAGTGCCTCAGACGACTTCGTAATCGGACCGAGCGCGTACATCTTCTCTCGCGATTCGGGGATCACTTGCACCGGTTCTCCCAGTGCCAACGTGAGGATTTGGTGACTGGCCGCCACCTCGGCCAGATGCATGTCCGATTCGAGACAGACTTTTTCGACGTCGGCCACACTGTCGGGCGGGAGCGTGCAGTCGAGATATTCAGCAACCGTGTTGGGGTCGAGTCCGTTGCCGGGTCCCTCCAAGTCGGGCGCGTTCAGCCGACGACGACGCGTGACCTCTCGAATACGATTGATCAAGATCGACGCGAAGCCGCTTTCCGTGATCTTCGCCCCGATCTCTTTGGCCTCGGCCGGTTCGAGAATATCGTCCAGATACGCCAACAGGGTTCTCAGGGTCAGCCGCATGTTCCGACTCCGTTTTCTATGCCAAAGGCATTGTGCTCTGTCCGGTCCAAATCTAAAAAAACAGCGAAGAACACGTTTCAGCCGGACATTTCAAAATGGCCATGCCATCCTTAACTGGAGATTTGACTTTCGCCGTGCGTCATTCGCTTTACAATCAATAGTGGCGCCGCCGCACGAATTTCGTACAAAGACGGCCGCAAATGTGAAATTTTTCGCGAAAATCGATCAGCCGGAGTGCAAACGGATGAACGGACGAGGCACCGCCGCAATTTTAGGTTTGGTTGTCGCGGCGGGAATTTGCGGATGTGGCGCTGGTGACGGCAAGATGATGACCGAGCTGCAGCGCAGGGGCATCCGCATCGTGCTGAATGAGCAAGGCGAAATCTATGGTGCCTATTTGTATCAGAGTGACTCTCATCCACCGTTCGTAGACGATGACCTACAGCGGCTGAAGGATCTGACCTCGTTGCGGATTCTGCTCATCGAAAGCGACAATATCACCGATGACTCTCTGGATCATCTCACGGCACTCAATGACCTCGAAGAACTGGACCTCACATTTTGTAACGGAGGCACTGATCAGCCGGTGGGCGCGGCGGGAGGAATCACCGATCGGGGGTTGGAGCACCTCAAAGCGCTGAAGCAGCTCAAGAGGCTGGGGCTCGAAGAGACCAGAGTCACCGACGACGGTGTCGAACGACTGCAGCAGGCGTTGCCGAACTGTGAAATCCGCTATCGCTTCATCGACCCGTTGCTCGCAGCGCTTTCCAAAAATGATGGCGATCTCAAATCTGCCTTGGAGCTTGTCTCCTCGAACATCGAAGTCGATGAACAAGGCCAGGTCACCGAATTGGCGCTGTTCATCACCGATGTCGGAATGAAATACCTGGCCGACTTGACCGAAGTGAAGGAGTTGGTGCTTCGAGGCAACTACACAGATGCAGGGCTATCCCATCTGGGGAAAATGACCAAGCTCGAGACACTTGATCTGTCAGTCTCTGACGACGAATTCCGACGTGGCTTCGGTCGATCAATCACCAACAACGGTTTGAATGAACTCATCCCGCTAGAGAACAGCCTCAAGTCGCTTGATCTTCGCAACAACAACATTACGGACGCGGGGCTCAAGCGTTTAGAGACATTCTCCCACCTCGAAAAAGTAGTCCTCAAAGGGACCGGTGTCAGCCAACAAGGAGTGAAAACATTTAAGCAGGCGCTGCCCGATTGCCTGATCACGTTCGCAGACGACCCTTTGCTCGACGGTCTCGTGAATCGTGGTGACGACTTGCTGGCCGTCCTGAGGTCGGTCGCCCATCACGTCGAACTTAACGAAAGTGGTCAAGTCGTCTCGCTCAGCTTCCGGCTTTCCGCGATCACCGATCAAGGACTGCAAAAGCTCAAGGAGTTCCCTAGCCTGGAACGGTTGAGTTTCACCTACTGCCGGCGAATCACCGATACCGGGCTCGACCAGTTTGGGGCACTGAAAAACCTCAAACGGCTGGTCCTCTCGAATACGAACGTCACCGGGACGGGGTTAAGATCTCTGCGAGACTTAACACGTCTCACCGAGCTGGATTTGACATCGAGTCGGCGAATAACCGACGTCGAGTTACAAACGATGATCGGATTTCAGGTTCTCAACAAGCTCGTGTTGCAGGGAACTAGCGTGACCAACCTAGGATTGCAAACGCTTGCCCAGTTGACAACCCTCAAGACGCTCGATCTTCGACACACCGCCGTCACCGAAGACGCCGTGGAATATCTGAGGGAACAACTGAAAAACTGCAAAATCTTATACGACGTTCCCGATTGACTGTATCCGCAGGAGCGGCTGATCCTCTTCGAGGCCAGCCATCAAGCGTCGGTTGACTTCGTTCACGTTCGGGCTGCTGACCAACTGTTTGATTTCAGCTCCGTCGAGTTTGGACTCACGGAATCAAAAACCCACCGGGCCGCTCACAATCACGATGTGACGCTTTTTGGACACTCGACTTTCAACTGTTCTTCCAACGTTTTCAATGTGTTCGAGACTTCCTGAAAAACCTGCGATTCTGGAACGCAGGTAGCAGCTTGCAGGTCTTCGGGAAGTGTACCCAATAACCTCTCTTTGAGCAGTCGCAGGAGCCAGGAGGCACGGTGTTCTGTGAAGGCCGTTTGTAGCCGCTGGAATTTCGCCTGGAGAAAACCGGCGCCCTTTCCGGCGGCGCCCGCGACCGCCTGTTCGCCAGCCACCGCCGCTGCGGCGCCCCCCGCAAGATCGGCAACGATGGGCACAACCGCTTGTGTGGCTGCGTCGGCCACTAACGAGGTCACCAGATGGCCCGCCGGTCCCCAGCCAAGCGTAAACAGCACAACGCTGGTCATCGGGCGGGCGGCGGCCGCGATGTTGTTGAGCTGCCGGTAAAACTTAAAAAGTTCCGGGCTTCCCTGCCGGAATGACAGCATCTCCGCCGCGACCACGTCTTCGAGCACTGCCTGCAGGGCGAGCTGTTGATGTTCGTCCTTCAGCCCCTCGAGCAGTTGCGCGCGAGACTTGCCGGCCAGCAGCCGCTCCAGATTCGGCCGCAGCAGTTCGTTGCCCGACTCGCTCATCCAGGTCAGCTTCTCGAAGAGTTCTTCGACGGTCTTGAGAACGGCCGACCATTCCTGTTTGCGGTAAAGCTCAAAGGGATGTTCATTTTCGCCCTGCACTTTGTCGCGCGCGAACCGTACCGGCCAAAGCACACCCCGTCCCAGAGTCTCGTAGAACCCCTGAATCCGCTGGGCCCATCCTTCTTGCTGGGACCTCCACCATTGACGAATCTCAGCCACCAGCAGGGCATTCGGAATCATCGGCCAGTCACGA
>Ga0310123_10002195_pt1 | contig 15729 bp, 20 predicted proteins | sample CB6_AW_1057_MG_FD_203505 | JGI IMG/M metagenome (GOLD analysis project Ga0310123, IMG submission 203505) | Marine microbial communities from Western Arctic Ocean, Canada - CB6_AW_1057 | ecosystem: Environmental > Aquatic > Marine > Oceanic | place: Canada: Western Arctic Ocean | collected... | reverse complement strand
TGGAACAACTTATAGAAAGATTGGATATTTACTTCCTGTTCCTCCCAATAGTACTTTAATACTGGATAAACCTGTAAACTTAGAAGGTGCTGATATTTTAGCAGTCACCGCTTCAGTAGCAAATGATTTAGATGTTTTTTGTTCAGTGCTTGAGGTAACTTAATATGCCTTATATGGGCATTCAAGAATTAAAGGACGCCAATGTTAAATCTGGTTCTGCTACAGGTGACGGCTCAACAACAACTTTTGCAATAGGTTGGACACCTCCCTCAGCTGGATCATTGTTTGTTACGATTAATGGTGTTTTACAATCTGCTAGTGCTTATAGTATTTCAGTTTCCAACTGTGTTTTTACTGCCGCACCTGCAAGTGCTGATGCCATAGAATTTAAAGGTATTCAAAGTTCTGGCACAGTAGTAACCCTAGGAGATGGCGTTGTTAATGCAGCACAATTAGGATCTAGTAGTGTTGTGACGGCTTCGATTGTAGACAACACTGTAACGCTGGCTAAGATGGCGGGACTTGCAAGAGGCAAAATCATTGTTGGTGATGCTTCTGGTGATCCATCTGCTTTGACTGTTGGCACGGCTAATCAGGTATTGAAAAGTGATGGCACCGATGTTGCATGGGGCGCGGATGCTGGTGGTATAGCGGCATCTGAAATGAAGGGGTTTACAAAACGTCCTGTTTTTGAATGGTTAAGTACAACAACGATGGGACTACAAGGGGATTTCTTATATCAACATAATGGAACAACCACCCAAATAGTAGGCGGTTCAAATATCACATTTACTAGATCGGATACAAGCGGAACCGAACAGTGGAATTATCTGTATCTAGATGATAGCGCAATAGTTACCGCTGGTAATTCTACAATAACGGCAAGTGAATTAATTAGTTCCCCAACAGCACCCACGTTAAATGTAACTAAAGGTGGTTTTTATAACGGCAATGATCGTTGTATCTACACATGGAAGCAGAATGCCTCTGACGAGATTTTGAGGTTTAGTAAAATTCAACAAATGGGTGCAGCGGTGGGTACCGTTGTTAATGATTTCTCTTGGACATTTGAGAACTCTAGTGGAGCAGCTTATGGGACAGGTTGGCATTCGTATACTGCAACAACTGATTATTTACCTAGACCATGCGGCGTAGCTGGTCTTGCCATGGGTGCCTTCATTAATCTGGGGGGTAGTCATGCGAGTATGTATGTTACTGACGATATTGGAACAGAATATGATATGTTTAATGTGGCTGCTGGTGCGAATACAAACACACCAGTAACTAGTGCTGGTCTCTTTAAGGTTAGATTAGATTATGCTCACTCGTCTTACACACAACTTTTTAAGTTAATTGGGTGGGTACCGAGCCCACTGTTATGAGGAATGAAAATGTTTGAGACTTGGGAAGATGTAAGAAGGGTGCGGGATCAACTCTTGCAAATGAGCGATGGAGCATCCTTTGTTGCTATGGAGGCTGGTTTAGCATTAGATAGTGTAACGAAACAATACAGAAAAGACCTAAGAGATGTACCTACTATATTTGCCAATGTAGGAGATGTGGTTATGCCTGATCCATGGGCTGACCCACCAGTGTCTATTCGTTAGATGATATTCAAGAATAAAATAAATAGTTTAAAGAGATATAATAAATGGCACTAACTAAAGTAACAAGTGGAGTATTGGCTGATGATGCTGTTGGTGTTGCTGGACTATCCGCAACAGGAACTGCATCCGCATCAACCTTTTTAAGAGGGGATAATGCATGGGCTAGTGCGGCTGCTGGATTTGAAAAATTTACAGTCGTAACCTCAACTGATGCTACATTTGATTTGCAGTCAGGTACAACCAAACTCATCATTGAAGTACAGGCTTCTGGAGGATACGCTGGGAATAATGACGGTTCCAACTATGTAGGCGGTAGTGGTGGTGGGGGGTCTTATGCAAAAAAATTATTAAGTCCTATGGTTGATACGGATAAGTTAAATATCACTATCGGAGCTGTCGCTGCTATTGCAGCCTCTGGAACTACGACATCTGTAGCGTCTGCTAGTGGCACAGCATTTACTACGATTACTTGTGACGGTGGCAATGGTGGAGTATCTGGATCTGGATCGTATGCTGCTGGCGGAGTTGGCGGTGCCTTACCAACTACTGGTGATTTTAATGTAGCTGGCGGCAACGGCACAAAAGGCAACGGCTCTACCACCCGTGTTCAAGGTGGCGCTTGGATGGCAAGAGGGAGCTATATGACAACCGATAGTGCGGGACTGATGTCGGTCGGTTATGGTGGAGGCGGGGGTGCTGGTTATCAAGGCAGCGCCGCTGGTGCCGCAGGCAGTCCAGCAGTAGTTATCGTGTGGGAATACAAATAGGATTAACTTTTTTAACAAATATCAAAAAGAGGCATCACGCCTCTTTTTTTGTATCTCCTAATCTTATAAATATAAGTAAAAGATTTGGAGTTTATTATATGGCCATAGCTCAAAATATTGTAATAAACAATGATGCTGACTATTCTCAACAATTTATAGCTAAAACAGATGCTGGAGCTGTTATAGATTTAACTACCTATACTATTACAGCAATGCTCCGTAAAACTTACGGATCAACCGCACAAACTGATTTTACTGCCGCAAAGGTTGTAGCTACTGATGGTACATTCACTTTAGCTTTAACTGATACGAAAACTAAAACAGGTACATTGGAAAGGGGACGTCATGTATATGATGTCACGATAACAGCAGCTGGTGGAGAAATCACTAGAATACAGGAAGGGATTGCAACAGTCAGTCCTAGTGTAACGAGAACAGCATGAGTAGCGCAGCACAATCATTTATTAGTCAGTTAGAAGAAGTAGCTACAGGTAAAGAATTGAATATTATTCAATTTGAAAATCTGTTAGAAAATATTTCTAATAGTACTGCTGCAGTAGAAGAACCAGAAGAATATACTACACCTGATCCTTCTATTTTTGAACCTAGGGAAGATGAAAATGTTGTTGCACCTATTGATATAGAACCTCTTCCCATTCAAGAAAATAAATCAAATATTTCTATCGAAAAAGCTACTTTAGAATTAGAATCATTGTTTGAAGGTCTTACTGGGATTGCAGTAGTTGAAGAAACACCAGAAGAAGAAATACCAAAAGAAGTGGAAGATGTAGTGTCTGGGGAGGATCTATTTAAGGAACAAATTAATTATAATGAACCTTTATTGGCTGAGGCCGATGCTCAAGACCTTGAGAAGATGTTTGAAAAAATAGCGGGGATTGATATCTTTAGTGATAAAAAATCATCTGTTATGACATCTGAGGTTATTAATATCCCAGCAGAGCCTCCTGAAATATTTGATATAAGTACCACTATTACTTCTATTATAGGTGATGCTTCTGAAGAATTACACAAACAAAGTAAAAGTAAAGGTAACGGTGTAGATGATGCAGCTAAAAAGATACTAGAAGATACTTCTTACATTTCTGACGCTAATTGGCAAATGGATCTTTTTGCGAACGCAAAAAATGCTCAAATGACGCAAGTGGTAAGTGATGTTGCAAATCTTTTAGAAAAACATAAAGGCGGAATGCCTGACAAAGAATACAAGATTTTAGAAGGAGATGCAGTTAAGAAGACTAGTGCCTATCTCAGTAAACTGAATCTACCTGAAAATCATATGCCGTTTACTGGTACTGCGCTAGACATTGCACCACCAGAGGAGTGGCGTAATGCCATTACAGGTATTGTAAGGAAGATGATTGCAACAGGACCTGGTTCTGGTGAAGTTTGGTTAAAGTATTTAGATGATGTTGATACTTCTAATATAAATGCTACAGATAAATTCTTGGCGTGGGATACTTCGGTTAGTAAATTCGTTGCATCAGCAGGTGGGGCGGCCGGTGATATTACAGGCGTTACTGCTGGTATTGGTTTGTCTGGTGGTGGTGATACAGGTACCGTTACGTTAGATTTAGATGTTTCAGAATTAACTGCATTAGGAACTACAGCAGCTTTAACTGATTATGTGGTGATTCAGGATGTAACAGATAATAGTACAAAGAAAGTTTTAGTTTCTAATTTACCCGGTGATATTACGGGCGTTACAGCAGGCACAGGGTTGAATGGTGGAGGAATAGCGGGGGATGTAACAATTAATTTAGATACTGTTTCGGTTGCTTTAGGTGGTACAGGAATTACTGCGGCTGCTAAAGGTTCTGTTTTGATTGCAAATGCTGTTGATACTATTAGTGCATTGTCAGGTAGTACTGATGGAGATGTGCTTACTTATAATTCCGGAACCGATACAGTATCTTGGTCTAGTAGTGTAGACGGAGGCACATATACCTAATGGCTACAAGAATTAAATTTAAAAGGTCAGAAACTATTGGTTCTGTTCCTGATTCTAGTGATTTAGAGATAGGTGAAGTGGCTCTTAATATAGTTGACCAAAAATTTTATGTAAGAGCTACCGATTTACCGCCGCTGCAGCCTGATGATTTGCCTATACCTCAAATTATAGAATTAGTTAATAAAGGACAAACAGCCGATGAAGTTACAACAACCACCACAGTGATGTCTATAGCTTTATCATAGGAAGAAAAAATGGCCACAAGAATTAAAGTAAAAAGGTCAGAGTCCCCAGGTGCGGTTCCTGATACTAATGACCTAGCGGTAGGTGAAGTGGCTCTTAATACGGCTGACCAAAAATTATATGTAAGAGATAGCGAAGATCAGATTGTGGTGGTGGCAACTAAAGGACAAACAGCTGGCGAAGTTACAGCAAAGGCGGCAGTAATGGCAATAGCATTAGGATAAATAAGAGATGGCAACACCTACAACAAAAATAGAATTTAAAGCTTGGTGCAAAAGAAAATTAGGTTATCCAGTTATAGATATTAACATCGATGATGACCAATTAGATGATCGTGTAGACGAAGCATTAGAATTTTATGGAAAATTCATGGGCTCGGGTATGCAACGTGTTTATCTTAAACATCAAATTACCCAACAAGATAAAGACAGGTCTTTAACTAATACATTAGAAACTGCGACAGCTACCGGCACTGCTGCATCAGAAATTGGAACAAGTTTTCTTGATGGTGCTGTAAGTGCAGCTGGAACATCAATTCAATTAACAGATGCAACTAGTTTTCCAAAAACAGGTACTGTTACAATTGCAGCAGATGCTACACCTAATGCTGCAGAAACGGTAGCATATACTGTGAAAGTCGGTAATATTTTAACTACTGCGGCTTTGGCAAACAATCATATTAGTGGGACAGCTGTAACGCTTAAAGTAACAGCAGATTGGGGAATAGGTCAAGGCTACTTACCTATGCCTGATGATATATTATCAGTATTACGAGTACTTCCGTTTTCAGATAGAGGTAATCTGAATATGTTTGATATTCGATATCAATTGCGACTGAATGATCTTTATGATTTTTCATCTATTTCGGTTATACATTATCAAATGACTATGTGGCAACTTGATCTGTTAGATATGTTATTGGTAGGAGAGAAACCAATACAGTTTAACATCCATCAAAAGCGTTTATATATAAACATGGATTGGGCTAATGATATTACGGTAAACGAATATCTTATTATAGAATGTTTTAGAAAATTAGATCCCAATCAATATACGGAAGTTTGGAATGATTTTTGGTTAAAACGATATGCTACTGCTCTTATTAAAAGACAGTGGGGAGAGAACCTTATCAAATTTCAAGGCGTAACGATGTTAGGGGGAGTTCAAATGAATGGCGAAACAATCTACAACGAAGCCATCAGGGAGATAGGTGAACTCGAAGAACAAGGTAGATTAACATATGAAGAACCTTTAATGTTTGATATAGGTTAAAATTATGTCTACAAATGTCTTTTTCTCTAAAGGAACGCCCAATGAACAACACCTCTATGAAGATTTAGCTATAGAGGCTATTCAGATTTATGGTCATGATGTTTTTTATCTTCCCAGGGAAATGTTAAACATTGACGAATTGTTTGGAGAAGATGCTTTAAGTAAATTTGATGATGCATATGGAATTGAGATGTGGATGGAAACTCAAGAAGGATTTGAAGGAGAAAAGGAATTAGTATCACGTTTTGGATTAGAAATTAGAGATGAAACAACCTTTGTTGTTTCTAGGCGTAGGTGGGATCAGGTTGCTAGCCAATCTTCAAATCTAATTTCTACTACACGACCAAATGAAGGTGATTTGGTTTATATGCCGACGGTCAAACGACTATTTGAAATAAGTTTTGTTGACCATGATGATCCCTTTTATCAAATAGATAATTTACCTGTATATAAATTATATTGTAGAACCTTTGAGTACTCAAGTGAAGTACTGGATACAGGCATTGCAGGTATTGATGCAATTGAAGATAAGCGATCCCTAGATCAACTTATTTGGCAGTTCCTTGGAGAACAAGGTCCGACTACTATCTTCAATCAACAGATAGATTTAGAATTTGGTACAGTTTATGGCAACAACATAGCGGGCACTATCGGAGCAGGAGTTGTAGAACTCGAAGATGCAACGGATGGAGCCGGCTCACAATTGCTTGGTGAGAACGAAACAGGCTTTGAGGCCGTACTCACAGAATCTTCAACCGCCGAATACAATTTCTTCATTATTAACGAATCATATAGTGTTGCGACACAGGCACCTCAATCGGATAATGAATTCCTAGAAACAGAAGCACTAAGTATACTAGATTTTACAGAAACGAATCCATTTGGTGAACCAACAGACAGCACTTAGGAGATAATATACAATGTTGGGACAATATTTTTATCACGAATCTATTAGAAAAACTATCGTTGCGTTTGGTAGTTTGTTTAATGATGTTTTTATTATAAGGAAAAATGCGGCCGATAAAGAGGTACAAACTTTAAAAGTACCGTTAGCGTATGGACCTAAACAAAAATTTTTAGTTCGTTTAGTTGGTGATCCTAACTTAGATCAAAAAGTAGCAATTACTTTACCACGTATAGGGTTTGAACTTACTGGAATAGATTATGATCCTACGAGAAAATTAAATCGAATTATAAAACAAAAGAAAGTAGCAAATCCAGCAGGCAAAACAATGAATATACAATATGCGCCTGTTCCTTATAATTTAAGTTTTGAAATGTTTGTAATGACTAAAAATTCAGATGATGGTATCCAGATTGTTGAGCAAATATTACCATTCTTTCAGCCAGAATATACAGTGTCTATAAAAGAAGTACCTGAAATGGATATCGTAAGAGATGTTCCAATTATTCTTAATAATATTAGTTACGAAGATACTTACGAAGGAGATTTTCAAACTCGTAGAGCTATAGTTTATACATTCTCCTTTTCAGCGAAATGTTATGTTTATGGACCAGTTAGTACACAACTTCCAGTTCTGAAAGCTGATGTTAAAAGTTATGCTGATGTTACTAAGGCAACCGCTGAAAGAGTACAACAATATTCAATTTCGATTACAGGAACTCAAGAGGGGGATGATAATTTTGGTTTTAATGAATATACTTCTGAATGGATTGATGCAGCGCCCTAATGAATATAGATAATGCACTGAATGAAGCGTTAGGATTAAAGAAGATCATTACGCACGAAATTATAGACCCTAAGCCTCTCATACCGAGGCCTAGCGACATTTATGGAGAAGCTGATGCAGACTACAAGTATAGTCGAGAAAACTTCTATAGCCTCGTTGAGAGAGGTCAAGCGGCTATAGATGGCATACTTGAAGTTGCAAAAGAAGGTGAACATCCTAGAGCATACGAAGTAGTTGGTCAGCTGATTAAAAGCGTAGCTGAAGTCACAGAAAAGCTGGCTGACTTACACGATAAGATGAAGAAACTTAAAGAAGTTCCTAATAATGCACCAAGAAATATTACTAATGCTTTGTTTGTCGGATCTACTAAAGAATTGCAGAGATTGTTAAAAGACGAACGCAACAACTCCGAGACAACAAAGGACGAGGATGTCTCCTGAACTCAGTTCTGACTATTGGTATATGGATGGTTTCCGGATGGATGTGATTTTCAATTACCGTGGCATAGAACCCGAATGTACTTGGTCTACCTATATCGATGTACCGGGATCCACTAATGGACAAAAGATTTATATAGGTACTTACAACACCAGAGAGGAAGCCATTGAGGCTAGAGATAACGCAGAAAAAAATATGTCTTCCTATGGTGACAGGGACCTATGAATACTTTAAATAAAAAGTATAAAGGTCCAGGAATTTATAACACCGTAACAGGAGAACTATTAGCACCTATAGAACAAAAATTTTATGAACACCGTGGGCCATTACATGTATATTGGATAAAAAATAAAGAAGACTGGGAAAAAATAATACTAAACTATAATGACAGACCTAAACGCATATAAAGGCAATCCTAATTTAAAGCCTACACTTACTCAACATTCTTATACAGAAGATCAGATTGCTGAATTTATTAGGTGTAGTAAAAGTCCTGTTTATTTTATTGAAAAATATGTACAGATAGTAAGTATAGATGAAGGTCTCGTACCTTTTAGTTTATATCCTTTTCAGAAAGAAATGGTAGGTACTTTTCACAATAATCGGTTTACAATTTGTAAGTTGCCTAGACAATCTGGTAAGTCCACTACTATTTTAAGTTATCTCATTCATTATGTTATTTTTAATGAACAAGTAAATATCGCTATTTTGGCTAACAAAGCTGCAACTGCAAGAGATTTACTAGGACGCTTTCAATTAGCATATGAACATTTACCTGATTGGTTACAGCAAGGAGTTGTTAATTGGAATAAAGGTTCTTTAGAGTTAGAAAACGGATCAAAGATTATTGCTGCATCTACATCAGCTTCTGCTGTACGTGGTGGTTCTTATAATATCATCTTCTTAGATGAGTTTGCATTTGTTCCCAATAATATTGCAGAACAATTTTTTAGTTCTGTCTATCCTACAATTACTGCGGGACAATCATCTAAAGTAATAATAGTTTCTACTCCACATGGCATGAATATGTTTTATAAAATGTGGATGGATTCTGTGAATGAGATGAGTGATTTTATTCCTGTGGAAGTATCATGGCAAGAAGTACCTGGTAGAGATGAGGTATGGAAAGAACAAACTATTAGAAATACCAGTGAACAACAATTTCTTCAAGAATTTGAATGTTCGTTTTTGGGATCAGTAGATACGTTAATATCACCTACCAAAATACAAACAATCCCGCATCGTGAGCCTATTACATCGAGTGGTGGTTTTGATGTGCATGAGAATCCTCAAAAGGATCATCAATATTGTATTACTGTAGATGTTGCACGTGGAGGTTCTAATGACTATTCGGCATTTACAATAATTGATATTTCTAGTATACCTTATAAATTAGTAGGAAAATATAAAAACAACGAAGTTAAGCCTTTAATTTTTCCAGAAATTATAGAGCGGGTAGGCAAGGCTTATAATGATGCATACTTACTAGTAGAAATAAATGATATAGGTGGACAGGTAGCAGACGCATTACATTTTGATTTAGAGTATGATAATATCATTATGTGTCAGACTAGAGGTCGTTTGGGACAAGTTGTGGGAAGTGGTTTTGGTGATGGGCAAACTGATCTGGGTGTACGAACAACTAAAACAGTTAAAAAGGTAGGGTGTTCTAACTTAAAACAATTAATAGAATCTGATAAACTTATAGTAGAAGATTTTGATATAATAGTAGAAATGTCTACTTTCGTACAAAAAGGTTCTTCATTTGAGGGGGAAGAAGGATCGAGTGATGATTTAATGATGTGTTTAGTATTTTTTGCATGGCTTACTAACCAACAGTACTTTAAAGAATTAACAGATGAAGATATCCGTAAACGTCTATTTGAAAGTCAGCAGAAAGCTCTAGAACATGACATGACTCCTTTTGGATTTATGGTGGATGGATTGGGAGATGAAGAAACTGAATTTAAAGATGTTGATGGTGATGTCTGGCAAGCAGTAAAACCGTATCCTGATTTTTTTGATATAGGTAGAAATTAAAAACCTACATCAAAAGATAAATCATAACGAGCTTTTACTGCACAATTCCAACAACGAACATCAGAACGCCTAATTAAGTATTCAATTTCTTGGCGTGATTGTTGATGTTTTTGACCGTGTCTTAAATATAAACTTCTAATTTTTTTATGATGGGGATAATACATCAATGCAACATTTTCATCCTCGCCACAAAAATCGCAAGAATAATTATTAAACTTTGAAAGTAGTGATGACCGTCTACCGTTTCTTCCATCTTTTTTTGGTTGATAATCTAACATAACTGTGCATTACTTATTTTATTTATATAGCTCTATCATACACCGTCGTGTTATTTGTAAGAAGGGAAAATTATAAATAAATATGTAAAATGAAAAAAGTGAAGATTTAATATTATAATTCTATTATAATAGGAGAAAAAGAACATGGCGCAATTAGTTTCACCAGGTATATTAGTAAAAGAAAAGGATCTAACTAATGTAGTAACTGCCCTCGCCACCAATATAGGAGCTGTAGGTATTCAGGCCCTTAAAGGTCCGGTAGAGACAATTGTTACAATAGGATCCGAAGATGAATTAGTCCAAATATTTGGTAAGCCAACTACAAGTACATTTGAGTTCTTTTATACTGCTGCTAACTTTTTAGCATATAGTAATACTCTGAAGGTGGTGCGGTTTAATACAACAGGTTTGAAAAATGCAACTGGAGGTACTACCACACAAACGGCTGTAGTTAATCTTTTGATTAAAAGTACAGAACACTATGAAGATGGTGACGGGGCAACCGGTCCATTTATTGATGGTAATTCTGATGCATACGGAATGTGGGCGACACGAACTGCTGGTTCATGGGGCAATAATATAATGGTAGCCCAATGTCCAAATGCAGATGCATATCAACAGTTAGGTAATGGCGTTAGACAAACAACGGGTACCTATGCTGCTGGTGTTGGAGCAATCGTTGTAGGTAGTTCTGCTGATTATTCGGTTGATGATATTATATATCTACAACAGGATGACGGACAACATTATACCATTACTAGTATTGTTGGAACTACTCTTAACTTTATAAGATATCCAGCAGAATCAGGTATTGGTCTTACACAGGCAGTTGATGGATCGAGTACAGCTGTACTCGTCGACCGTTTCTGGAAGTATTATGAGGAGTTTGATGGACCTCCTGGAACATCAACTTTCTGTACCGATCATGGTGCTTCAAACGATGAAATGCACATTATAATTATTGATGAATTAGGTGGAATCACAGGTACTAAAGGTACTTTCTTAGAGAAATATCAACAAGTATCAAAGGCCGGTGATGCCAAAACTGATAGTGGTGACAATAATTATTACCTAGAAGTGTTGTTTAGAAGTTCAGAGTATATCTATTGGATGGATCATAACCCAAACGCTAACACCAATTGGGGTGATGCGGCTACAAATGGTGTAAACTATGAACTTACATCATCGGGTGATTGGATCAATTCACAATTGGGTGACACGACCATAGCTTCCGGTTCAGCTGGCGCTGATGGTAGTACACCTACTGATGCCAATAAGATAACAGCTTATAATAAATTCGCAGATAGAGAAACTGTAGATGTTAGTTTGATTGCTGCTGGTCCTGCCAGTACAACTCATGCTAAAAATCTTATTACATTGGTCAACAAACGTAAAGATTGCATGGTATTTATTTCACCAGAACGATCTGATGTTGTTAATGTTGCAACATCGTACAATCAGTTGAAGAATGTTAAGAATTTCGTCCTAGGCTTAGGAAGTACATCTTATGCAGTATTTGATAGTGGTTACAAAAAAGTTTATGATCGGTATAGTGATATCTTTCGTTGGACTCCGTTGAATGGAGACATTGCTGGTTTGTGTGCTCTAACTGATTATGTTGCAGATCCTTGGTGGTCACCAGGTGGTTTAAGCAGAGGTCAGATTAGAAATTCAATCCAATTAGCATTTAATCCAAGTCAAACGGAAAGAGATGCACTTTATAGCAATCGTATCAATCCTGTTTGTTCATTCCCAGGAGAAGGTACAATGCTGTGGGGTGATAAAACAGGTCTCTCACAAAATAGTGCTTTCAATAGAATCAATGTACGTCGTCTATTCATTGCAATAGAAAAGGCGATTGAAAATGCTTCTAAGGTAGTACTGTTTGAGTTTAATGACCAATTTACACGCCAGAATTTTGTTAGTATTGTAGAACCTTTCCTCGATGATGTAAAGGCCCGTAGAGGTATTACAGACTTCTTGGTTGTATGTGATTCAACAAACAATACAGCTCAGGTTATTGATACTAATGAATTCCGTGCTGATATCTATATTAAACCAACCCGCTCAATCAACTTCATTACTCTGACATTTGTTGCTACTCGCACAGGTGTTGAGTTTAGTGAAGTAGTGTCAGCATAAATAATATAGAAATATAGGGAGAAATAGAAATGGCAAGTCCTGCACTATTAGAAAATTTTATTCTTGATAAGTTACGCTTTGGAGGTGCACGACCTAACCAGTTTCAAGTAAGTATCGGAGGCGTTGGAGCCAACGTAGCTGATAGTCTTGGGGGTGGTGAAGGTAAGGCTAATATCCAGTTTCTCTGCCGAGCAGCACAAATTCCGGCTATGAGAATTGGCGAAGTACCAATTCCCTATAGGGGCAGAACGCTCTACCTCGCAGGTGATCGTACCTTTGATGATTGGACAATTACGGTAATCAATGATGCACGTTTTACTGTAAGAAAAATGTTTGAATCATGGGTTAACATGATGGGGGAGAACGTAACAAACATGGGTGCTACGGTGCCCGCTGCTTATTTAGGTAACGCTACAGTCGAGCAATTGACTAGAAACGGAACTGTACTTCGTAGATATGAGCTTATGCATTGTTTTCCAACAGGTGTCGATGCTATAGATTTAAATTATGATACAAATGATACTATTGAAGAATTTGGAGTAACTATGCGATATTCGTGGATGACTCCACGTAAGGCCGAGACCGCAAGTGCTGGTACCGAAGGTACTGCAGCTGCAGCTGGTACTGCCGCTGGGGGTTAAGGAAGTTATTTTAAAACAGTGATGTAAAGTGATATAAATAGTCATAGTATGGCAGAATTATTTGGATATGAGATAAAGAAAAGGAGTGAGAGCAGCGGAGCCAAAAGCTTCGTTGCTCCCTCTGACGAAGAAGGCACGCTGGATATAGCTGGTGGTGCCGGTTTCTTCGGTTCGTTCATTTCTTATGATAAGTCCGCAAAGAATGATTACGAGTTAATTCGTAAATATCGTCAAACTGCGGAAAATCTAGAATGTGATCGAGCAATAGAAGATATTATCAGCGAAGCAATTACCGCAGCTGATGAAACAGAAATATCAGTAGTAGTCAACCTAGATTGGGTTGATCTTTCCTTAGGCATTAAAAATAAAATTACATCTGAATTCAGAGATATTTTAAAACTGTTAAATTGGAGAAAACAGGGACATAATATCTTTAAGAGATGGTATATTGACGGGAGAATTTTTTACCATAAATTGGTAGACGAAAAATCTCCTCGTAAAGGTATTACAGAGGTTCGTTATATAGATCCTAAATATATTAAAAAGATTCGGGAAATTAAAAAAGGAAAGAAAGCTGATGGTGCCACCATTGTTCAAGATACAAAGGAGTGGTATGTCTATAATGAAAGTGGTGTATATCCGGTTTATGCGGGTGGGGTACAACCTCAAGGCGGAGGATTAAAAATTGCACCTGATGCTATTGCGTATGTAACATCTGGCATTTATAATCCTACTACAAATCAAGTATACGGGTTTCTACAAAAGGCAATTAAACCAACCAATCAACTAAGAATGATTGAAGATGCGGTAGTCATTTATCGTGTTTCACGAGCACCAGAAAGACGTATCTTTTATATTGATGTAGGTAATCTTCCTAAACCTAAAGCTGAAGCATATCTTAAAGATGTGATGACTCGATATCGTAACAAGTTAGTATACGATTCTTCGACTGGTGAAGTTCGAGATGATAGAAACCAAATGTCTATGTTGGAAGATTTCTGGTTGCCTAGACGAGAAGGTGGTAGGGGAACCGAGATTACTACATTAGGTGGTGGACAAAATCTTGGTGAACTAGAGGATGTAAAATATTTTCAAAATAAACTTTATCAATCATTAAACATTCCAGTTTCTCGTTTAGAATCGGAATCTGGTTTTAATCTAGGTCGATCTACTGAAATTATTAGAGATGAAGTTAAGTTTACTAAGTTTATTCAGAGACTCCGTAAACGATTTGCAGAGCTTTTTCAAGATTTATTAAAAACACAATTAGTACTTAAAGGAATTATTACACTAGAAGATTGGGATAAGATTAAAGAATCTATTATCTATGATTTTATAGATGATAACCATTTTTCCGAATTACGAGATTTAGAAATTTTAGAGGCTCGTATGAATTCCTTACAAGCTATGGAAAGTTATATAGGTACATATTTTTCTAAAGAATATATCCGTAAATATGTCTTACGTCAAAGTGAAACTGAAATGGAAGAAATAGATAAACAGATTACAAGAGAAAAAGATGATGAGGGGGATGAATTTGATGGTGAAGTTCAAAACGAACCTGAGTATGGACAGCCCCCAACATCAGATGCTCCTTATGAATAATGGAGTGTAACCTGTAATTTTTATAAATATTAATAATACCTTATACGAGGGATGTAATTATGGCTAGTAAGAAATCAGTAGAAAAGATGGTAGATTCAATCGTTGATGGCGACTTAAAAGCAGCTGCGGATGCATTTAATGCTGCAGTAGAAGCCAAACGTGAGGAGACATGGGCTAACGCCACAAAAAATTATGCAGAAACGGCGTTCGGTGAAGATGTTGATGAAGAAGATAATGTTGAAGAAGCTGAAGCTGAAGTAGAAAGTGGAGAGGAAGAAGATGCTGCCGGATCCGATGACGAAGAAGATAAACCCATCTACCCCCATATGGGACGATAATACAAAAAACAAACAACAGAAAGATCAGGAACAACGTGAGCGGGATGGAGATACTATAGACGTTGCGACTGAAGAACAAAATGAAGAGGAAAGATTGTCTGAGTTTCTTTTAAAACAGCTTCAAATAGAACGAGGAGAATTTCCCGAGGAATAGGAAAAGATGAAACTTATATCCGAGTCCATAGAAGATATAGAATACATTACAGAAGATAATGATGACGGTAAAAAGAATTACCGCATCAGAGGTGTATTTTTACAGGCAGACATTAAAAATAGAAATGGTCGGGTTTATCCTTTACCCGTTTTACAAAAAGAAGCAGCTAGATATAACAAAGAATATATCCAAAAGAAAAGAGCGTTTGGAGAACTTGGCCACCCAGACGGTCCCACAGTAAATCTAGAAAGAGTATCACATATGATTACAAGTTTGCATCCAGATGGAAAGAATTTCATTGGTGAAGCAAAAATAATGGATACTCCGTATGGGAAGATTGTAAAAAATCTCATAGATGAAGGTGCTAGATTGGGTGTCTCTTCCCGAGGGATGGGCTCCTTAACACCAGGTCGTGGTGGTTCACAGGTTGTTAAAGATGACTTTTATCTGGCTACCGCGGCAGATATAGTCGCAGATCCTTCTGCACCTAATGCTTTTGTAGAAGGCATTATGGAAGGTAAAGAGTGGGTGTGGAACAACGGTG
>Ga0310123_10002194_pt1 | contig 15729 bp, 10 predicted proteins | sample CB6_AW_1057_MG_FD_203505 | JGI IMG/M metagenome (GOLD analysis project Ga0310123, IMG submission 203505) | Marine microbial communities from Western Arctic Ocean, Canada - CB6_AW_1057 | ecosystem: Environmental > Aquatic > Marine > Oceanic | place: Canada: Western Arctic Ocean | collected... | reverse complement strand
TCTGCTCCGAGATGTTGTTCTCCGCACAGATCTCCAGGATCGTTCGTTCTCCGTCCGCTTGTCTCAATATGCGGATCTTTTCTTCCGTCGTCCGGCGTTTGCCTTTCATTCGTCTGACTCCTTTGGCCAAGGTCCTCAGACTAACATTGTTCATGGACCCGTTTTCCGAGGCCCAACCACACTCATACTCACAGTGAGAGCATTCCAGTCGGCGGAAAAAGTGCCAAAGGAGCTAAGAGCCTCAACCGTCACAAAAGCTTATGCCCTCTCGGCAACATTGAAGAAAGCGTCGTCACCCACGGTAGGTGCGGTTCCCAGAAAAGTGATGCCGCTCAGGCAGGTGCAGTTGTAGAAGGCATAACGCCCGATGACCGGTTCCCGGTTCAGCGCGGCCATGAAGCGTTCTCGAGGAGTTATGCGTTACAGAAAATCCCAATGGCCCGTAAATCATTCAGATTCGTTCTTTGACGTTCACCCGTGCGGCGTCCATACAACCGTTTTCAGCGCAAAGGGCGGAAGCTCGAGGAGATAGCCCTTCCCGGTCTTCTTGAGCGGCGTGGGGTCTTCCCCAAAGATGTTCGACTCACAGACGTTTGTCATGTGATGCCGGGAATTGATGTGCGCCTCTGTCAGCTCAGGTGAACAGTTCCACAATCGCAAAAACATCATCCCTTTGCGATTGAACATCGCGGTTGCCAGGACATGTTCCGGGCGGACCGTCAGGAATGGTTTGATGTACTCTTTGCGAAGTTTGCCCCACACCATCGTCGATTGCACGGGACTTTGAATCTCCGCGGCCCGCAGAGCGGTCCCGGCCTGAAACCAGTTTCCCTGGTGGGCGATGCAGCTGTAACGGAAAGCAATCTTTTCGCTGAGCGGGTATGGGCCATAAGCGGAACTTGACCTGCCTGATCCCAGCATCAAGGAGAGTCGAACACCTTGCTGTTGGTTCCTATAGTATCCGATATTGCCCTGGTTGATCAGGGTCAGTCCCCGTTGGCCGTCGGTGAGGCAGCCGAAGCTTTGCCCGGGAACCATTGTCCTCTCCGATCGCTCGACCGAGAGCGGCAGATCGCTGAAGAACTCTCCGTCGAATACCGGACTGAAATTCGCCCGCACTGCGCCGAAATAGTCCGTTCCCTCACCGTCGAATATATCCTTATGAGCCGTATTGGCGTCGAAACCGAAATCGATTTCGGTGCTACAGTCTATGCGGGCGCTGTCGCGGTAGAAATCCAGCCGCACCTTCGCGTCCTTGTCCCCCAACTTCGTATCCGCGAGGAACCGTGTAAGATACTGTCCACGGCTGCACCGCAGATTCCCCTCACCGTCTCCGGTCCGCACAAGTCCCTGCGAAAAATCCGCGGTCAATTCATTCCCCGCAAAGTGTTCGTCGGACAGAATCACGTCACCCTCGGCGGACAACTTTATCTCGGCCAAGGTGCCGTTTTTTGTCACCTGCGCCGCCACGGATCCTGTATCGATCCGATCGGCGGTACTATCCGCCAGACACGAGAGTTCGGATGCCGGTTCGATGGCTATTTCTTGAACTGCGAACCCCGGGATATTGCCGGGCAGTATGATCTCGGCCCGGCAGATCGTCCCGTCAGAATGCCTGGAGCAGGCAACACAGTCATAGGGAACAGCCCGTGATCCGTCGAGAAATCGCAAACCGCCGGCAAAACCCTTCGGCAATCTGATGGTGACCCAGGCTGCATCGGTGCGGTGGAATGACAATGGGTTGAAGAGAATTACAGTAGGCCGCGCCAGGCGCCGGGTCGTACTGATGAGCACGTCACCCAGGTTTTTCCGTGTAATGTCTTCCGCGATCTCGTGCGCCTCGCGGCTCCAGCCAATGCCCATCCGGACCGGAAAATCCGAGACGGCAAGGCTGAACGATGTCGGGCAGATGTGCACATCATGCGACTGAGCCTCCAGCAGCAATTTCCAGGCGCGATCAAGCTCCGCTTCGTCTTCCTCGTACCCGTTCAGAGCCAACATGGCCACAACCGCACCCAAGACGCCGGCGGTGTAAAGCGATGATTCCGCGGACTTATTCGCTGTCATCAGCCGATCTCCGTGGTGACCCCAGAGATAGTCATACTGGAAATAATCAGCGTCGAACGTCCTCTCCGGCCCGCTCGTCCCATACCCATCGATGAATTCGGAAGGAAGAACCGCCCGATATCCTCGGTCGCGCAGCCTGCGCAGTTTCTCGTCAGACATTCCCATCTCAGGCCAGTCGCTCAGCATGAACTTTTCATGGTGAAGCGTGTCCTTCGAGGGATCATCCTTCCGGCGCTCCTGCCATTCGGGAAGAACCGCACGGATAAAATCGGGATCATGAGCGATATCCAGCCCATGTGACAGCAGCAGGCGTCGGATCTTTCGGGAGCGTGCCCCAGCCTCTATTCTGTCTAGAAAGGCCTCAATATCTTCTCCTACGCCGTCACCCATTGCATACGGATAGGGATCGTCCACATAGTTGGGCACGGTGGGTATCCTGCTGCCGTCGCGCCCCTGCCACAGGATGAACTCCTCGTCCATCGCAGGGCAACAGCCAAAATGGTGGATGTGGCTTCGCAGCAAAACCGACTTGAATCCCGCGGACAGCAACAGTCCGGGCATGTTGGGCACAAACATGTGCTCCTGCTTGTAATGCGTTACGGATTTTCGTCCTGTAACCTGTTCCAGCACTTCCTGCCCATAGAGAAACTGACGAACCATGGACTCGTGTCCAATCGTATGCCCATAGGGCTGCGTATAGGTTCCGTCAACGATCTCGAGCTGCCCCCGCTCGATACGGCGGACGATTTCAGTTACCAGTTCGGGGTGGTGCTTCCGCCAATACTCGAATGTAACGGCTTCAATCTCCAACCCGGACTTGTGGCCATCAAACTCGTCTATTCGCCGGAACAGGTGCTCCCGAAACCAGCGGGGAATACAGTGTTCGTGCTCCCAGATCGGGGCCTGTGAATAGCCCTTACCCGCCCAGCGGCCCATGGCGGTAAATCCGCCATGATAACCTTCCGCAAAAAATTGCTCCATGGATTCTCTTCTTGTTGCAACGCTTCACATGTTCGCCTGATTACCCGCCTGAATAGGTGGGTAGCATCTCGGGAGGCTGATAGTTCCTCTGGTTGGCCCCGATGTTGGTGGCATGACAGATATCGAGGCCCCCGACGGTCTTCAATCGTATTTTCTTCATCGTGGGAGGTTCTTTGGCAAAGGTAGCCACGTCCTGGCGGTGTCCCATCCGGCGCGTTACCGCCCACGAATCGGGCAGTTCCTGAGAGTAGCCGAAAATGGGTATGTTCAGGTCCCAGAATGCAAAGCCATCCACGCCTTTCTCATGACCCTTCAGAACCTCTTTGATGTCCCGGTTGCCGAGGTAGAATTTGCAGTGATGGGCCTTGGCCAGGTGGAGAAATTCCCCCAGGTCTGCGCCAATGACACTGTCGAGCAGTTCCTCCTTGAGCCAGGACTCGACATCCAGTCCGTTGAAAAGACTGGTCTGGGACGTATACACCCACGCTGAAAGTTCTATCTTCCTTCCTCTCTTATCTCCCAGGTCCTTCAACAACCGGCGAACGTCGCGCGTAAAGTCCGTAAGGTATCGAGCCCTGAGGCGTTGGGCCCGAATGTCATTCTCATCGAGATTCCTCGGGTCTTCACCATGCTCGGTCATGAAGTCTTCAACGAACGGTGTTTCATAGCCAACGAACCGAGGACCACGGACCCACCCCAGGTCCACCCCGTCGATGTCGAAGTTTTCGATCACTTCACGGATCAAGGACAGCATGAACGCCTGCACTTCCGGAAATGCGTAGCTTGCCTTTTCCAGAGCCGTTCCATCCTTCGCCAGCATTCTCAGGTCCGGCCTGCGGGCGACCAGTCCATCGGCGTACCTTCCATTCGGCAGTATGTGTCCGGTGATGCCCATGCGGAACATCGCGTCGAACTTCAGTCCCATCTCGTGAACGTGGTCCAGCGCCACCTGCACGGGGATGATGCCCTGCGAGTTCAGTGCGCGAAGGCTCTCGTGCAGGTTTCTTTGGCTGGACGAGAAGGTGGCATCACATTCCGCCAACTCCCCCGTCAGGCAGCACCCTACCTTGGACGAATAGTTGGTCTTATCTCCGTAGGACACGGCCCACGATACCTTGCCGAAATCGGAATGCCGATAGAGCTCCACCTGCTCCAGCAACTCTTCTCTTGTGGTAAAAGCCTTGTGATGGAAGAGGCTTGCGCCGTCATTGGTTGCGATGAGGATCCGATGGGACCGGTCGGCCCGGTCATTCTGGATGGAATCCACTTCCTCCTGACCCAGAGGGCACAGCCTGAAGTATGCTATGTACGCCTTCCTGGTCTCCCCTTTTGACTGTTGGGCGATGATGAGATCCTTGCCGGTCAGGTCTGCATGTCTGAAAAAGCACTCTTGAAGCTCCGATCCGTCCCATAGTACCGGGGCCGCAGCGGCACCATCGTTGTGGAAGTCGCTAAGAGCCTGGAAACACGGGTCTCCGGTGAGCTTCAACCTGACGCAGGTGCCGCCATCGTACTCATGATGAGGATTCCAGAACCCCAGGTGGATGGCATGCCAGCCTGAGACTCCGAGGGGCAGGGTGACCTCCGGGGCGTCGGCTCGCGACCCTGCCCCAATCATCACTCCACTGATCTCATCTGCCTCATACGGGATCAGGGTCCAATGCCCGGCCTTGTTGTCCTTGGACAGCGCCGACGCCGGGGTGCACAAACTCATGTCACTACGACAGATCATTGCGTGTCTCCTACCATCTTATAGGATTCCGTGAGTTTGACGGGTCCGCAAATACCGGCTGCGTAAATCTCTTTGACGACTCTGATCACAACCTGGTGCTCGCCCCCCGGTTTTATCAGTTTTGTCAGTTCTACCGACTTGGGTTTATCCCACGGATCGCCGGGAAGTTTGCCCGCCGATTGGCCGTCAACCCATATCTCCGCCTCCCCATCAAGAATCTGGAAAAGCAGCCAGAGATAATCTTCCGCGCCGTCTGGAATCGTTAGCGTTGTCGCATACCATGCCGCTCCATGATAGTTGAACCCCTGGGACGTCCAGTAGTCGTCAACCCGGATGTCATGCCATTGGGAACCGTCGGTGGAGGGATTCCCGGACCATCCCTGCTTCAACCCTTCGTCAGCCGGATCGGTTCGAAAACGCCAGACCAGGGGCAGGGTCAGCAACTCCTTGCCGTTTATGGCTTCAAAAGGCGGACGATAGGCTCCTCGTTTGAGGCGATCTTTGTAGGGTCCGGTCACCACCATGGGGAAAGGCAGGTTCAGTTCTTCAACGATTCGCAACGTGTCGGATTGAAGCTTCTCGTAGCGGTCAAAGCCTGCGTCGGTCTGGGCGGCAGGGTCGAGTTCCATTTGCGTCAGGACAAAACAGTTCAACGACGCCTGGAGCATTTGCAGGCGCTTCTGCACCAGGGGCGAAGCGGCCTGTCCCCGGCCCTGATCCAACAACGTCTGGAGGGTCCGCAAGTGATCATTGTCGAACGTGCGCACCCAGTCGCCCCACACCATGTGGCCGGGGAATTCCATGAGCTGTTGTTCATACGTCGTGTAAAAACGTTCCATGGTCGTCGCCGCCTCGCCATACATATCGCGGCAAAACTCGTGAATGATCTGATCGACATCCGCGTCGATGTCCCATAACAGGCGGGCCTTGATGGTGTGGAACAACGCGGACCCGGCCCAGGTGCCCTGGCTTTCCCCGGAGAGACCGATCACGCCGCTGTTTTTCAAGTGGCCAAGAAGCTTCTTGTAGTGGGCGAAATAGCCGGTGGGGATATTGATGTGGCGGCCGGTGGGCGGATAGTCATAGTAGATGACCTTGCCCCGGGCGGTCCAATCCCTGATCCATTCACGCAGGTTGGTGCTGTATTTGCAGTCCGGATCGTCGATGTCGTGGCGCAGGCAATGTCCGCTGTAGGCAAACTCCGCGATCACGTTGGCGTCGAGGGTCAGGTCGGGATCGCGGGGCGGTGCCACTGTCGAGCCGTACGCATAGAAACTCACGTACTTACCGGGCAACTCCCTGGCCACCAGGCGCGCAACCCGGTTGGCGAATGTTGCATAGCGATCGCTGAGCGCGCCGGGACCGCCCTTGCACTCCGGTTCGTCAGGGTACGCATCGTAGTTGTCGTTTGATTTCCAGGTACTCCCGGGGCCGTCCATGGCCAGGCACGATGCGCACTCGCACCAGTAGCTCGGTTCATCGTTATGACCCAGCGAGAAGAGCCACCAGCGTGGATCCTTGATCTGATCGTAGCCATTCTCGAAACGCTCGATGATGCCGCGTGCGGCCTCTTCGGCCACCTCGGGGTTCGACAGGCACGCCTGCGCCGGTCGACCGTCCTTATACATCCAGGTACGTTCGCCATTCACCATGGGATACCATTCGGGATGAGCGGCGAAGGTCGCCTGAACCTCCACCACCACCGTCGGATGATTCCCCGAAGTCACAAACGCGCGAAGCGTATGCCCGGTCTGCTTCTGCCTGCCGTAGCCCAGGTGGGGCGGGTAGTAAATCGCGGTAGCGCCGGTCGTTATGGCGTTCACGCCGTTGCGAGCGGCCCAGAGCTTAAATTGGAGCACGAGACCGGGAGAGGCCACCGCGGTGGTGTGCCAGCCGCGGTCCTCGAAAGATGGGGTGTGTTTCTTCGGCTCTTCCGGTAAGTCCAACCGGGTCCGCCGCGGAATACACTCCCCGGCCTCCAACTCATGTCCCACGGAAGGCATGTACCATCGACATCCCTGGTCTCGCAGAAACTCGTACGCGGCGAATAGCGTCCCCTGGTCACCCTGGCCAATGATGGCGATATCCCCGTCTCCATAACCGATATAGATCGTATCGAGCGGCCACTTGTCGGGGTTATGGTTCGCCAGATTGTCTTTTGTGCGCCCGACAAGGATCGCCCTGCCGTCCCCGCCGGCCTCTCCCTCGACCACCAGGGGCAACTGTTGACCCGTCATGGTGTTTACATATCGTATGAGTTCGGCGGCGGCATTTTGCTCCGCCGGACTTGGTTCGGAAGGAACCACTACGCGGTGAAGTTGTATGTCTTCGGTTTCGGCCAAGCCACCAACGGTCCCTTTGCTTAACCGTCGTGTTGGCGAGCCCAGGGCCGGCAAATTGAGAGTTGCCGGTTCGGGAATTGTGGCCCCGGCGAGATAGGTTCGAAATCTCAAGTCGGAGTTGAATCCTCCATGAGTGCTCCAGCTTGCCCCGCCGTCCGCGCTCGTCGACAGGCCCAACGCGGTTCCGCCATAACTGGCGTTGGTGGTGCCTAAGGCCAAGACGGTGGTGCCGGTGGTACCCGCCGCTCCTTTTAAAATAAACGTATAATTGAGGGTCGGTTTCAGCGCTACCGGCAGGGCGAAAACAAACTTGAACCAGCCGTCGGCCGGGGCTCCTGCAAGGGTAAAATCCTCCGTATGGATAAGCCCAAACCCCGTTGGGTTGACCCCCACCCCGTTACGAATCTCAAGCGTGATCTCCAGGGGATAGGTGTTGCCGGCACCCGCATAATCCCCCACCCAAATCGCTGCCAGGTAAGGCAGGTTCGCACCTTGAGCAAAGGCCTGCGCGACGTACGCTTTAGTATTGACTGAGATGCCCCCGTTCACAACTTCCTGAGACTGATCCAGTTCTCCAGCTACGCACAAGGACTGCGCGATCATCACGGCAACGAACATCGCCCGACTGAACGCGTCTCGTGCACTCATGGTAGATCTCCTCCGTTTGGCAGGTGTTTTCATGTTCGAATCCGCCGGGTGCCGGACTGGAAACAGCGCACCGGCAGAATTGGCAAATCACGGTATAAGCAGCGTGCCGGGAATTCAAGATTCTTTACCACTGGACGCAAAGAATCTACGCTACCCGTCCTTCCCCGACTCGTTCGGCCCGGCGCGCCGAGGTAGGACTCTTTCCGTAGGCGGCGCGAAACTGCTTATTGAAGTGTTGGGGATCGGACATTCCCACCCGGACCCCGACCTGGCCGACGGGCAGATCGGTGGTCGTGAGCAACAACATGGCGTACTCCATGCGACACTGCAGAAGGTACCTCGGCATACTCACCCCGAAACGCTCCTTGAAACGTCGGGCGAGGTAGTTCTGGCTCAGGCCTACGACCCGGGCCAGGTGGGGAACGTGGAGGGGTTCATCCAGCCGACTCCGCAACTGGGTGGCGGCTTGATCGATGGAATCATGCACCGGGCGAGCGCGCTGAGCCGAAGGCGCCTGCTGCGCCATGCCCAGGGCCAACAGCAGCCGCTGCAAGCCGATGGAGGCGGCAGCGCGCGCAAGTGGATTCACTTCCGCCGAGGTGTGCAGACCAATCACCCGGAGCATCGCCTCGCCAAAGGGGACGCCGTCCACCGTCGCCCGTTCAGCCGAAACGTGAGGAGGTAGTAGAAAGCAGCCCGACTCCTTCTCCCGGGGCGCGACCGGCCCGGGACTCCGCGGCTCTCCTTCCGGGAGACCAAAGTGAATACAGAGGTGGCACCCCGGACGGTCCAGGGAATAGCGGGCCACCTGCCAGGCGGCGAACAGCGTGACATCGCCCGGTGCGATGGCGTATTCTTTTTTGTCGATTCGGAGTCGGGCGGCATACTCATAACAGTGCAGCGACACCGGATTCCCCCGGTAGCTCTGCTCGAAGCCGCGGTCATCGAAGGAAAAGCGGCCACTGAAATGGATCGCCGGCTCGGAGGAGACGGACCATAACAGATCCGCAACAGATGCGGTGCTGACAGACATAGTGTTGAATAATTACCACAATTTGCCGATTCTGTCCAATAGAATATCATCTCTGATTCATGCTAGAATTCGTGGAAGACAGGTGCAGCGGGTCCGCAATCCAACGTCGGGCAAGGAGATATGCAAATGAAGAATCTATTGTGCGTAGTTACCATCATGGCGGTTGGCGTCTTGTCAACGGCGCGGGCGCAGGTGCTGGATCAATCTCAGGAAGTTGTCAATGCGGGCATCTCGGTCAATACTCTCGAGCGTACCGCGCAGGGCTTTGTTCAAGGTACGAACCTGTCGTATCTGGCATCGATTTGGGTGTGGGATTTGGGGGGCACAACATTTCCCCTCGATCTCACGCTTGACCTTCACCTCGGAGCTGCTGTCGACCCCACGGGGCTGCCCATTGTACATACGGAGGATTTTACCATTACAGAAGCCCCGGCCGACAATTGGCACAAGTTTTCTTTCAGCTCGCCTGTCGTGCTGACACCCGAGTCCACCTACACCTTCCTTTTGAAAGGAGCGGCCGGGAACACCGGCACAACCGTGCTGGGTTTAAACGTCAACCCCAGTTATGGCGGTACCGAATTGATTCTCTCGACGAAAAACGGCGCGGGTCCCTGGAGTGCTCCGGGAGGATTTCAATATGACCTGGCATTCCGAACCTACAGCAGCGCCGGCCCGTCGATCGCCTTCAGTCAAGTGGCCTTGCAGAACACCTTTTCCATGACGTTCACCGCGGAGGCAGACAGGAACTACGCCCTGCAGGGGACTCCCGACCCGGCGAACTCGAACAGTTGGGAGAACGTGGAGACCATCGTGGGGAACGGCAGCACAATGTACCTGTTCGATTCCACCGAAGATGGCGCAAAGTCATATCGCATCTCGGGGAACTGAACCTGGCGGCAACCCGTCTGCGTACGCGTAGTTGCGGCGGGCCCACCAACAGACACTGTATTTCACGAAATGCCCATAAGGAGAGATTGAAATGAAGATGTTGTTACGTGTGGGTGCGGTCATGGTGGTTGGCGTCTTGTCGACGGCGCAGGCGCAGGTGCTGGATCAGTCTCAGGAAGTTATGAACGGGGGCATCTCGGTCAATAATCTCGAGCATACCGCGCAGGGGTTTGTTCAAGGTCCGAACCTGTCCTATCTGGCAGAGATTTGGGTCTATGATGTTGTGCACGCAGGCGACACCTATCCCGTCGATCTCACGCTTGAGATTCGCAATGGGGCAGCGAACCCCCCTCCGCTGATGATTGCCCATACCGAGGATTTTACCCTTACAGGAGCCCCGGCCGACACCTGGCACAAGTTTGTTTTCGGTGTGCCGGTTGGGCTGACATCGGAGAACCCTTATACGTTTCTCCTGAAGGGGGCGGCTGGGAACACCGGCACCACCGTTTTGGGTTTAAACAAAGACCCCAGTTATGGCGGCACCGAATTGATGCTCTCGACGAAAAACGGCGCGGGTCCCTGGAGTGCTCCGGGAGGATTTCAATATGACCTGACATTCCGAACCTACAGTAGGGTTGACTTTCTTCCGCTCGTTATCGATCAGGCGACCCTGCAGGACAGCACTTCGCTGTGCTTCACCGGCGAGGTGGGCAAGGTCTACAATCTGCAGTCGACCACCGACATGGTGAACACCCAGGGCTGGGAGGACGTGGGGGCCGCCGTCCCCGGGAATGGCGGCGTGACCTACCTGTTCGATCCCACGGAACCCACCGGATCCTTGACGTCAAGAGTGTATCGTATCATAGGAAACTGATCCCGGGCGGCAACGCCCCGGTTCACGCCTCGTTGGCAATGGGCCCGCCAACAAGACGATTAACGAATGGGCCCATACGAGGCAGGAAAAATGAAGAAGGAAATATGGTTAAGCATGGTTACGATCATCGGGGTCGGCGTCTTGTCGACGGCTTCGCAGGCGACGATAATCCTGGACCCGTCCGCCCAGCAGCTCACCGAGAATAACTACCGAAGTTTCAATCTTACGGCGTGGGCGGGCCAATACATCACGACGTCGAATCCATATATTGCATCGGTAGATCTGAGGATTTTCAATGGAGTGATAGATGACACCACCGTTCTCAACATCTATGGCTCGGATACGACCAACGGCGACCCGGATGATGTAACCCTAACACTACTTGCCTCGAAGACCGTCGTTTTCACGTCGAATGATAACACGATTTCGAGTCGGTATGACTTTGAAGGTATAGGCGGCGTAGACGTCTCCGCGTACCAGGGTGGGGGGCATCGAATCTTCCTGGAGTTTTCGGTCTCGAATGTCGTGGGAGGCGCGGGCGAGCTTGGAAGTTTTGTTCCTGGTCCCTATTCCGGCTTCTTGTACACTTCGACTGATGGCGGGGCTAGTTGGGGGACCGACGTCCATAATCTGGGATTCAGTGTTCGGACATCCGACACCTTCATACCCGAGCCGGCAACACTCGGGCTGCTGGCCCTGGGGAGCCTTGTTTTGATTCGTTCAAGAAGACGGTAACCGATTGTGTCCTGGGCCGGAATCTCTTTCCGGCCCAGGACTTTTTTATGAAGGCGGAATGAGCATGAACAAGTGTGCGGCGGCGATTCTGGGGATGGGCCTCCTTTCGACCGCGCACGCGCAGGTGCTGGATCAGTCTCAGGAGGTTCAGTTCGGGGGGATCTCCGTCAACAATAGCGAGCACGTTGCCCAGAGCTTTATGCAGGGTACGAACCTGCCTTTTCTGGCAGCGATTTGGGTGGGGGACTTTGAGCACCCATCTGACAGCTATCCCCTTGATATCACGCTTGAGATTCGTAACGGGGTGGGTACCGACCCAACGGGGTTTGGGCTTATCCATACGGAGGATTTTACCGTTGCAGGAGCCCCGGCCGACGGCTGGTACAAGTTTGTTTTAGCCCTGCCGGTTGCGCTGACACCGACCATCAATTATACGTTTATTTTGAAAGGAGCGGCTGGTAACACGGGCACCACCGTTCTGGGTTTAAACCCCAACCCCAGCTATGGCGGCGTGATCCTGGGCTTGTCGACGAGCAATAACGGCGGGGTAAATTGGAATGCTTCACCAGGATTTAACCACGACCTGACATTCCGAACCTACAGTTGGGCTGACTTTCCGGTCATGTTCGATCGGGCGACCCTGAAGGACAGCACTTCGATGTGCTTCATCAGCGAGGTGGGCAAGGTCTACAACCTGCAGGCGACCACCGACAAGGTGAACTTCCAAGGCTGGGAGGACGTGGGGGCCGCCGTCCCGGGGAATGGCGGCGTGACCTACCTGTTCGATCCCACGGAGCCCACCGGGTCCTCGACGTCGAAAGCGTATCGCATTTCCGGGAGCCAGGTTGAATTGGGAAATGAAATTCCGCTGGGCTTCAGAGTTTTGGGAACGATGGTTCCGCCTTACGCTGAGAATCCCAGTCTGCATGGCTTTACGCAGGAGTTTCCATCCACGAACATTACCGCACCGGCTTTCACAACAACTGAACAGGCCCGCGGATATGTCACCTATGTGAAACACTACATGGACACGATCTATCCTCGAACCAACCCTCAACGGCCGGAGATAACAGATCAGCTAACGATGTTTTCAGTTGCCGGGGAGTATGAACCGGCAACCTTCGCGATCTACGCCCTGCCGGGCAATGAGTTGGACGATATTTCGGTGTATGTCGGTGATTTGACCGGCCCGGCCGGGCGAATCATAAAATCAACAAATATTGAGATTCGCAGCGTCCGCTGCTGGCCGAGGGTTCGTGGTGAATCAATATACGCGGTAGTCCCCTGGTTCCTGGAAAAACGGGCAACCCTTGATATCCCTTCCGACACCTCTCAGAGATACTGGCTAACGGTCTATGCGCCGGCGGATACTGCCGCGGGAACCTATGCCGGCCTGGTCACAGTCCATAGACCCGGTCATGATCCTTACACCCTCGATCTTGCTCTTGAGGTGCCGGATATCCAGCTTGAAACACCTCCCATGCAACAGGGAATGTATTACAACATTATGAATCACCAGCAACCCTCCGGAGTGTTCTCGTACTATCCGGATGAGTATTATTACAAAGAAGTCATGAACATGAAAGAGCATGGCATGACGACCGTTTGGCTCTTCAATCCCGAGTTCACCGGCTACGTGGACGGGATGGGTGATGTGGTGTATGATCTTGATCCGATAGCGCCCTTCGTCGATGCCTGTATGCTGGCGGGATTTGACCCTTTGATATGGAACATGACAATCGGCTCGGTTCTGCCCGGCTATACCGGTCCCAGCTCGATTAAAGGAGAGAATTTCAAGGGGTTTGTGGACAGTTACCTTGCGCGAGGCTGGACGCAGCCGATCCTATCGCACGGGGACGAAACCGACGCGAGGCCGGCCTTTTATCAAACGTGTCTGGATGATCTGGCCGCGTCGAAACAATATGTCCCGGCGGTGACAACTTACACGACAATCGTTTACCCGAATCATTCGGAATGGTTTGAGCCGGACCTGGATACCCGAGTCTTCTCCAGCCACATGGACAACACGGCCATAGGACCCACCCGGGCGGCAGGCAAGCAGTTGTGGATGTACAGCGGAGCGGACAGGGGGACGATGATAAACCGGATTAACCGCGGCTGGTTTGCCGCGGCGACGACGTTAGATGGCATGATGGCGTGGGTCTACTATGGTTTTCCCGCGGACCCTGCCTTGCCTTTCGATGATCTGGTTTCGGGCATACGGGGCTGTGTGGTTCCGGGTGTGGACGGACCGCTGCCGACTCCGGATTGGGAAGGTTTTCGGGAGGGGGTCGAGGACAGGAAATATATATTCACCCTGGAAGAGCTTATCCAGGAGGCTGACGACTCGGGTGATGCAGGTCTCATGGCCTTGGCGGCAAGCGCCCGGATCGATCTGGACGCTCTCTATGCCCAGATCTATACCTCCCCCATAGCAGGCCAGTTCCCGGTCAGTTATGCCGCAGGTCTGTTGAGTCTGGATTTTTGCGACGATGCCCGGCGTGACATTGCCGGCCACATCGAGGCGATCCAAAATGCCCTAATGCCCTGACAATTCTCACCCGAAACAATGTCAATTAGAAGATGTACTGAAGAAGCATCGCAAACCTGCAGGTTTGCAGAGGCGGATCATCGTGCGTTTACACTCATTGAGCTTCTGGTGGTGATCGCGATTATTGCCATTCTGGCCGCACTGTTGGTTCCCGCAATTCAGAACGCTCGCGAGGCAGCCAAGAACACATGGTGCAAATCGAATCTCAGCAATATTGGCAAGGCCCTGTACGGGTATGCCGGGGACCACGAGGACTACATCCCGCCGGCCGATGTGGGGCATAACAGCCTCTTTTGGACAAGCTATGACGTCCTGCTGGAAGAGTACCTGAATTCCTTCAGGTTCTATCCGGGGCCGAACGATATTTGGGTGAAGGACTCCGGTCTCTGGCGGTGCCCTTCGGACTTCATTGAGAGAGCCGTCTATCCGATGTTTGCTCGTGTACCTCCGGAATTGCCCTACCCGCAGAGGTCGTATCGGATCAACTGGGCGGTGTCGACCGATTCTCGCTACGGCAGCAAGTCGGCGCGGCTTAGCCACATTCCCGGCCGGGTGGTGGTCCTTCATGAGAGGTGGGAGGAGCTGAATTTCGTGCGGGCGCAACTTGCCGCTGCATGGTGGACTTCTGCAGATTGTCTGAACAACGATTTCCAGCTCCGTGGCCACCTGGAAGGGCGAAGCGGAAACTTCCTTTTTACGGATTCTTCCGTCGAGGGGAGGCGCTATTTGGAAATTGCAGCCTCGCCACAGGAGACGGGGTCGGGGCGGCCGGAGTATTGGAAGTAACTGCGGACGATGCCTGTCCCCCCGAAAAACTCCATCCGATCAGAGATTCCGCCTCCGGCGGCGGGGATTCCATTGGGTTTGGACAAGGGCAATGGCCACATGAGACGAACGCGGACATGGTCAAGCCGATTCCTGGTAGCGGCGGCGTGAGAACCGGGTAAAACCGACGGTTTGAAAACCGTGATTTTTTCGGACGGACAGACTATCCCCTTCGCCAATGGCGATGATTTTTCGCCAGGCTTTCAGCAGATTTAGCGGCGGTCTATCCGCCCTGTGCTTCGCCCATATTTCTCTCCGCTGAACTGGAGTCTACGGCATCACACCGATTGGCATGTCCGCTGGCTACGTGGCCTGCTGAAACTCAGGGCTCAGGATGCGGCTCAATCCGAGCGAATAGAGGAAGTGAGTGGCCGTGGGGGCACGGACCTGCGACCACCGTTTGAGCCGGGTTTCCTTGGGGAGCACAGACCTGATTTGGTGGTGTCCTTCACAGATGGAGAGGGACCTGCACCTCGGCGCCCGCCTGCTGTTCCCGTCCCGGCAGGTCATGCCCGCCGGGAGGATTAAGGTCGCCGGCAAAGGACGCAAATGAGAGCACCGCAAGCAGCATCACGGTTAATGGAATTGTCGTCCTACGCATCGGGCTTTTTCTTTATTTCTTAATGGATCGATCATTCGAGGACGGATAGGAAATTGCATTTCGGGCGATACGGGCAAACGCCCGATGAGGCCGGTCTAGCTCTCAAAACAACCTAAAACCATATAAGTTGATATGAATGCCGTAATTATGTCAAAATTGCTCCCCGACTGGACGGAGCGGACCTGACATTTGAAAACCGAATCATGAAAAAACATTCTTCCGCTCAACTCCGAATCGCCTGGCTTTGCCTGCTCAGCGCCATCTGCTGCTCTGACGCCAGCGGCCAGTTGGCCCACTTCGCGGATCCTCACCCGGTGAAGCGGGAACTTACGGTCCACTGGATTGACACGCCGCCGACGATTGACGGTGACTTGTCGGACGAGGTCTGGCAACGCTTGCCCCGCGTGACCGGAATGGTGGATATTTCCTATCGCCATGCCTATGTCGTGGAC
>Ga0310123_10002191_pt1 | contig 15741 bp, 10 predicted proteins | sample CB6_AW_1057_MG_FD_203505 | JGI IMG/M metagenome (GOLD analysis project Ga0310123, IMG submission 203505) | Marine microbial communities from Western Arctic Ocean, Canada - CB6_AW_1057 | ecosystem: Environmental > Aquatic > Marine > Oceanic | place: Canada: Western Arctic Ocean | collected... | reverse complement strand
ATCCTCCTCGACCGCCTCAAACTTCGGCTGCCGAGAATAAACCAAACTCAAATGTAGTGACGACTTTGCACCCGCCACCCTAGAAAATAAGGTATGTCTGACGTCTTACTGGGGAACTTGGGTTAGGATGGCAGGGAGCGACAGTGTTGGGCCCGCAACTGCCGTTGTCAGTGAGGCGAAGGGCCGGGTATGATCCGCCACACCGTTGGCTGTCTGTACCGCACCGTCTGGACGGCACTGTAGCGAGTGCGGCAATATCCTTGAGACAGGAATCGAATCGGGTTCAATGCAGTCGAGATTCATCGTTTTTTGCCGGGCGATGGTGATGCTGATCGCGTTGATCGGCCTGCCGGCGCTGGCGATTTGGGGACTCGATCGACCGATTCCTCCGATCGTCACGGATTGGCTCGCTCGGATCCAAGTGGTGTTGGCCAAGCGCGGTTTGGTCAGCCCACCGGCCAGCCGAACCACTGCCGCAGAGAGCGTGGACATGATCGCCGGTGCTGGCGATTTGGCCTACCCTGCAATAAAGGGCCCCGCAACGAAACGGACCATCGGTGATCTGCGGGCGATCCAAGTCGGACCGGTCGAGAGCGTATCGGTTTGGCCAGCAACGGATCGTGCCGGGCTAAAGGGGCCGCCGATCGTAACGCCGGTTTCTGCGGAGTCTGTCGCAGAGCCGCCGTCAAAGGCGGGACAGTCGGAGCCGATGCTTGCGATTGAGCGACGGTTGCGGCAACTTGGGGCAAATCACTACCTGCTGGAACGATGGGGCGGCGATCAAAGGCTCTATCGGTTTCGGTGCGAAATGCCGTTTCTCGGACAGGCCGGATTCCATCACCATTTCGAAGCGACTGCCGAGAGCCCGCTGCGGGCGATGACCGAAGTATTGGAAAAAGTCGACGCTTGGCAGACGACCACCGCGCGGCGGGCCAGAGCGATGGTACGCTGACTGGAAACTGTAGGGAACGCCCTGTTTTCAGCACCCCGGCTGCTGCATCAAGAAAATCGCGGAAAGCTCTTTTGTCAGCAGCCGGGGTGCTTCCGATTGCGCCGGAGTGGCCACGGAAGCACGTTCCCTACAGGGCTCCGCCGGGGTATGTTGGCGGTATGCGTCAATTGAATCCATCCCTGGGCCGGCGGTTACGGAGCGCGAGCCTTCGTTATCAGTCCCCGCTTTGCGGTGAAAAAACCGCGGCAAAAGTGGGATCAGCCACCCAACGTCGGACATTGCGTCGACCGACGCCCTCCGACCAACCCGTGGTCGCCGCCCTGATCGGCGGCAACGTGAAGGAGCGGGCCGCTCGGCTCGAAGCGGTACTTTTTCTGGCCCGGCGGCCACTATCGAGCCGAAAATTATCTCAATTGGCCAATTTGGCAGATGGGACCGAAGCGCGTACACTAGTTCAGCAGCTAAGACAGCGGTATGACGGGCGAAATGCGGCGTTCCAGGTGGAAGAAGTGGGTGGAGGTTATCAGCTATTAACCCGCGGCCAGTTCGCTCCCTGGCTGCGACGGTTGCAGTCGCCGCCAGCGGAAGTTCGCTTGTCGGCTCCGGCCATGGAAACGCTGGCCATCGTCGCCTATCGTGGACCCGTGTTGCGGGCCGAGGTCGAGTCGGTCCGCGGTGTCCAATGTGGCGAGATTTTGCGTCAATTGATGGAGCGGGATTTAGTACGGATTGCAGGCCGGGCAGAAGAATTGGGCCGTCCGTTCCTCTACGCCGCCACAAAGCGGTTTTTACAGATTTTTGGACTTCGCAGCTTGGAGGAGTTACCTCGAGCGGAGCAGTTGCGAGCGGAACGCCCAATGGCAAAATCAGAGGTTGAAAACAGCTTACCCGATGGTCAAGATAACGGGACAAGTAAGGCGGCGATACGTGACCCGAAGGAGTCTGCGGAGATGGACGAAGATATGACGCGTTCAACAGGTGGCCAGTTGCCCGACGAAGAGCGTCCGGTGCTCGTCAACCGCCCCGAGGACGAAAAAAGCGACGAGGACGAATACGAGTATGTCGACGAGGACGAAGAAGAGGATGATGAGTACGAGGATGGCGAAGAAACCGACGCCGAGTCCGACGAGGAAGAGTACGAGTATGAAGAGGTCGATGACCTCGAGGAAGATAACGAAGAAGATGAAGACGATGAGTGGGAAGAAGTCGACGAGGACGAAGAGGAAGACGCGGAGTACGAATACGAATATGAAGACGACGAAGAGGATTGATGTTTTCGTAAAAGTAGGGAACGGGCCTCCGTGCCGTTCCGCGCCCGGGTACACGCGATCCACTTCGGCGCCACGGAACGCCACAGAGGGCGTTCCCTACAGCCGCTTAATCCTCGATCTTAAACAGCCGCCTGAGCACATCGAGCAGCCGGTGCGGCGGTCCATTGCGAGATTCGTCGCGGAGCGATTCGAGCGGCGGATGCAGCAGTTTGTTTACAAGCCGGTCCGCAAACTGAGCGATCTTGTCGCGCTGGTGTTGATCGATGTCGGGCAGTTTGTGAAACAGGCGTTCAAGCTCTTGGTTCTTGGGGTCTTGCCAGAGGCGGCGCAAGCGGGCGATTGTGGGCCCGGTTGCCCGGCGGTGCCAATCGGCCATGAACCGTCGGGTTTCTTCTTCGACGATGCTCAGTGCGGCGGGCAGTTCTTTCTTCCGCTCGTGGCGATTGCGCCCGCAGGCCTCGGACAGGTCGTCGATGCAGTAAAGGTACACGCCCAAGAACCGACCGACCTCGGCTTCGACATCGCGGGGGATCGCCAGATCGAGAATGAACAGGGGTCGTTGGCGCCGGTGGGGATCGACGTGGAGGCGGTAGTTCTCGGCGGTGAGGATCGGCTCGCTGGCGCCGGTCGTGCTAATGACCAGATCGGAGACGGAGATGGCCGAGTGAAGCATTCGCCACGGCTCGCTTTGGCCCGAAAATCGACGCGCCAGTTCGGCGGCCCGCTCCGGATTGTGATTAATGACCGTGATGTCGCGAGCCCCGAGATCTTGCAGGTAGTGCAACGTTTCTTCGGCCGTATCGCCGGCCCCCACGACGAGCACCTTTTTGTCGTCAAAACGCTCGAATATCTGGCTGGCAAAATCGGTGACCGCGACGCTGGCGATGCTCACCCGTCGGTTGTGGACGGTCGTTTCCTGGATCACACGTCGCGCCACCTTGACCGCCGCTTGAAACGCGCCGTGAGTTATCGGTCCGGCGCTGTTCCGCTCGGTGGCAATCTTGTAAGCCTGTTTGACTTGTGCCAGAATCTGCGGTTCGCCGACGACCATGCTATCGAGGCTCGAGGCGACGGCAAACAAATGCCGAACTGCGTCCTCGCCGGATTGATCAAACAGATCGGCGGCGATCGAGTCGACCGATAGGTGATGATAATCGGCGAGGAAGCCGGCTATATCGCGGTGCGAGAGCACGCGGTCGTGTGTTTCCGTGGCGGCGTAAAACTCGACCCGATTGCAGGTCGACAGGAGCACCGCCTCAGTATCGGGAAACTGCCGTTTCCAGAGGTCCAAGGCCTCGCCCGCCTGATCCGCGCTAAAGGCCAACTGCTCTCGCATCGCGACCGACGAATGTTGGTGAGAGCAGCCGACCACGCGCAGAGTCATCGGGCACCTCCGGCGGAGGGCGGAGAGCGGAGAGCGGAGAGCCTAGAATCGGCCGGCCCAGACTCATGGTAGGAAGACCTAGACCCGTGTTGGGAATTGGCCCCAGGGTGAGAATCGGCCCACAGCAATAGCGCGAGCGTGACGGCCAACAACACGAACGTGGCCAAGTTCAAATAGGCCGTTTTGCGACCTCGTCGGGCGGGCGGATAGGCCAAGCGGAACGCCTCGGCCGCTAAGAGCCAAAGAAACACGGCCGACAGACCCGCCACGACCGGATTGGACCAAAACGCAAACGCATTGGCCTCGCCGTCCGGGCCGATGCGGTTGAGGACCAAGCCCGAGGAGAGGCCGATTCCGACAAACACGGCGCTGAAAATGAGCGAACGATTGTTGACCCGTTCGAGCCATTCGAGCGAGGGCAAGCGAAAGCCACGTCCGGCAGGAAGTTTGGTTTTGAGTCGGTAGCTTTCCACCAGGTACATCACGGCCGCTAACAGCCCCACCAAGACGGCCACCGTGCCGAGCAACAGAAAACTGCCGTGCAGATTTCCCCAAAAATGATGAGCCCGATCGGGCGAAAAGGGCTCTTGGCTGGCCCATTGGGCCAAGCCGATCAGGACCAGCACGAGCGGCAACACAAACAGTCCGGTCGAGACCTTCGGGTAATACAGCGCATGCAGTAAATAAACGACGACCAACAACCAAGCGGCAAGCAGGCACCAATCGTACGGGCTGGAGAGTGGCGAGGCATGGGCGTCGGCCGCTCGGGTTGCCAGATAGGCGGTCTGAGCCACGAGTCCCGCGCCGGTGGCTACGAACAGCGCCAGACGTCGCCAGCCACTTTGCCAGACGAGGCGAGCCAGTTCGATAATCAGGGCGACGGTGTAGCTCGCCGCAAAACAGATTGTTGTGATACCAGCAAGCATGGGAGGGAATTGGAGGTCAGAATAATAGCCGCGATGCCACGCATCGCCGGTCCCAGTCTGACGACTCACACTAAAAAGGTTTATTTGTTCTCTTCTTCGCCGATTCCGTACTCCTTCAACTTCTTGTGGAGCGTGTTGCGGTTGATGCCCAGCTTGGCCGCGGCTTTGATCTGGACATTGTCGCAAGCGGCCATCACTTGCGCGATCACTTCGCGCTCCACCCGGCTAACGATCTTGGTGTGCAGGCTGTCCTCTTGAGGTCCGGCGGATGTCAGCCCCGTCTGGACCAACTCGTGGGTAAGCGTTTCCAGGTCAGCGGACCGCAGACGGATGCTCCGCGGCCGCTCACCCTGGGTGACCACGTCGGGCAGCAGATCGACGGTCAGCTCATCGCCGCCGGCCATCACAACCGCCCGTTCAACATAGTTTTGTAGCTCGCGAACGTTGCCGGGCCAGTCATGGGCGCAAAGTGCGTCGAGTGCCTCGCGCCCGATATGCGTCACATAACGGTCGTTTTCTTCGTTGTAAACGTTCAGAAAATGCCCGACCAATTCGGGGATATCTTCGCGGCGCTCACGCAGCGGTGGCAATGCGATCGGCACCACATTGAGCCGATAATACAGGTCTTCGCGAAAATTGCCCGACTCGCTCTCGTCGAGCAGATCGCGGTTGCTGGCGGCGATCACCCGGGTATCGACCCGGATCGTTTGCGTGTCGCCGACCCGTTCAAATTCGCGTTCCTGCAAAACACGGAGCAACTTGACTTGCAGCTTGGGCGTGGTGGAGTTGATCTCATCGAGAAAAATGGTGCCCGTGTGGGCCGCTTCGAAGCGGCCTGTGCGATTCCCAATCACCCCGGTGAACGCGCCGTGGACATGGCCGAACAGCTCGCTTTCCAGCAGGCTTTCGCTCAGTGCACCGCAGTTGACCCGCACAAATGGTCCGCTGCCACGCTGGCTGAGCCGGTGGACGGCCAGCGCGATGAGCTCCTTGCCGGTACCGGTCTCGCCAAGCAACAACACCGAAGCACGGGATGGCGCGACCTGACGCGTAAGGCGATAGACCTCCTGCATCGCCGGACCGGCGCCGATGATGCCCGGCAGCGGCGGTCCACTTTCGTCGTGTTGATAGGCGGGATAGCTGGTCATGGGTCAAAGCGTCGATTTTTTTAGCGTCGGCGGCCACGCCGACTATTCTCGTGGGTGCTGAAACCGTTACTCGGCAGCGGGCTGTTTGTTTTTCTGCTCGATCGCGTCGAGAATCGACGCCAAAACCTGCTGCGTCGCCTGGTCGGCCGATCGGCTCCGGTTGTATCGAGCGTATGGACGGAGGATTTCTTTCGAAGTGAGCAGCGTACCGTGACGATCGACCGCGTCGCGAAACGCCGCCGCCGCCGCTTGCCGCGATTCGACGTCCCAGCTGTCGGAACTGGCCAGTTCGACCAGGGCGCGTTGGCCGCTCGGACGACCCAAGGCGGCCAATGCGGCAGCCGCTGGTTGAGTCAGACCCGGCACTAGCAGCGTTACCTCGATCGCTTCGGAGTGTCGGCCCAGATCATAAATCTTCTCGGCGGCAGACGACAACTCAGCGACCCAGCCGAGGGCCGCCGTCGCTTGGGCAAGTCGCTCGCCGGGAGAAATAGCCGACCGCCCGGCCAGCTTGTGCAGAGCGGTCACGAGCGACTCCACCGCTTCGTCGTCGTGCGGTCGATATTGTACCATGGTAAGCGGGTCGTTGTCGGCAATCGCCTCTGCACGACTGCGCGTCTCGGCCGAGGCCAACAACGCGATCGGCAGATGCCGGGTCTCGGCCGCGGTTCGCAACCGGTAGACGACTTCGCGAACGTTCGGACGGCGAATCGTTGTGTCGACGAGCACCATCGTCGTATCGGCCGACTCTCGGGCCAGCCGGACCAGTCGATTTCCCGTCGTGGCCAGATCGGCTTCAACGCCCGCCGTGGCCAACCGGGCCACGAGCGTTTGGCCCGATGCCTGATTGACGTTGCCGACCAGTGCCAACGGCGTACCACCGGTGCGGGCGAAATAGACAAGCGCGTCGGCCACGCGGCTGGCGCCCGGATATTCCTGCTTGAAACTCACCTCGGCGTGAAAGCGCACGATGGCCTGCAAAGCGGCGAAGCGGAGTCGGCGGTCGCCTTGCTCGAGCGCATGGATCAAGGGGGAGCGGCCGGGCGCGTATCGCAGCAGCATGTTTGCCCATTGCGATCCGCTGTGCTCGGACGTGCTGAGTAGCTCGACCACGCCGAGCGCCGCGCCGAGATGTCGGTGATCAACCGCCAGGGTCAAAACGTTTTCCAACAAGGCCATGTCGGCGTCTAAATCGGCAGCCAGATCATGGGCAGTGCCCTGCCCTGTCGGCAGAGGTTGGTTGTAGCCGTGACGGAGCTTGTCCGTTTCGAGGGCGGTCAGCAGTCGCCAACTTCGGTAGGTGCGATTCGTAGGATCAAGCCGCACAAGGTCCTGGGCTAAGCTTCGGGCCAGCAGTATGCCGGCGTCGGATGCCGAGAGCTTCTCGGCCACAACGGTGCGAGTCTCCGCGTCCCAATGCCAGAGTTCGATCCGATCGTCAAGATTTGGGCCATCGTGATCCGAACGGACCAGCCGCTCACCGCGCAGATGCCGCCGGAAGAGATTGGCCAGCCGTTTTTCAGCGTCCGCGTGCGAAGGGACCTGGCCGACGATTTTCTCCAAGGCCGCCCGTGCCGCTCGGCCGCTGGCTGTTTCGACATCGGCCGCTGCCAAGGCAAGCAGGCGGGGCACGGCCTGTTGGCTCTCTAATCGGGCGAGGATCTGGATCACTCGAGCGCGAAACGGGTCGTCGTCACTCGCGAGCGCCGAGAGCAGCGGGTCGACCGCCAACGGCCCGAAAGCAACCAGGGCATCGGCCAAGCCCGCATGCGCCGCCTGCCGAGCCGGATCGGCCAATGTCGCGATGCAGAAGGCGGCGCCGTCTTGGCCCGCTTCCAAAAGATCGATCACCGCTCGGCGCCGGAGTTGAACATCGGAGTTGGCCAACTGCTGTGCGAGTCGGGCCAACCGTGCCGGATCGCGTGCTTGGCGACTGGCGGCTTCGAGCAGCGCGAAGGCCAGGTTCCGACCTTCCGGAAACAAGGCTTCGGTGCGTGTCAATCGCAGCAATTTGGCCGAGCCGACTGCACGGGCGAGTTGAGCCTTTTGCTCGTCGTCCCACTGCTCGCCGGCGAGGTGCTCGATCATGGGCCGCGCCTTTTCAGCCGCGCCCAAGTCGACCAACATCAGGATGTTTTCCAGCAGTTCGGCGGGCGTCTTGGCCGGCAGGGCCAGCAGACCTTCGACCGCCGGATTGGGCAGCGATGGATTGGATGGGGCCTCTGGTGCCGGCGCATCTTGAGCCCGGGCTATAGTGGTGCAGCAGAGCAAAACGATCAGTACCCCAGCTGCTGCTAAAGAAGCCACAAAATCTGTCGTGAAAAAGCAGCCGGGGTGCTTCCAAATACGACAGCTATTGTTTGGCAGATCCTTACTCATCAATCAAGTCGCCTCTTCCACTCATCGAGTTGCTTTGCCACGCAGTCGGGCCCGGTGGAGCCATAGCTGGTCAGCTCCTCGACCGCCTTGCGGGCGCCGAGTACGTCGTAAACATTCTCGTCAAGTTGCGGTGCGACCGCTTGGATTTCGTCGAGCGACAGCCCGGCGAGCGGCAAGCCACGGTCCATAGCCGTGCGAACCAGGGTGCCAATCATCTCGTGGGCCGTTCGCTGTGGTACGCCTTGGGCGATCAAGTGTTCCATCAACGTTGTGGCGTCGAGGTAACCGTGCTCAAGCCGCGAGGAAATCGCCTCGCGATTCAGTTCGGCACCGGCCACCATCGGCGTGGCCAGTTCCAGGCAGGCGGCCACCGTATCGACCGAATCGAACAGCGGCTGTTTGTCTTCTTGCAGGTCACGGTTGTAGGCCAGCGGCAAGCCCTTCACAAGCGTCAGCAGGCTCATAAGATTGCCTACAACACGGGCCGTCTTGCCACGGATCAACTCGGCCACGTCGGGGTTGACCTTTTGCGGCATAATCGACGAGCCGGTGCAGAAGCTTTGCGGCAGTCGGATGAAATTGAATTCGGCCGTCGACCACAAGACCCATTCTTCGGCCCAGGTGCTCAGGTGTTCGGCGATCATTGTGAGTACGAAGGCCAGTTCGATGACGAAGTCACGGTCGCTCGAGGCGTCGAGGCTGTTGGCCATGACGCCGTCAAAGCCAAGTCGCTCGGCCGTATCGTGGCGGTCGATTGGCAAGGTTGTGCCGGCCAGCGCAGCGCAGCCGAGCGGCGACTGGCTGACTCGATGGCGACAGTCGGCTAGCCGCTCGCGGTCGCGATCAAATTTTTCGCAGTAGGCCAGCCAATAGTGCGCAGCGAGCACCGGTTGCGCCCGTTGCATGTGGGTGTAGCCGGGCAGCACCACGCCGTGATCGGCATCGCAACGGGCGACGAACGCTCGTTGCAGGTCGGCCAGCAGCGAGTCGAGCCGCTCGATCTGATCGAGGGCCCAGAGCCTCAGGTCGGTCGAGACCTGGTCGTTGCGGCTGCGGCCGGTGTGCAGTTTGCGACCCGTGTCACCAAGCCGGTCGGTCAGGGCACGCTCGATGTGCATGTGAATGTCTTCGAGCGCGGCGGAGAACTCGAACTGGCCCTGCTCGATTTGTGTGCCGATTTCTGCCAGAGTCTGCTCGATTTGAATACACTCGTCGTCGGTGATCAGGCCCTGCTTGGCGAGCATTTGAGCATGGGCGATGCTGCCGCGGATATCGTGCTCGAAGAGCCGCCGATCGAAGCTGACGCTCTCGGTGAACTGCTCGACGCGGCGGTCGGTCGCCTCGCTGAAGACACCACTCCACGGTTTGTCGGCCGGTTGGATGGTCATAGTTCTTGGATTGGGCAGTAGAATGGTGGCCAATCATTTCTTCAAACCGTTTAGTGTAAACGGGTTGCGTTGGATGGTCAACGCGAGAGGCATCCGCTGCCCGTAAATGCGGCAGGATACGGGTTGGGTTGCTGGATTGGGCAAGTAAAGTAGGTAAAGCGATGATAAATGTCTTAGAACGATTTGTTTTGGCTGATTATTGTCGAGAAAACCACCGATTTAACCCATAATTATCATGTGATAATACCTTGTGATAATCATTTAGCTATTATTAAAATAGCTTAATTATACATATAAGGAATTTTACTGAGGAAAACAATGATTGTTTGGAAGCCAAATGATGACGACTGCCTTGCCGCGTTGGAAGACCAAAATCCTTGGCATAGCATTCGTCGAGTTCCTAGCGAACTTGCCCAGCCCGTCAGAAGGCCATTGGCGGAGATTCTTTGGCGTGTCCTCTTGCACCCGCCAGTTCAGCGCCATCAGATTATTCTTGGGCCTCGACGCGTTGGAAAAACGACCGCCATGTATCAGACGGTCGAGCGTTTGCTCCATCACGATCTTCGCCCTCGAAAATACTGGTGGTTGCGACTCGACCATCCGCTTTTTTTGCAGTTGAATCTCGGCAGTTTAATCAATGAAATCATACGCGTATCTAGGGCAGAACCTAGCGATCCGACCTTCTTGTTCTTAGACGAACTCACGTATGCAGACAATTGGGCTCTTTGGCTCAAAACGATACACGACGAACATTGGCCTGTTCGCATCGTTGGAACATCCAGTGCCACAGCGGCCATCCGAGAGCAGAGAACAGAGAGCGGCGTAGGGCGTTGGGAAGAACAATACTTGGCGCCCTATCTGTTTACGGAATATCTCGACCTCAAAAATATTTCCACCGACCTCATCGCGCAAGAAACACTCAGCGAGACGCTTCGAGTAGCACTGGAAACAAAACAATCTATTCCAGATCTATCCGACACTCGCCGCCGGTTTATAATTACCGGGGGCTTTCCTGAATTGTTGACACGAGATGAAAGCGGCGATGAACAATCTGATATTTTGCGATCACAACGTATTTTGCGTTCTGACGCCATCGAAAAAGCTATTTATAAAGATATTCCGCAAGCATTTGCCATTCAGGACCCAGCTAAACTTGAACGTTTGCTCTATACGCTTGCGGGTCAGGTAACAGGGCTGTTTTCGCCACAGACGATCGGCACGGATATTCAATTGGCGAGTAATACCCTCGAAAGATATGTCACATTCCTTGAACGCGCATTTATCGTTTTCACCCTATCGAATTATTCTCCATCAGAAGAATCGGTACAGCGTCGAGGCAAGAAACTCTATTTTATCGATGGGGCGGTCCGAAACGCGGCATTGTTAAGAGGTTTAGCGCCTCTTAGCGATCCAAAAGAAATGGGTTTGTTGATCGAAAACATGGTTGCGGCGCACCTCAATGCGCTTTCGCACCAGACAGGAGTACGGTTATATCATTGGCGACATAAGGGACACGAGGTAGATTTTGTATATGACCACCCCAGTGATCCCATAGCGGTTGAAGTGACGTCATCAAGTTCTCATTCTGCAAAGGGCATATCCGAGTTTCAACGCAGGTTTCCTCGATTTGAAGGTCGGTGTTTTCTGGTTTACCCGGACGCAAAGCCCGTGCTTCCCAATGACCAGAAGCCGGGTCGAATCCCACTTGATATGCTGCTTGTCGCCATCGGGAAACAATCACAACACGCGCTCGAACGTCGATTCGGAGTAAAGCATTCGCCATCGACAGGTCAGTACATGCTCTTCGACGAAGATTAACCGCATTCAGCTGCGGAGGCAGATATTCAATCGCGCTAACCGACGACCCTTCTCGACGTCTACCAGGCGGCTTACGCCGCCCGCTCGCCTCAAGTCTAGGGGACCCGAGCCACTTGAAGGGTCGATTCTCTGCATGGTAATCTAAGGAAATTTTGTACGGGCAACGTGATTGACGGGTTCGCCAGCCGGGTGTAACCCGGCGGCGATTGCGGCCATTTTTTAGACAACCCATTTACCAAAAGCGAAGACGACTGTGCCACGACGCGACGACATCAAGAAAGTTATGCTCATCGGCAGCGGGCCGATTGTGATCGGGCAAGCCTGCGAGTTCGACTACAGCGGTACGCAGGCCTGCAAGGCGCTGCGCGAAGAGGGCTACGAGGTCGTGCTGGTCAACTCGAACCCGGCCACGATCATGACCGATCCGAACATGGCCGATCGCACCTATATCGAGCCGCTCACCTGGGAGACGGTTGCCAAGGTGATCGAGGTCGAGCGGCCCGACGCGCTGCTGCCGACGCTCGGCGGCCAGACCGGGCTCAATGTGGCGATGGACCTGGCCCGTCATGGCGTACTGGAAAAATTCAACGTGGAACTGATCGGCGCCAGCACCGAGGCGATCGACAAGGCCGAGAACCGCGAGCAGTTCAAAGCGGCCATGGATCGCATCGGGCTCGACGTCTGTCGCGGCGAGGTGGTGCATACGATCGAAGAGGCACGACAGGCGGTCGAGCGGATTGGCCTACCTTGTGTCGCGCGGCCCAGTTTTACGATGGGTGGCAGCGGCTCGAATATAGCCTACAACCGGGGCGAGTTCGACGCCGTGGTCCGCGCCGGCCTGGATCAATCGCCGACGACCGAAGTGCTGATCGAAGAATCGATCATCGGCTGGAAAGAATACGAAATGGAGGTGATGCGCGACGCGGAGGACAACGTCGTGATCATCTGTTCGATCGAGAATTTTGATCCCATGGGCATACACACGGGCGATTCGATCACCGTGGCGCCGGCGCAGACGCTGACCGACAAGGAGTATCAGCGGATGCGCGACGCCAGCTTGGCCGTGATTCGCGAGATCGGCGTCGAGACGGGCGGGTCGAATATCCAGTTCGCCATTCACCCCGAAACGGGGCAGATGATTGTCATCGAGATGAATCCGCGCGTGAGCCGTTCGAGCGCGCTGGCGTCGAAGGCTACCGGCTTTCCGATCGCCAAGATCGCCGCCAAGCTGGCGGTCGGCTACCGGCTTTACGAACTGCCGAACGACATCACGCGCGAGACGCAGGCCTGTTTTGAGCCGACGATCGACTATGTCGTGACGAAGGTGCCTCGGTTCACGTTCGAGAAGTTTCCCGAAGCGAATGCCACACTCACTACGCAGATGAAGAGCGTCGGCGAGACGATGGCCATCGGCCGCACGTTCAAGGAGTCGTTTCAAAAAGCGCTCCGTGGGCTGGAGGTCGGCAGTTTCGGATTCGGCGCCGACGGCAAGGACCGGTGGGGCACCGACGAGCAACCGGCGGCCGATGAGATCCGAGCCAAGCTCGCCATGCCCAACGCCGAGCGAGTCTGGTATCTGCGCTACGCGATGAAAAGCGGCATGACAATCGACGAGATCTACCGGCTGACCGGCATCGATCCCTGGTTCTTGGATCAACTGCTCGAAATCGTCGAGACCGAAGATGCGCTGCGAGGCGTCGGTTCGCTTGCTGATCTGAGCGACGCCGAGATGCGCCAGGCGAAGCAATTTGGTTTTTCCGACCGACAGCTCGCAACCATATTAAGCACGACCGAAAACGAAGTTCGCGCCGATCGACGCGAGCGGGGCATCGTGGCCACGTTCAAGTCGGTCGATACGTGTGCGGCCGAGTTCGAAGCCTACACGCCCTACTACTACTCGACCTACGAAGACGAGGACGAAACACCCGCCAGGCCGGAAGGCAAGAAGCGAATCATGATCCTCGGCGGCGGACCGAACCGTATCGGCCAAGGCATCGAGTTCGACTATTGCTGTTGCCATGCCAGCTTCGCCCTGCGCGAGCTGGGCATCGAGTCGGTGATGGTCAACTCGAACCCCGAAACAGTCAGCACCGATTACGACACGAGCGATCTGTTGTTTTTTGAGCCACTCACGGTTGAGGATGTGCTGAATATCTGCGATCGTGTGCAGCCAGACGGAGTCATTGTGCAATTCGGCGGACAGACGCCGCTCAATCTGGCCCGGGCGCTGCACTCGGCGGGTGTGCCGATCATCGGGACCAGCGTCGATACGATCGAAGATGCCGAAGATCGCGAGAAGTTCCAGCGGCTGCTCGATCGGTTGGGCTTAAAGCAGCCGGCCAACGGGATCGCGCGGACGATAGACCAGGCGCGGCGCGAGGCGGCCAAGGTCGGCTACCCATTGTTGGTGCGGCCGAGCTTTGTGCTCGGTGGCCGAGCGATGGAGATCTGTTACGACAACGTGCAGCTCGAGCGGTACGTTAGCGAGGCGTTCATCGTGGCCCAGGGTCAACCGGTGTTGATCGATCGATTCTTGGAAGATGCGACCGAGGTCGACGTCGATGCGGTGTGTGACGGCGAGACGGTCATGGTGCCGGGCATCATGGAGCACATTGAGGAGGCGGGGGTTCATTCGGGCGACTCGGCCTGCGTGATTCCGCCCTATAGTCTGAGCGGCCCGGTCGTGAAGGAGATTCGCGCCGCGACGGTCGCCCTGGCCGAGGAGCTGAAGGTCGTCGGCCTGATGAACATTCAGTTTGCCGTCAAAGAGGAAGAGGGGCGGCATAACATTTACGTGTTGGAGGTCAACCCGCGAGCCAGCCGTACCGTGCCGTTTGTGTCGAAAGCGACCGGTATGCCGGTGGCGAAGATTGCGGCCAAGGTGATGGCCGGCGTGAGCCTTGCCCAGCAGGGCCACACGACCGACCCGATTCCCGCACGTGTGTCGGTCAAAGAAAGTGTGTTCCCGTTTGTGAAGTTTGCCGGCGTCGACATTGTGCTCGGTCCCGAGATGCGGAGTACGGGCGAGGTGATGGGCGTGAGCGAGCGATTCTCGATCGCCTTTGCCAAGAGTCAACTTGCTGCCGGCGTCGTATTGCCGAGCCAGGGCAACATCTTTGTGAGCGTCGCCCAGCGGGCTAAAAGACACATCGCGCCGCTCGCACGAAGGCTCGCCGACATGGGCTATCTACTGCTGGCCACCGAAGGTACGGCCGCCGTGTTGGAAGAGGCGGGCATCCCGGTTCGTCTTGTGAAGAAGCTTAAGGAAGGACATCCGAACCTGATCGATTTTCTCGCCGACGGCGAAGTCTCGCTGATCATGAACACACCTCAGGGCAAAGGTGCCCGAACCGACGAGGGTCGGATTCGAGCCGCGGCCGTCTCGCACGGCGTGCCTTGTCTGACCACGCTCAAAGCAGTCGAAGCAGCCGTCCGCGCGATGCAGGCCCTGCGCGAAGAAGAGATGACGGTCGAAGCACTACAAGATCGATTCAGTGCGGCTGGCGATGATTCGATCGCCAAGCTCGGTGCGACCACGCCGTGATGCGGGCGCTTTGCAGCCTTTCTCTTGGGTATTACAACAGCTGGTTTGCTCTCGGACACCGCCAACGGTATACTTAGGGTATGAGCCTCGAACTGACCAACTACGAATCGTATTCGCCCAGTTCGGACCTTGGCCCGTACCGCGCAGCCGATTATTGGGCGCTTCCGGAAGGAGAGCCGTGTGAACTGTTGCATGGGAGGCTCATTGCGTCGCCTAGTCCGACCGCGTTGCACCAAATTGTTTGCCTCTTGCTATCGGAGCATTTTCTCAAAGTGGCGCGACGCTCTGGCGGGATCGCATTTGCGGCGCCGATGGACGTCATTCTTTCAGACGACTCGATCGTTCAACCGGATATACTCTACATTGGGCAGTCCCGAATCAGTATTGTTCAAGATCGAGTCCTCGGCGCACCGGATCTTGTGGTCGAAGTACTCTCGTCCGAGGGTTCGCGTCGAGACCGCGCGGAAAAACTCGATCTTTATGCGTCTTCGGGAGTCCCCGAGTATTGGGTCGTTGATCCTAAAGAACGACAGATTGATTTTCTCATTAATCAAGGCGGACGATTCGAAATCCAGCTAGCGCGGGACGAATGCTACCAATCTGCCAAGTTGAACGAAGTTCAAATTGACTTGGCCGATTTCTGGCGAGAGGTTGACGCTCGACTGCCGTGAGCCGCCGAGTGTCTACAGCGATAAACCGCTGGCTTCCGCCTGCGGCTATCAAAGCGCTTTACGCCTGACGAGGCACTCATTTTGCCCGCACGTCAAGAGCACTTCCGACGCATAAAAACACGTGTGAAATCGTGCGGAATGGGTGCATTCCGTGGATTGTGATTTCAGCCAGCTATTTGATAGTGGTTTGAACCGGTGTGGTCGGCTTGCCATCGGGACCAGAATGGCTTGATTGGCCGGGAGTCGCTTAGGTAATCGGC
>Ga0310123_10002190_pt1 | contig 15742 bp, 16 predicted proteins | sample CB6_AW_1057_MG_FD_203505 | JGI IMG/M metagenome (GOLD analysis project Ga0310123, IMG submission 203505) | Marine microbial communities from Western Arctic Ocean, Canada - CB6_AW_1057 | ecosystem: Environmental > Aquatic > Marine > Oceanic | place: Canada: Western Arctic Ocean | collected... | reverse complement strand
CCTGTGGTTGGAAATTATCGTTGAAGACTCCGTCGCGGTGCAGGTTGTAAGAGTAGATCACCCGGAACGGCACGTTGAGCATGGGCACGAAGAATCGAAGCTCCGCGCCAGTCGACGTCTTGAAGTCCAGCATATTGAAGCTGTCTCCGAAGTTTTGTACCTGTCCGGCGTCGTAGAACATGACGATCCGGACCGGCTGCGCGACGATGATCTGATACTCGGCGTTGACCAAGAAGCTCTTGTTGCCGCCGATGACCGTTCGCCCGTTGAAGCTATCCTCCGGAATCTCAGGGTCAATGTCAGCCAGCGTGGGGCCGACGCGGCGAATGTCGAAACCTCGAATCGAGTATTCGCCGCCCAGCCATAACCGCTCGAATACCGGAAGCTGTGCGGGGTTACCTGACACGATGTGCTGATACTGCGTCCGCAGGCCGATGACAGTTCTCTCGAGATGCTGGAAATACCAGGTTCCTTCGAGCGTCGGCTTCAAGAACCGCGTATCCCCACCGATCCCGGCCATCGCCAGCGCAGCCTGGTACTGCTGCCCTGAACGCGGAAAAATCGGGTGGTCGACCGTGTTGAAGACGATCGACGGCGTGATCTTACTGATCGCGCGGCGACCACCTGAATCGAGCAGGAGCACTTCGGCGAAGAACGGGTTCATCGAACGAGACCCGATGCTACCTGGGTCTAACGTGTTCCCGAACAGGAACGGGTTGACGTCGCTGACCCCTGTTTTCTCGAAGCTGTAGCTCGCGAAAAACCGCGTGAACAGCGCCAGCGGCTTTCCAACTGTGACGCTGAGACCCTCGCTCTCCTGTGTATACGCGCCGATCCACTCGATGCGACGCGAAAACAGGTTGACCTGACCCGAGAGGTCCTTTCCGAAGAGATACGGCTTCGTGTACCCGAGATTGATGTTGCGGAGCCGTGACCCATTCTGCACCGAGACGCTGAGCGCTTCGCCACGACCGAGAAAGTTCGCAGTCTGGAACGACATCTGGCCGAAGAAACCGTCGAACTGCGACACGCCGGCTCCGAATGTGAGCTGGTTCTGGTTGGCCTCGGACAGGTTGAACTTCAGGTTAACCCGATTCTCGTCGTCCTCGGTGTTCTCGATGTCGACTGCATCCTCTTCCAGCGGCTCGAAGTACCCGAGCTGGTTCAGTCGTCGGATGCTGGTCTTGAGCGCGGCTGTGTTGAAGACGCCATTCTCCACCAGCTGTAGCTCACGGCGGATCACCTCGTCGCGAGTATTCTCGTTCCCCGCGAAGGTGATGCGGTTGACGAGCTGCTGTTCACCCTCCTCGAGGCGAAATGTCACGTCGACGACCGGGGCGCCCTCCAGGTGCGTCGGCTTCTGCAGATGGGCGTATGGATTCTCTAGCCCCTCGTCGCTTCCATCGAAGTCGCCGCTTGCGTCGCCGACGGGGTCGCCGTTGACCGCGAAGTCAGGTGCGGTTCGCCGCTGCAAGTCGGGGTAGATCGTCAGACCGGTGTAGCCCCGCGACCCGTAGACGTCCCGGGCTAACCCGATGGCCTCGGTGACCATCGTCTGGCTGTAAAACTCGCCAGGGGTCAGCTGGCCGAAAATCGCTCGCAGGAGCTCCTCACGGACAATCTCGTTCCCGTCGAACCGGACCTCACCAACACGGTACCGTTCGCCCTCATCGACCGGGATCCGGAGCCGCATGCCTCGGCTCTCTCCGTCCTCCGACACCTCGAGATACTCAGCGTCCGGCGAGCCTACGTTTGCGTCAATGTACCCCTGCCCCGTGTAATAGGCCTGGATGGCCTCGGCATCCTCCTCGAACAGTGCGGGCTTGTACGTTCCTCGACCGTTGATCCACGACAGGAACCAGCGCTCTCTGATGTGCTTCATTTGCCCCTTGAGCTCGCCGTCGTCGATCTGCGTGTTGCCGACGAACTCAATCTTGTGAACCTGGACCTTGGGACCGTGCTCGAGATTGAAGATCACCTGGATGGTCTTCGCAATGCCCGGCAAGTCGACCAACTCGTGGCTCACCTTCGCGAACTCGTACCCATTGGCGGCGAACATCTCTCCCAATAGACCTTCGATCGACCTCACCCGAGTCAGATCGAGGAACGAGTCGAGCCGGATCAAGAGCTCGGTCTCCTGCAGGGCCTTGTTGATGTCGGTTCTGTCGAGCTTGTCGGACCCTTCGAAGCTCACGATTTTGACGCGCTTCCGCTCCTCGAACTTGAAGGTGATGTGCTTGCCGATCACGCCATTGCTATACGGATTGTCCTTCACCTCGATCGACAGATCATCGAGAAACCCGGTATCCCAGAGTCGGCGGAAGTCATCACGCAGCATCTGCTCCGTTTCCTCCGTGTACGGCACCCAGCGCCCCCTGCTGGGCTCGCTGACGTTGTCGGTGATCCGCATGTGATAGAAGTAGGTCTCATACGGAACGTTGGACTCATCATTCTGAGCGCTGAAGTCGAACTCCAGAGTCCTCACCACAGGCGGTGAGTCCTCCGGCGGAAGAGCTGCCGGCGGTGGCTGAGCCCAGACTGGGCTCGACGCCACGAATACCGAGAGAAGAGCGAGCAGAAAGCTCGTTCGTTTTGTGTATCTCATTCCGTTCGCCACCCTAGCGCTGGCACCGCTTGTCTACGCCTTTCGACGTACGATCGCCCGTAGTGGCCCAAAATCTTAGTTTACGAGATATTAGACGCTTCAGGCCAGCGGCTGGCCTTCCACAGTTTGACCGGCCATCCGATAGGCGAGCGCGCCCCCCTCCAGATACACCTCGACTTTGCCCTTCTGAAGGCCACCGCGTATCAGCTCCTCGGACAGCGGGTCCTCTACATATCGCTGGATGGCCCGCCGCAAAGGCCTGGCCCCGTATGACCGGTCCCGGCAGGTGGTGTCGATGATCCAGCCGATGACCTCCGATGTTATCGAGATCTGGAGATCTCGGTCCAGTAAATTCCGGTTGAGCTGGGCGATCAGCATCTCGGTAATCTTTCGAAGATCCTCTTCCGAAAGGGCTTCGAACACGATGATCTCATCGACGCGATTCACGAACTCCGGATTGAAGGTGCGCTTGACCTCTCCGAGCACCATGTCAGACACACTGCGTTGAATGTCCTTGATGTCGGCCGACTGGAACCCCATCGATGCCTGCTTCTGGATGTAGCGAGCCCCGATGTTCGATGTCATGATCACGATCGTGTTCTTGAAGTTGACCCGGGTGCCCAGACCGTCGGTCAGTTGCCCGTCCTCGAACACCTGCAGGAGGATGTTGAAGAGGTCCGGATGGGCCTTCTCAATCTCGTCCAGGAGCACGACGGAATACGGGTGGCGTTTGACTTTCTCCGTTAATTGACCGCCCTCTTCGTGCCCCACGTATCCTGGAGGCGACCCGATCAACTTCGAGACCGAGTGTTTCTCCATGTACTCGGACATGTCGAACCGGATCAAGGCTACGTCGCTACCAAAGAGGAAGCTGGTGAGGGCTCTGGCCAGCTCGGTTTTTCCTACGCCTGTCGGACCAAGGAAGATGAAGCTCCCCACCGGACGGGTCGGCGCCTTCAGACCGGCGCGCGACCGACGGATTGCCCGGGCCAGTGCGGAGATCGCTTTCTCCTGGCTGATCACTCGGCGATGGAGATGCGCTTCCATGTTCAGGAGTTTGTCACTCTCGTCCTGATTGATCGACGTAATCGGGACGCCCGTCCACTTGGACACCACCGCGTCGATGTCCTCCTTGTCCACCTCGACCTCGGGCGCCCCCGACTTGACGTCGAATTTCTCCCTCACAAACTGGAGGTTCTCTCGCGCAAGGACTTCCTGCTCACGGAAGAACTGTGCACGCTCGTAGTCCTTCTTGGCCGTCGCGGTCTCTATCTGCTCGACCGCCACCCGAATACTGTTGTTGATCTCGCTGAATTCTTCGCTCTGTCCGGCTTCTCGCAGCTTCGCCCGGGCGCCAGCCTCGTCGACCAGGTCGATCGCCTTGTCCGGAAGAAAGCGATCGTTGATATAGCGACTCGACTGGTAGACAGCGGCCTCCAGCGCGTCCTTGGTATAGGCGACGTGATGGAAGCTCTCGTACCGGTCTTTGACGCCGATGAGGATCTCGAGCGCCTCGGCTTCGGACGGCGGATCGACCCTGACAGTCTGGAACCGACGTTCGAGCGACCGGTCCTTCTCTATGTACTTTCGATACTCCGACGGCGTTGTTGCGCCGATACAGCGGATCTCTCCCCGCGAGAGCGCCGGCTTGAGAATATTCGCCGCGTCCAGCGAGCCCTCCGCCGAGCCGGCGCCGACCAGGGTGTGGAGCTCATCAACGAAAACGACAATGTCCGGGTTCTCCGTGAGCTCCTTCATGATCGCCTTGAGGCGTTCCTCGAACTGGCCACGATACTTCGTCCCGGCCACGATCAAGGAAATGTCGAGAGCGAGAATCCGCTTGTCGGCGAGGAAATGGGGAACATCACCGCACGCAATCTTCTGGGCGAGCCCCTCAACGATGGCCGTCTTCCCGACACCCGGCTCACCAATCAGGACCGCGTTGTTCTTCGTCCGCCGACACAACACCTGCTGCACTCGCTCCAACTCGCTGTCCCGCCCCACGAGCGGGTCGAGCTGGTTCTTCATTGCACCCTCAGTGAGGTCGCGGCTGAACTCTGCCAGCAGCGGTGTCTCCTTCACTCGGGTCAACGTCGTTTTCTCGTTGAGCAATTGGACGATGTCCTCTCGGACCGTGCTCAACCGCATGCCCTTTTCGGAAAGTATCGACGCGGCAACGGAACGGTCCTCCCGCAGGATGCCCAGCAGCAGATGCTCGGTCCCGATGTAGTTGTGCAGGAGGCGGTCGGCTTCTTCGGCGGCATGCTGGAGCACGCGCTTGGTCTCGGTGCTGAACGGGATCTCGACCGACGTGGACACCTTCTCGCGGAAGACGGTGCGGCCTTCGATTTCCTTCCGGATGGTCTCGAGAGACAGATATGACCGGGCAAAGATCCGGCTCGTGAGGCCCTTCCCCTCCCGAATCAGCCCGAGCAGGAGGTGCTCAGTCTCGATCGAGATACTGCCAAGTTGGCTGGCTTCATAGCGGGCGAAAAACAATACACGCCGCGCCCGCTCAGTGTATCGCTCAAACATCCACTCCTACCCATCGCCCTCGACAACTAGAAAAAAAGACTGACACTTTGATTATAGGTCAAAGGCGAATGGAGGCAAGTTCGTGTTCTTGCCCATAAGTTCATGTGTGCATCTCGATACGATACGGGCGTATCGGGCGGCTCAGGCCGAATGCAGTTGGCCGTCTTCCAGTCGAAGCACGCGGTCACAGGAGGCAGCCAGCCGTGGGTTGTGAGTGGCAATGAGGGACGTCAGTCCATGCCGCGCGTGCATCTGGCGGAGCAGATCATGAAGTGATACCGCGGTTTGCTCGTCCAAATCGCCGGTCGGCTCATCTGCAAGGAGCAGTGACGGCTGCATCGCGAGCGCACGCGCGACGGCCACCCGCTGTTGCTCGCCACCGGACAGCATCCCAGGTCGATGAGAGAGGCGTGCTGTCAGGCCGACCTGCTCCAGCAGGTCGGTGGCCCGCTTCGTGGCGTCGCTCGTACGCAGACGTGCGATGCGAAGAGGCATCTCCGTATTCTCGAGAGCGCTGAACTCTGGTAACAAATGGTGGAACTGGAAGACGAAGCCGACGTGCCGGTTCCGGAAGGCCACCAACTCGTCGTCCGGGAGCGTGCTCACCTCGATCCCGGCAACGTCTATCGTCCCGGCGTCTGTCCTATCCAGACCGCCGACCAGGTGCAGCAGCGTGCTCTTGCCGACGCCCGAGGCTCCAACCACGGCCACCATCTCGCCCGCCTCCAGCGAGAGGTCGAGGCCGCGGAGCACTTCGACCGGTTGCTCCCCGGCGCGATACGACTTGGACAGGCCAGTTACTTTGACGAAAGGCACGGGGAGAAAGTGACGACGGTCACTGATATCTCAGCGCCTCCGCCGGGTCCAAGCGTGCGGCCTGCCTCGACGGATAGAGAGTAGCGATGAAACAGACCAGCAGCGCGCCCACGATGACGACCGCGAAGTCGAATGTTTCGACAGTGAAAGGGACGTACGGGATTTGATAGACCTCCATATCGAGATGAATCAGACGGTAGCGATCCAGCACGGTGGCCAGCAGGTAACCGCCGGCGGCCCCGACGGCCGTGCCGATGGCACCGATGATGACGCCTTGGAGCATAAAGATCTTCATGATGCTGGCACGACCCGCGCCCATCGTCTTGAGAATGGCGATATCCCGGCTCTTCTCCATGACCAGCAGCACCAGAGATGCCACGATGTTGAGCGCGGCCACCATGACGATAAGACCGATCGTGATGGAGATCGCCATCTTCTCGAGCCACAATGCCGAGAACAGCGACTGGTTCATCTGCGACCAATCAAGCGTGTAGTAATCGATGCCCAGCTCCTCCTCGACCTGAGTCGCCACCTCGAGTGAGGCATAGAGGTCGTCGATCCGCAACTCCATCATCTGCACGCGCTCTTCCGCCAGGAGATGCTTGGCCGTATCCAGCGTGACGAACCCGAAGGCGTTGTCGTATTCGTACAATCCCAGGCGAAAGATCCCGACGACTGTGAGCCGGCGCGGCCGAGCGACCATGCCCATTGGTGACAACGAACCGTTCGCCGTGATGAGCGTGATCTCGTCGCCGACGAACGCGCCAAGACTTTCGGCGACCCCTTCGCCGATCACAATCCCGCCGAGTGGAGTGTCGGTGACCTGGCCGAGATCGAAGAGACTACCGCTCAAAACGGAGTCGGCTATTTCGGTGACGTGCTGCTCGAGCTCAGGGTCTATGCCCTTGATCGTGATGAAGGCCTCTCCGTGCCGGGTGTTGGCGAGCCCTCGCCCGATGATCGCCGGGGCCGCGGAGACGACCCGAGGCACCTCCAGCATGCGGCGGGCTTCTGCCCGATAGTCCTGATAGCCACCATCGCCAACCTTCCAGACGTAAACGTGAGCGGCCGACCCGACAATGCGGTCTTGCAACTCCTGCTGGAGCCCAGTCATCAGAGCAAGCGCGACCACCAGGGCCATAACACCGACCGTGACGCCGAGTGTCGATATCACCGAGATCAGCGACAGAAACGTCTGCTTTCGCCTGGCCACCAGGTAGCGCGCCGCAACATATCGCTCAAATGATGCCGACATCACGTCTCACGTGCCGCTCTTGCCAACGGGACGCATCAACGGGAACAGGATGACGTCCCGGATCGAGGGGCTGTTGGTGAGCAGCATGACCAGGCGGTCGATGCCCACGCCTTCACCCGCTGCCGGAGGTAATCCGTACTCCAGCGCGCGGACGTAGTCCTCGTCCATCTCGTGAGCCTCGAGGTCACCCTCCTGGCGGGCGCCCAGCTGGTTCTCGAATCGCCGCCGCTGCTCGACGGGGTCGTTCAGCTCGCTGAAGGCATTGGCGACTTCCATACCTCCTATGTAGAGCTCAAAACGCTCCACGGTCTCCGGATCGTCGGCGCGCTGCTTGGAGAGTGGCGACACCTCCGTGGGAAAGTCATAGACCAACGTCGGCTGGATCAGACTGCCCTCACACAACACCTCGAAGAGCTCCATGGTGATCTTGCCCGCACCCGCGTCGGCAGAAACCTCGATACCGAGCTCCCCGGCCAGCTTCGCCACCGCCTCTCGGTCACGCAACACCGATTCATCGATCGCCTTTCCCACTTTCCGTTCAGATGCCGCACAGACCGCTTCACGGAGGGAGAGCCGCGCGAAGGGCTTCGCAAACGACAGCGTGTGGTCCCCAAACGGGACCTCGAGACTTTTCGCGGAGACGACGTCCTCGACCACGGTGGACAACAACTCTTCGGTCAGGTCCATCAGCGCCCGATAGTCACTGTAGGCCTCGTAGAACTCCAGCATCGTGAACTCGGGATTGTGCTGTGTCGAGATCCCCTCGTTCCTGAAGTTGCGATTGATCTCGTAGACCCGTTCCATGCCCCCGACGACCAGCCGCTTGAGATACAGCTCGGGCGCGATCCGCAGGTACAACGTCAGATCGAGCGCGTTGTGATGGGTGACAAAGGGTCGGGCCAACGCGCCACCGGCGACCGGCTGCATCATCGGCGTCTCGACTTCCAGATAGCCTCGCCCATCGAGAAAACGACGGATCGACGACAGCACCCGACTGCGTGTCTCGAATACCTTGCGCGCGTCCGGATTCACGATCAGGTCCAGATAGCGCTGGCGGTAGCGTGTCTCGATGTCGGTCAGGCCGTGCCACTTCTCGGGCAGGGGGACCAGGCACTTTGCGAGAAACTCCAGTGACGCCGCCCACACCGTCAGCTCGTTGGTGCGGGTCCGGAACAGGCGCCCCTCCACGCCGACAAGATCTCCGAAATCCAGGAGACCGAAGATTCCAAAGTCCCGCTCCGGGACCGAGTCTTGGCGCACATAGACCTGGATCCGCGAGGCCCCGTCTGAAATCACGAGGAAGTTCGCTTTGCCAAAACTTCGAATCCCGAGGACTCGACCAGCAACGGTCGTTCGGGTCTGCTCGCCCTCGAGCGTCTCTCCGTCCTTCTCACCATGCGTCTCGACGAGAGCCAAGACCGTGTCGGTCTGGCCGAAACCGCGCGGGTACGGCTCGACACCAAGGGCGATAAGCGCGTTCAAATTGTCCCGGCGCTGCCGGAGCTGGTCTGTTTCGCGTTCCTGGCTCATGCGATTGAATCGGTCCGGTTGGGTCCGTCCTCTTCTTCGAGTGTGCGGCGGACGCTGTCAAGAACACCGTTGACGAACGGGACGGTCTGGTCTCCGCCAAAGGTCTTCGCCAGCTCGAGGGCCTCGTTGATGACGACCGCTCGCGGCGTGTCACAGAACATAAGCTCGAAAACAGCCATCCGCATGATCATTCGGTCGACAATCGCCATCCGCGAGAGCCGCCAGTTCTTAGCGTTGGCCTCAAGCAGGGGGTCAATTGTCTCGATGTGCGACGTGGTCCCCAAGACGAGATGACTGGCGAAGTCTCGTCGCCCTGCCGGCCCGGGGTGCACGGCCCAGTAGAATTCGCTGGCCTCGTCAAGCGCGGCGATCTCGAGATGACCGATTTCCCATTGGTAGAGCAACTGCAGGGCTGCCTCGCGGCCCCGATGACGTTCGGGCCCGGACCTTTCAGCGGAACGGCTCATGGCATCGGTATCAGGCGTCACTCGATGAACCCGACAACTGTCGAACGACGTGGGTGAGCTGGATGGCCGCCAATGCCGCCTCGCGCCCCTTGTTGTCGGCGCCCGCACCCGCCCGAGCAACCGCCTCATCATAGGTGTTCGTGGTGAGCACACCGAAGCTCATCGGTACGCCCGTCGACTGTGAGGCGGTCGTGATCCCGTGCGCGACCGCCGATGCGATGTAGTCGAAGTGGGGGGTCTCGCCTCGGATAACGCACCCCAGGCACACCACCGCATCAAACCGCCCGGTTTGCGCGGCCTGACTCGCTGCGAACGGTAGCTCGAACGCACCCGGCACGCGAATGATGACCACCTGGTCCCCGCTGGCGCCCTGGTCCTGGAGCGCGGCGACGGCTCCATCCACCAGCGCGTCGGTGATGGTCTCGTGGTAGGACGACGCGACCACGGCCAGATGCAACTGGCTGGCGTCTCCCACTCCAGACGGGCCGACCCCCCTGGTATCCCTCACCGTCCCTTGAACTCGGCGCGACGCTTCTCGAGAAACGCACCGGTCCCTTCCCTCATGTCCTCGGTCGCCGAAACCAGACCGAACAGGGTCGCCTCCAGGTCGCACGCCTCGGTCAGCGACATCTGCATCCCGCTGCGAACCGCGTCCAGGATGTAGGCAACCGCTACCGGCGGCTTCTCGGCCAGTGTCGCGACCATGGCGCGGGCCTCGTCCAGCAACCCAACGGCCGGGACGACGCGGTTCACGAGGCCCAACCGCCAGGCCTCCTGTGCATCGACCATGTCTCCACTTAGGACCATTTCAAGCGCCCGACCAGGCCCGAACAATCGGGGGAGCCGCTGGGTTCCCCCGTACCCCGGGAGCAGCCCGAGGTTGATCTCGGGTTGCCCCAGGCGGGCGGTGTCCGCCGCGAACAGGAACGTGCACGCCATAGCCACCTCACAGCCCCCGCCGAGCGCGAAGCCGTTGATCGCTGCGATCACCGGTTTTCGTGAACGTTCGATCCGGTCGCAGAGCGCCTGCCCGCGTCGGTCAGCACGATCGCGCGCGTCGAGGCGTCCGCTTCGAGCTCCTCGACGCAGCGGTCAAGCTCACCGATTGTGGCAGCGTTCAGTGCGTTGAGCACCGTCGGGCGGTTGACCGTCACCACCGACACGGCCCCAGTGTGCTCCACGAGAATGTGCGTAAATTCCATTGTAGTACGGAAAACTCTCTATCAAAAATAGGAAGACGAACGTGACGTCCGCGCAGAGAAAACTATACTCCAGGCCCAGACCAGGCCGACACCCAACACCGCCCCTCCCGTGTCCGCCGTCAGGTCTCGCCATTCCGCAAATCGACCAGGCACGAATCGTTGATGTAATTCGTCGGTCACGCCGTAGGCGACGGTCAACGCCACGGCGGCCAGGGCGGCACGCCGTGACAGACTCCCGGTTCCGCTATCGCGCAGAGCTCTTGCCAAGGCCACACCAAGGGCGCCATAGACGAGTGCATGTGCGCCTACATCTGACAGACCGCCCGGCAGCGCGTGGAGATCACTCAGGGATGAGACAAAGAAGATGCCGGCCATCAGGCCGACAACCGGGCCCCAGCGCCACGCGGCCTCAAGGATCACAACGGGAGGGCGTAGAGTAGCCACCCGAGCACGACGCCTGCTCCCACGATACCGGCAAAGAGCATCGCGCCAAACCTCACTTGCTCTCGAGGGTCCTCTCGCATGAGGAGGGCGAACACCAGTGACACGAACACGCCGAAGAGCAGCATCAAACCGAAGTGGCTGGTCATACCGAACTCCTCATTTTCGTCCCACGGCGATATCGTACGCGTCGATCACCACAAGCGCGTTCAGGAGTCCGGCAACGACCAGAAAGGTGTTCCCGTACTCGTAGGTGGCTGCGACCACCCGGCCCTCCCCAAGGTTCAGGAATCCCGCCACAAAATACAGGACGCCGATCCCGATATCAGCCAATCCGGAGAGCGTGGTCAACGGCTGCGACAGATCGACACCAAACAACTGCCCGTCAAGCCACAAACCAACGCCATACATCAGCGGCAACGCGACGAGCAGGATACCGCCAGTCCTGGAGCGCCCAAGCCACAGGTGCCCAGCGCCTGGTATGGCCCAGGCCAGCGCACACACGATGACCGGAGAGGGGGATTCAGTGGGGGGCTGCGCCTTGCGTTTCGCCATGAATATGAAGTCGAGTCTAGCGGGCCCCGTGCGCCGGCTTCATTCCGTCGTCTCGTCGTCGCTCCGTACTCAGTGCTCGACAGACGGTCCACGTGATAGCAAAGCCAAGAGGCGCGGCGAGGATCGCCCGGACCATGTTGGTCGGCGACACCAGGCCAAGGATCTCACCACATACCGTCGCCACGGTGGGCACGGCGGTCACGAGCAACACGAGCCGCAACCTACCCAGAGAAGTCGCGCGCCGGCGCCCTACCGGCAGCATTCCCAAAAGCGCCCCCAGTGGCGCGGTCGCATAGAGACCGGCACAGCGGGCACACACTGGCATCCGTGTACCCCAGAGACCGAACGACCGCTCCGGGCGCTGATGACAGACGAGACCGCCCGTAGCGTAGGTCGCCGCCGCCATCACGGTGCCAACGCCTGCGAACTGACCGTGCGAGGTGGCGTACGGCGTCGCCACCAAGAGGAACGTCCAGACAATCGCTCCAATCGTGACCGCGAGGGCAAGGCCGTGGCGTCCGTTAGACATCACAGAGCATCGAAATGCGTCAACCGCTTGAATTCTGCGAACCGCGCTGTGATCTCGGGCTTCTTCAATCGCAACAAGCGGTCCAACCCGAAATCCTCGACTGCGAACGACGCCATCGTGCTTCCCGCAATGATAGCTTGGGCGACGGCATCGTCATCCATGGTCGGTGCCGACGCCAGATACCCAACGAACCCACCTGCGAAGGTGTCGCCGGCGCCCGTGGGATCATGGACATCCTCGAGCGGGAGACCCGGCAAAGCGAAAAACCCATCTCCCTGCGTCATCAACACTCCGTACTCGCCGCGCTTGATGACGACCCTCTGAGGACCACGCCGCATAATCTCCTTCGCCGCCTTGACGAGGTTGGACTCGTCGCTGAGCTCGCGCGCCTCCTCGTCGTTGATAATCAGCACGTTCACTCGAGCCAGCACCTTGCCCAGCTCGTCCGGGGTCCCCTCGATCCAGTAGTTCATGGTGTCGAGGGCGACAAACTCCGGCTCGGCCACCTGTTGCAGGACATCCAGCTGGAGCGAGGGATGAATGTTGGCGAGGAACACCATGGGGCTGCTCCGAAACGCGTCAGGGATCACGGGGCGAAACGTCTCGAACACATTGAGGTGCGTGTAGATGGTCTCACGCGTGTTGAGGTCGAAGCTGTACTCGCCGCGCCAACGAAAGGTCGAACCGTCGACTTGCTGAAGACCGGCCAGGTCGATTCGACGGTCTGCGAAGACCGCCATGTGCTCGTCCTGGAAATCCTGACCCACGACACCTACCAGGCGAACATCAGTAAAGAACGACGCCGCGATACTGAAATAGGTCGCCGCTCCGGCCACGACCCTGGAGACTTCGCCGAACGGCGTCTTGACGGAATCGAACGCGACCGAGCCGACCGTGAGAACGGCGCGAGAGGAATGTTGGGTTGGCGTGGCGTTGGCGTGGTTACTCATGACAGGTACTTACCAATGATGGGGGCGAGCTCGCTCCGCGTGCTCTCTGGAATGGCGTCAGGCCGGGTGATGATTGCCGCCGACAGCGCCGTTGCGCACGCGCACTCCCGGGCCATCGGCAGCTGTGCAATCGACCGCCGGATCACCTGCTGAGCCGTGTCGGCGTTGCGCGTGACGTTCTGGACGATCATGTCAATCGTGACACTGTCGTGGTCGGGGTGCCAACAGTCGTAGTCGGTCACGAGCGCCAGCGTCGCGTAGCAAATCTCGGCCTCGCGCGCGAGCTTGGCTTCCTGCAGGTTGGTCATCCCGACGATGTCCATGTTCCAGGACCGATACAGATGTGACTCCGCGAGGGTTGAGAACTGGGGACCTTCCATGCACACGTAGGTACCCCCGCGATGCACGGTCGCGCCGACCGACTCAGCCGACTCGGCCACGATCGTGCTCAGCGTCGCGCACACGGGATGTGCGAAGGTGATGTGCCCAACGACACCACGTCCAAAAAAGGTACTGGCGCGGCCGCGAGTGCGGTCAAAGAATTGGTCGGGCACCACGATATCGAGCGGCCGATACTGTTCCTGCAGGCTTCCGACCGCACTTGCGGAGAGAATCCACTCGACCCCGAGCGTCTTGAACCCGTAGATGTTGGCACGAAAGTTTAACTCCGAAGGGAGCAACCGGTGGCCCTCGCCGTGGCGAGCAAGGAACGCGACCCGACGACCCTCGAGCGTTCCCAGAACGTAGGCAGCCGACGGGTCTCCAAATGGCGTGGTGAGGCTCACCTCCTGCCGGTCGGCGAGCCCATCCATGTCGTACAGACCGCTACCGCCGATCACGCCGATACGCACCTGATCGCTATCGTTCACACCGTATCCTCTTTGAGCTCGACCAACACCCCGTGGGTGCTTGACGGATGAATGAACGCGACCCGGGAGCCCTCAGCTCCCGGGCGCGGGACGTCGTCAATGAGGCGCACGCCTCGCTCCTTGAGCACGGCCAGCGCGTCCGACACGCTTTCGACCTTGAACGTAATGTGATGAAGACCGGGGCCACGACGTCCGACGAACCGGGCGATCGGTGAGTCGTCCTCGGTCGCTTCGAGCAACTCGAGCGAGGCGGACCCTGATGTGCCGGTGGGCACCATGTGTGCTCGAACTCGCTGGGACGACACCTCTTCGACCGGCCCCACCTCCAACCCGAGCGCGTCGCGGTAAAAGGCCAACGCGAGGTCCAGATCGTCGACCGCGATACCCACGTGGTCCAACACCGCCTTGATCTTCGTGGTCTTCGTGGTCATTGCATATCCCGTGATCGCAACCGGTCGATGAGTCGCGCGGCGGCCGTGTACGGATCGAGGTCACCGGCCGCGATGCCGTCGACGAGCTCATCGACTTCCGCTCGGATGACGTCGTCGTGGCCGAGCCGTTCGACGAGGCGCTCGGTCAGCGCCTGATGGAGGCGAACGACGGCCCGTGCCCGAAGCCGCATCTCCTGAGTCGACTGACGCTTCCCGGCCGATACGATCGCGTCGAACAGTTCGGGGACGCCTACGCCGCGGGCGGCCTCCGTCTTCAGGACGGGTGGTCGCCACATGTCGTCGCCGCCCTCTCGAAGGGTGAGCGTCGACTGAATCTCGGTCACTGCGCGGTCGGCGCCTTCGCGGTCGGCTTTGTTCACAACGAAGATGTCGGCGATCTCCATGACACCGGCCTTCAGTGCCTGTACATCGTCGCCGGTGCCAGGGACGGTGACGACCACCGACACGTCCGCCGTCCGGGCGATGTCCACCTCACCCTGCCCAACGCCGACTGTCTCGATCAGGACGACGTCACACCCGGCGGCGTCGAGTACGACCGCAGCGTCGCTCGTGGCGCGCGCGAGTCCACCAAAATGACCTCGCGTGGCCATGCTGCGCACGTAGACACCGTCGTCTCCCGAGTGGGTCTGCATCCGAATCCGGTCTCCCAGAATCGCGCCACCACTGAACGGACTGGTTGGGTCGACCGCAAGAATACCCACGCGCTGGTTCGCGTGGCGCCACTCGACGGTCAGCCGATCCACAAGCGTGCTCTTGCCCACGCCGGGGGCGCCGGTGACGCCGACCACGCGTGTCGAACCCGTTCGGTCAAACAACGAGCCGATCAGGGCGTGGGCGTCGGCGGCACCAGCTTCGACAACCGAGATGGCCCGTGCGATCGACCGATGGTCGCCTGATACGACGCCGTCGACGAGACTCTGCATCGTGACCTACGGGCCCTCAAGGTGGGACAGGTAATGTCTCGCGATCACGAGCCGCTGGATCTCGCTGGTTCCTTCGCCGATGGTCATCAGCTTGACATCCCGAAAGAACTTCTCGGCCGGGTAGTCCTTGATTAACCCGTAGCCACCGTGAATCTGCACGCACTCCTCGGCCGCGCGGACCGCGATCTCGCTGGCGAAGAGCTTTGCCATCGACGACTCCTGAGTCGTCGGTCGCCCCGCGTCCTTGAGATACGCGGCGCGGTAGGTTAGTAAACGGGCGCTCTCGATCCGGGTCGCCAGGTCTGGAAGGAGCTCGACGGGGAAGCGCTGAGCCTCGTCCCACTCCATCACATGCGGCGCCACCTTCCGTTCCGCAAACTCACGAACCGAACGCCTGAGGATCGATTGTGATTCGGTGGGCGTGAGGTCCATCGACGGGCACTTTACCACGCGGACAGACGACGACTCATCAGGGCGACGCTCTGTGGCTGAACGCGGCGGGGCGCGGTGGAGGACCGACCCCTGTGAGGCAATGAGTGCAGACCCCTAGGACGACCTGCTGGCGACGGGACACGATGTGACCCGCCAGCCCTGGAGACACGCGGTTCTTAGA